>Ga0111216_105_pt1 | contig 55170 bp, 59 predicted proteins | sample DeeMarSWOR152_54_FD_80249 | JGI IMG/M metagenome (GOLD analysis project Ga0111216, IMG submission 80249) | Parcubacteria bacterium DG_74_2
TTTACTGAAAATCTTTGCTACTTCTCAACAAGCACAGAAATCTGGTAGCTATTACGATACTGTAACTTTGACTGCTACTTCGGTTCCGTAGTTTTAAAAAAGCACTAATAATTAACTTGCACAATTAGTTCTGTTGAAAAATATTGTGTGACTGAGGAGGAGTTTCTCTATTTTTCGATTAAAGTTTCTTATTTAATTTTCCGCCGAAGGCATTCGAAATTACTCTACTAGGTAAAACATCTCCAATAATTTTTTAATTCTTTTTTAATTTCTCTAATAACTTCTTTCGTCTCTTCAACCGGGTCTTTTAAAAATTTTGGTAAGGGCATCGATTCTTTTATTTCGATTTTTGTGCCAATTAATCCAGAAATTAAAGCTAACCAGGCGAAAGGCAAAACTTTTTCAGTATAACCTGAAGCAATTAAATCAATTTCTTTCCCATTACAAATTTTTGCTAATTCTCTTACTTTCTCTCCAATCATTTTAAAACCCTCGATAGATAATCCAAGATTTGTTAATTGGTCAGCAAAATGGGGGTCAGAACCGCCATTTCTAATGATAATTTGGGGCTTGAATTCCTTAACTAATGGTTCAACAATTTTTTCAAAAACAATTCTATAAGAATTGTCGCCAGCAAAAGGTGGTAAAGGAATATTTACCGTAAAACCCTCTCCCCTATTAAATCCTTTTTGATTGATAAATCCAGTTCCAGGATAAAGAGTTTTTGGGTCTTGGTGTAAATCAATAAGTAAAACTCTGGGGTCGTCATAAAAATATTCCATCGTTCCATTTCCAGCATGGGCATCAGTATCTAAAATTAAAATCTTTTTTAATTTATATTTTTCCATTAAGTATTTAGCACAAAAAGCAACATCATTATAAATGCAAAACCCTTCACCATAATTTGCTTTGGCATGATGTAGTCCTCCTCCGATTGAGATTATTTTTTTCACCCCTCCACCAAATTTTGGTGGGGGGCTTTGAATTAAATCGCAAGCTAATTTTGCCTGACCAATAATTATTCTGGCTGCCTCTTCTACTTTTCCTGGTTTGCCAATTGGTAAATTATCAATTGAATGATAATGATAAAATTTTCCGTCAAAATCTTCACCTAAATTAGCTGCTCGATAAAATTTTTTTGTAAATTCAACGTAATCTTTTTTACAAATTAAAGATAAATCGCCATTGGTGGCGATTTTGGCTTTTAAAACAGAGAAAATTTTCTCAGGTAATTTTTTCTTTAAAAACTCTAAAAACTTTTCTCCCCTTCTTCCATGAAAAGGGTGACCTGGTCCAAAGTCATATTCATTTAATTCTTCTCTATATAAAATTGCTGCTTCCATTTATTCTCTTTTGTTTGGTGTCCATAAATTTTCCCACCAGGCACTTGGGCTTTGTCTTTTAGCTTCTCTGGCAATTTCTTTTGCCAATTTCGTGCTCATTAATCTTTCTTGCTGACTTTCTCCACCAGCCCCCTTTTTATGTGTACCTTTTAACCAAGAAATCGCTTCTCTGTTTCCTTGCCAAGCATATTCTCTTAAAAGAAAGATTTCATCTAATAAATCAGCGTCTTTGGCAATTTCTGCTTCTAAAGTTTTTCTTTCTTTGTATTCTTTTGAAAGTTTGATTAATTCCTGAGAATTTGAGAGGTCTTTCAATTGGCTATATCTTATTTCATCTTCAAACACCTTCACATATCTTTTGTGAACCCAATTATGGTCAGATGATCTTGTTTCCTCTAAATCATGTAAGAGACACATTTTCATTACTTTATCAAAATCAGCTTTCAACTCTTTGGCTAAAAAATAACCAATCAAAGCAACTCTAAAAGAATGAGAGGCAATTGTATCTGAGAGATCAAAAGAAAGAAGCATCTGTTGGTGAGCCCTTATTACTTTTCTCAGATTTCCAATTTCAAAGAAAAAAGAAACTAATTGTTTAATTTGATTTTTTTTCATAATTTTACTTTAAGATTTTATCAACCATCTCTATTTCTTCGAGCAAGCCTTCGACCAAATCATAATTTTTTGCTTCTTCAAAAGTAACCCAGGCATAGTTTATATTTTCTTCATTTAATTTTACTTTTCCCGATTTGTAATCTCCAAAATAACTTAAAATTAAAACTGGAATTCCTTCTGGCCGGATAAAAGTAATAGAGCAAAGATAGTTTAAATCTCTGACTTCCAAATTTACTTCTTCTTTGATTTCTCTTTTCAAAGAATCCTCTACTGCAAAATACCAATGGTCGTGGGTTGTTTTTGGTAAATTTATATAATCTGAAACCTCCAGTCCTCCGCCAGGTACTGTCCATTTTCCAGCAAAGGTTTTTTTATTAAGACTCCTTTGGATTAATAAATACTTACCTTCTTTCTGGATGATGGCGGTAGCAGTAACCCGATGCAATTCTTTATTTTGAATATCCATATCATTCTCTTTGACGTCTGATCAAAGTGTATGTACCCTCTCCTCTATTGTAAATCAAGGTCCAGTCGCGGTCATAATCATCCTCAAATTCGGCAGAGCCAGTTAATCGTGCTGCATCAAAAAGTGCCTTCGCTTCTTTATACTGTAAATCATCGCGCAAATAACGTATTCCGTCTCTCAATTCTTCATCAAAAACAAGCAAGAATCCGTGAACTCTTTCTTTTTTAATAGCCATATTATTTTATTATATCAAACAAAAAAGCCCGAGAAAAACTCTCGGGCAGCATACTGCAGGGCCTGAACGTTATTAGAAACTATTGGCAGTTCTTTAAAGAGTGTTTCATAATACCAACGAAAAACGCCTTTTGGATATTGATGTTTTGTTGTAAATGCTAATATTTAAAATATTATTATACTAAGAATTACGAATTATTATTCATTTCTTATTTGCTTTTCTCCTTCTTCTAAAGCTTTTTGTGCAACCTCCTTTTTGACATAAAAATTCATCAAAGAGAACACCACCATATTTGCAAAAATAACACCCATGCAATTGACAAGAAAAAGCACCGTAGCATTATTTATAATAGACCAATCGAGTCTGGCAACACCTATACCAATAACTGCCAAGGGTGGAATAAGAGCAACAGAAATGGCAACTCCAGGAAGCGTTTCATTAAGTTCTGGTTTTACTAAAGAAAAAGAGGCAGCAAGGCCTGCTACGAAAGCAATCGCTGAGTAAAGCAACGAAGGCTGGATACGGGCAATAATTTCTTTCGTTAGAATACTTTCTCTACTTGAAAAAAATAAAGTTACCAAAGCAGAGACCAAAACGGCAAGAATAATAGCTTTTGACAATGTAGTCAAGGAATGGATAAGAAGTTTATAATCAGACATGATAATACCCATTGAACAACTAAGAATTGGGTAAAGAATCGGTGCAATTAACATACTTCCAATAATCACTGCGTTACTATCAAGCAAAAGTCCGAAAACAGCCATTGAAATGGATAAAACTATCATCAAGAAAAAAATCTGAGAAGGAACACTCCGACTAATAAGCGTTTCTATAGTGCCCTCTTTTTCTTTGCTGGTTATATTATTGAAAAGTGTTATACGCATAGTAAGTATTATATTTTAACTTAATCTCAAAAATTATTTAATTATACACTAATTATTTTAAAAAAACAAAAACCCGAGAAAAACTCTCGGGGCTAATAACTGTGGGGCTTGAATGCTATTAGAACCTATTTTAGGAGTACAAAAGAGTGTTTTGAGATACCCGATTTAATTAATCCGTAATCCCCCACCTTACTACTTGCTATTTCTTTCTGATCCTAATTGCTTTTCCTTCGGTTAAGGCCTCAGCAACTTTTTTTCTAGCTGAACTTAGAATTCGCTGAAGAGTGCTTTGAGAAATCTTCATTTTCTTTGCAGCTTCTGTTTGTTCTAAATTCTTATAATCGCAAAATCGCAGAGCTTCTAATTCGTCCAAACTTAAATCAACTTCTTCTAACATAGACAGGGGTACTGCTCTCGGCTTGAAATAGACCACATTTGGATTAAATAATACTCTTCTTGGTTTTAATGGCCTTACCATGTTATTCTCTAACTAAGTTAATTTTACATTTTGGACACTTAAGTGTCGAACAAGGAACGCCGCGTTCGTGAAGAATTTTATAACCGCATTTTGGACAAGCACACCAGCCACCCGGTCCCCCTCCTCTCGCCTCTTCAACTTCTCCTCTAAATCTACCCCTCCTTTGCCAACCAAAACCCCTGCCAAAAGCAGGTTTGTAAAACCCTGTTTCTACTTCATGACTTTTAATTTGAATGGCGACATAAGAAAGATTTTCAATTTCTTTTATTAGTTTTTCTCTTAAATTATCAGAAATTTTTGTTGCTTCTTCTAAGTTTAAATTACTCGGCAGTTTTATTTCTAAATTAGCGGTGATAATCGAACCCTTTTTCTGGGTTTTTAAAGAGGAAATTTCAATATTCTGCATTTTAGCGATTGTTTTTATCGTTTCCTCAATTTCTTCACCGGCAGAAACATCAAGCAGAGAATCGACTGCTTCTTTACCTAATGAAAAAGATTGTTTAACAATATAAAGGCCAATAAATAAGGCAAGCAAAGAATCAATATGAACCCAATATCTGGAGAAAAATAAACCAACAAAGACCGCAACCGAAGCATAAACATCTACTCTTGAATGAAAACCATCCGAAAGCAAAGTAATTGAATTTTCTTTTTTGCCAAAATGAATTTTTAAACGCGCCATTATTTCGTTTACTAGCGCTGAAAAAACCATTACTCCAAAAGCCAAAACCGGGATTTTTAGTGAAGAAGGATTTAAAAATTTCTGATAGGCTTCATAAATAATTCCTGCGCCTGTTCCAAGCAAAATCAAAGTTATAAGAAAACCAGCCAGAACTTCAAATTTATAATGACCATAGGGATGTTTTTGGTCTTCAGGCTTTTTAGATATTTTAATCCCGATATAGCCGATAGCCGAAGAAAAAATATCCATTAAAGAATGGATACCCTCAGCTAAAATAGCGGCCGAGTGAGAAATAAAACCGACAATAATTTTGCCTCCGGCCAAAACCATATTTGCCAATATTGAAATTGCCGCAACTTTCTCTTTCATTTTAATTCCGTTTTTATTTGGTTAATAATTTCTTTGAATAATTCTTTATATATTGGGTTTATCTCAACAACAGGCTTCATTTTTATTGTTGAACTAACAAAATCTTTTTTGTAAGGAATTTTTCCGATAATTGGAATGTTATTTTCTTTTGCGAATTTTTCTATTTTTTTATAAAAATTTTCCGAAAGATCAAATTTATTTATAACAATTCCGTGTTTAATTTGAAAATGCTCAGCAAGGTATAAAACTCTTTTTAGATCAAATAAAGCCGAAGGCGTCGGCTCGGTTACGGCCACTATATAATTAGTGCCCACCAAAGAAGCAATCACTGGGCATCCAATTCCTGGTGAAGAATCTATAATCATTATATCAGCTTTTATTTTTTCATTAATTTTATCAGAATATTTTCTTACTTCGGTCACCACTTCACCAGAAGCAAGTTCTCCTAATTTAAGCTCGCCTGAAACTAAATTCACATTATAATTCTTCCCTGTATAAATTATACCAATTTCTTTTTTGGTTTCCGTTATCGCCCCGGTCGGACACGCAACAATACAGGCTTTGCAACCAATACAAACATTTTTCACAAAAGCAGGAAATTTCCCTTTAATAAAAACTATCGCATTTTGTTTGCAGACCTCCGCGCACTTACCGCATTTTGTGCATTTATTAAAATTCCATTTGGGTATGGGCTGATAAATGGTTGTGTATTTTTTTCTTTTTATAGAAAGTAATAAGTGATCATTAGGGCATTCCGCGTCTGCATCAACCAATATAGTCTTAGTTTTTCTTGCAAATTCTACCGCCAGCGAACTTGCGACCATTGACTTGCCCACCCCACCTTTTCCGCCAGTAATTGCGATTTTCATAGTTTAAATTATTTTTACTCAGGCAAAACAGCTAAAGTATTATTGAAACGATTAATATAATTAAAAAATCCAATTACCGAAACAATTTCTACAATTTGTGTGGAGGTAAATTTTTCTTTTAATCTTTCGAAAATTTCTGGCTGATCTAAATGGCCATCCACTGTTATATCTTTTACTAATTCTAAAATCTCTTTTTCTGTTTCGGATAGATCTTTCATTTCTTTAATACTTTTTATTGTTTCATCGCTTGCCCCAAATTTTTTCAGCATTTTACTAGTTACGCTTACACAGAAAGGACATTTCAAAGTTTCAGAAATTAAATAAGCCATCTTCCATTTCAAATGAGGTTCTATCTTACCCTCGCCCATAATTATTTTAAAAAGCTCGGTAAATTCTTTTAGAATCTTAGGACTATGAGCCATTACCTTGGCCCATTCCGGAGTTTTACCAGTTTCTTTCTCAAAATTTTCATAAACATCTTTGGCAATTTCTTCAACTTGATTTTTTTCTAAAGAAGGAATTAAAGCCATAAATTTATATTAAATTAAATCTTATAATTAATAAATTAAAATGACCTTTTTACTTATGCTTTATGTTCTTCGTAAGCATCTTTTATCCCTGCTTTTTTAATTTTTTAAGTTCTTCCTCTATTCTTTTCACAATTATATCTCAATTATTCTTCCTGCCCCGCCTTCAATATATTTTTGGGGATATAGCTTTTTAAGCTCGGCTTTGTGTTGAGTGCAATGGGTAGGACAAATTAATTTTAAATCTTTAAATAGTTCAAATTCAGAAAAACCGTGCATTCCACCGATAACTGCATAAATTTTACCAAATTTTTTAGCTACATCTAAAATATAACTCATTTCAGGATGAGAGCAACCAACAACTAAAACAATTCCCTTATCCGTTTCAACTCCCATACTTTGTTCAATCCCTTCTAATTCACCAGTTGAAAAGACATCATCGTGAATCTTTTGAGGTTCTTTCAAAATAATTTCATTTTTCATCCCTAAAAAAGAGGGAGTATAAATTTTCTTAATTTTAGAATTTACCTTCAGAAACTCAGAGAGTCCACCGGTGTGATCAAAATGAAGATGAGAAATAAAAACCTCATCAATAGAAACAGGATCAATCCCTAGTTTTTCCATATTTTGGAGCAAAACACTACCATTTCCACCGGTATCAAACAAAATCTTGGGAGTATTTTCTACCTCCACTAAACAAAAAAATCCCCAATCTGTTTTAAGGTCTTCTCTAGAAGCAGTATTGTCGTAAATAATAGTAATTTTCATGAAAATACTATTTCAAGACTATATATCTATAACTCAGCGAATCAAGGTTCTGCCGAACAAAGTGAGGCAGGTTCTTATTTATAAAATAATCCGCAGAAGCAATGGCCACCTCTTTCAATTTCTTCTCGATGCCATTGGCAAGGGCAAATTTTAGGTTTATCCTCTGCTGGATTACCACCTACTCTTCGACATGGACAATATCTGGCTCCGTATTTCTTTTCATTTTCTAATATTCCTTTAATTAACCTTTCCACTGTTTCCCTGTCGGGATTCAATTTAAACCCATTTTTCTCGGCATACATTTGATAACTTTTTATTATTTCCTCTATATTTTCTGATTCTTTTGTCTTTAAATCGTCTTTCAACGCTTCATCTAAAAATTCTTTTATTGCTGGCTCAGGCCTTACCCCAATAAAGCCGCTAATCGGCTTTCCGTTTTTAAATAAAACAACGGTTGGAATTTGCTCAATTCCATATTTTTGGGAAATTTGAGGAGCAGCATCTAAATTAACTTTAGCAAGAGTAAATTTATCATTATATTCTTCGGCTACCTTTTCCAAAATTGGACCTAATACAAAACAAGGCATGCACCACTCTGCCCAAAAATCAACCAGCACAGGTTTCTCTGCGTTTTGAATAAATTGATTGAAATTTTGGTCAGTAAGATTTATTTCTATCATTATATTTAACCTCTTCTTCCTCGCCACTTCCTTCCCATTCCCCTCGACCAACCAGGACCTCTCCCCTTACCCAATCCTCTTCCGCCAAGCGGAGGCCCATAAGAAGGAGCTGAAGGAGGTCCGTAAAGTAAAGATGGAAAACTTTTTTGTTCTGCCCTTTTTCCTTTAGAAATCTTTTCGATTGCCCCCATTGGACAAACGCTCTCCCCTCCGCATTTTTCCAGCCTTCCTTGATTTACTATTTCCGCTTTTCCATCCGAACCTATCTGAGTAGCCCCGGGACAATTATTTACGCAAATCCCGCACCCCATACATTTTTGTTTATTTATTCTAAACATAATTTTACCCCAGTAATTTTAGCCACTTCTAAATTTTGTGCTCTTAAATGAGCTTTATTTAATTGATGAATATTGCTTTCTCCGCAGGCTCCGGCAATCATTTTTATTTCTTCGGTACAATTTTTAATAAAATTGGTGACATTTTGGGAAGCCTTTTCAATATTTAAATTTTTTCTTAATCTTGGATCTTGGGTAGTAATTCCTTTAGGGCATTTACCCAAGTAACATTGCCGGCAGTAAATACAACCCATAGTAATAAGTAAAGGAAAGGCACAAAATGTAGCATTTGCTCCCAAAGCCAAGGCTTTAGCAAAATCTCCGCCTTTGTTTAATCCTCCTCCTATCCATAATTCCTGCTTAGCGCCCAATTTATCTAAAACTTCTCTGGCTTTTACCAAGGCCGCTAAAGTAGGAATGCCTACCTCGTTTAACATTACTTCCGGTGCAGCACCAGTTCCTCCCTCCAAACCGTCGATAGCGATAACATCCGGATTAGCTTCTACTGCAAGCTTAACATCTGCCTCTATATCTCCTGCTCCTAATTTTAAAATAATGGGTACTCCTTTGGTAATTTCTCTCAGCCAATCAATTTTTTTCTTTAAATCTTCAATATTTTTAATATCTAAATGATAAGCTGGAGAATGAATATCTTTGCCCGAAGGAACATTTCTAATCTCGGCAATCTCTTCGGTTACTTTTTCCTTGGGAAGAAGTCCTCCTTGCCCCGGTTTAGCTCCTTGCCCGATTTTTATTTCAATAACATCTGCTTTTTTTAGAATTTCTTCAGTAACTCCAAATCTGCCGGTGGAATATTGAATAATCAGCTTATCTGAAAATTCTCTTTCTTCTGGTAAAACTCCTCCTTCTCCAGTATTTTCTATTGTCCCAGCCAAGGTAGAAGCTTTAGCCAAGGCGATTTTTGCCTCTCGAGAAAGAGCGCCAAAACTCATCGCTCCAATAATTATCGGAGTTTGAAGTTCAATTGGCTTTTTACTGTTTTTTCCAACAATCGTTTTTGTCGAAATTTCTTCCTTAAAATAATCTACTGGTCTTTTGGCTAATTGGGCCGGAACAAAAACCAAATCATCAAAACTAACCTTACCGGTTTTATTAGACCGACCGCTACCAACTGGCACTTTTTTAACTCTCGCCTGAATCTCTTTAATCCAATTTTGATTCATAAAAATTAAAATATGTCTATATCTTCTTCCTTTAATTCTTGTAATTTGCCATCTTCAAATTTTTGAAGATTTGCAGCGATAGTTCCCTGAATCGCTTTATACATTTTAATGTTATAGTTTTTAAATTTCTTATAAGCCATCGTTCCTAGACCAAAAACAATAACTGCTTTTACTCCTTGACGATACAAAAAATCTGGCGGAAATTTCTTTCCTCCCGTAACTTCAGGATTGGGAAAAATTTCAAAACTTTCCGTTTCTGTATCATAAATCAAAAAATTACTTGCCCTGCCAAAATGCTCGGCTACCGTATCTTCTAGCCCTTTTTTGTTATTGGTCGGAATTACTATTCTCATGTCAATTCATTTTTTCGAGTTTTCCGTCTATAAATTTTTGCAAGATTTCTTTTATCGTGCCGTCCCCGAAATAAATCTCTATATTAAATTGATTTAATACGTCGAGGGCTCTCGGTCCGACATTCTTTGTAATCACGGCATTAATATTCTTCTCTGCCATTAATTGAGCGGCTGAAATACCCGCTCCGCCCATCTGGTTTTCGCTTTCATTTTTTATCGCTTCAAATTTTTTTATCTCCTGATTTTCAATTTCAGCAATGATAAAATAAGGACATCTGGCAAAGACCTCGCTAATATTGTCTGCGAAATTTTCCCCGGTTGAACTTATTGCTATTTTCATATTTAATTTTTTAATTTTATTTTTGTCCTTTGAGTTCGGAAAGCCGGGCTTTAATGGCTTTTAGTTCTTCTTCTAAATCTGTCACCTCGTCTTCTAATATTTCTTTCTCTTCTTTCTTGGTTATTTGAGGTTGATATGGCTGATACGGTCCATAACCCCAAAATCTTCTCCATCCAAACCCTCTGCCGCGACCACCGCCCCTCCGCCAACCCATTCCGGCACCACAAGGACCCAATCCCCAGCCGGTGCCCGGACCCATCCCCCAAGGACCTGTTCCGTCAAATCTTGGCATAGTTTTTTATAATTAAATTTTTATTAATAGGAGGCTGACCTTTAGTAACACCCCTATTATGAGTATATATTCATAATAATCCTTTGTCAAGAGGTATTATCCACAAAATAAAAACCCGAGTGTCCTCTCGGGTATTACCTATTCCATCGCTAGATAACCACTGTCTTAATCTTTTTATTTTTTAAAAATTAACGAAACCAAAAATATTAAAGAAGCAATTAAAACAATTAAGGGACCTGCCGGCAAGGTAAAAAATTTAAAAGCCAAAATTCCTAAAACACAACAAATGCTACCAATTAATAAAGCGCCATAAGAATATTGAGATAAACTGCGAGCAAAATTGCGGGCAGCGGCAGCTGGAGTAATTACCAAAGCACCCATTAAAAGAGAGCCTGTTACTTTAATCCCTAAGGCAACAACAATAGCAATGCAAACCAAATAAATAAAATTATATCTTTCAACTTTTATATGTTCAACTTTAGCCAAATTCTCAGAAAGATTAGCCAAAATTATTTTAGAAAAAATTTTTAGCAGAACTAAAAAGGTAAGAATACACAATATTGCTGAAACCAAAGTATCCCAAAATCCCACTTGAGAAATATCGCCAATTAAGGCGGTAGAAACTTTTTCTTCGGGTAAAAATAAAAAAGCAATAGCCACCGAAGCCGTAAAGACAATTCCCGTAAGCGCCTCCATCGGCAATTTTGTTCTCATTTCAAATAACCAAATTAAAATAATTCCTAAAATCAAAGTTGGGAAAGCCCCCAAAGAAACACTAAATCCGTAAATTAAAGCCAGAGCCACGCCCGGCAGGGCAACGTGGCCTAAAGCATCACCAACCAAAGCCATTCTTTTGGTAATCATTAAAGAACCTAAATAGCCGGCTACTCCGCCAATAAAAATTCCTGTTATTAAACTATAAAGAAATTGCGTATCCATAAATTTTAGCTAAATTTTGAGGGGTAATAATTTCCTCTGGCTTGCCGTAAAATAACTTTTTTTTGTTCAAAGCTAAGATTTTGTCAGCTTTTTTTACAACTTCCCCGATCTCGTGAGAAACCAAAATAATTGCCTGGTTTTGCTTTTGCCAAATCTTAACTAAAGAATTATAAATACTTTCCCGACCCTGAATATCAATTCCGACCATGGGTTCATCTAAAAGAATGACACTTGGTCTATCCACTAAAACCCAAGCAATGACAGTCCGACGCAATTGCCCCCTAGAAAGAGTGCCCAACCTCTTTCCCACAAATTTAGAAGGGTTTTCTATTCCTACCCATTGAAGAGCTGGTAATATTTCTGGTAAATTAATCCTCTTGAAATGAAAAAATTCTTTTACATTTAAGGGTAAATCTGGAGGGACATCAAAATCGTCTGGCACATAGCCAATATGAATATTCTTTTTCCAGTTAATTTCTCCTTTAAAAGGATGTAATCCTAATAAAGTCCGCAACAAAACACTTTTACCGGCTCCGTTCGGCCCTAAAAGAACCAGAATTTCTTTTTCTCCTAGATCAAAACTCAAATCCTCAATTACTTTTTCTCTTCCCAACTCTACATTTAAATTCTCAACTTTTAAAACAATATCCTTCTCCATAATTAATTTATTCTATCAAAAAAACGTCTCTTTGGCGATAAAAAATCGCCCAGCGAAGGCGGTTTTGGCTGTGAGGCCTGAAAGCTATTAGAACCTATTTGACGAACCTTAAATCAGACAATGCTTTCATCGTTTTTAAAGTATCTTCTTTTCAAAATATTTAAATTCCTAAACTTCTGTTTTGCTGAATAACCAAGAACCCAAAGCAATCATTACTAAATCAAAGATCAAAAGTAAGAATAAATTCAATAACAAAGGAAATTGAGAAAATCCAATTAAACTTCCCCTCAATCCATCTACCCCATAAGTTAAAGGATTAATATAAATCACTGGCTTTAGCCAGCCAGGAAGATTGCTAACTGGAAAAAGAGCTCCAGATAATAAAAAAGTGGGAAAAATAATAAATTGCATAATTAAAGAAAATCCCTGAGTATCTTCCATAATTGAAGCCATTGTTATACCGAAACTAATAAAACCAATACCGATTAAGAACATAAAAATTAGGGTTAAAATTATCCCAAATGGGTTTAAAATTTTAAAACCTATAAAAAGAGAAATAATTAAAATCAAAAATCCTTGAATTATGGCAGTAGTAATACCACCAGCAATTCTTCCTAAAACGATAGCCAGCCTTCTGACTGGAGCGACTAGTATTTCTTTTAAAAATCCAAATTCTTTATCCCATAAAACAGAAAGGCCAGCGAATGTAGAAGTAAAAAGCATAGTCATCCCAATTATTCCTGGAACCAAAAAGTCAATATAACTGGCACTTTGTGGCATGCCTGGTAAATTCAAACTAGGCCTTAAACCAAACCCCAGAGATAAAAGGAAGAAAAATGGCATTGCTAATGTACCAATAACACGACTTTTAGCTCTTAAAAATCTCTTCATCTCTCTTAACCACATTACATAAATGGCTTGAAAATTTTTTGATTTCATATTTTTTAAAATATTATCTTCTAAATCTTCGTTTCATCATAAATCTATTTCCTTCAGCACGGCTAACTTCTCTTTCTCTAATAGTTCTTCCAGTAAAATACAAAAAGACATCCTCTAGGGTTGGTTTTCTAAGATTTACTGATTTTATTTCAAATCCTTCCTCTTTTTGGTCTATTTTTATTAAAAGAGGAATTTTCTTTTCACCTTTTTCAACATTTAAATTCACAATATCATTATGCTTACTGATTTTTTTAACCCAAGAAATTTTCTTGAAAACCTCAAAAGCTCTCTCAGGAGATATTACCTCAACTGAAATAATATCACCACCTAAAATATCTTTTAATTTTTGAGGAGTATCTAAGGCGACGATTTTGCCAAAATCTATAATTGCCACTTTTTCACAAAGATAATCAGCTTCTTCCATATAATGGGTGGTTAAAATAATAGTTATTTTTTCTCTTTTATTTAACTCCAATATATAATCCCAAATATTACGCCTAGTTTGAGGATCTAAACCTAGGGTTGATTCATCTAAAAATAAAACTCTTGGATAATGCATGAGGCCACGAGCAATTTCTAATCTCCTTTGCATACCCCCAGAATAATTTTTTACCAATATATTTGCTTTGGACTCAAGATCCACCAACCTTAAAACTTCTTTTATTCTTTTTTGCCTTTTTTCTTTATTTAATCCATAAAGCCGTGAATGGAAATCCAAATTTTCAATAGCTGTCAACTGATTATCTAACGCTGGTTCTTGAAAAACAATACCGATACAGTTTCTAACTTCATCTTTTTCTTTTAAAACGTTAAAACTACAAACCAAAGCTTCTCCTTCAGTTGGTTTCAATAAAGTGGATAAAATTTTTATAGTCGTTGTTTTGCCAGCTCCGTTAGGTCCTAATAAACCAAAAATTTCTCCCTCTTTAACCTCAAAGGAAATATTATCTATAGCTTTTAGTCCATTGAAATCTTTAGTTAAATTTTTTACTTCAATAGCTAACATATCAATATTTTTATTATATTGCATTTAATTCAATGAAAAAAGCCCAAGAAAAACTCTCGGGGCTAATAACTGCGGGGCCTGAACGCTATTAGAACCTATTTTATAAAGACAAAAGAATGTTTTAAGATACCGATTTTAGCTATCCCAGAAATTGAATAATGTTTGAGGTTCTAAATTTAAAGAATATTCTTTATTTCTAATAATGAATCGATTACTCGCCAAGATACTCTTTTTAATTCTTCACTAGAACTATGAACGGCAATTCCATGCTTGGTAACCTTAAAAACCTCTATATCATTCTCGCTATCTCCCACAAAAGCAACTTGATCTATATTAATGCCGAGTTTCCTAAGTAGAGCTTTAAGTTGTTCAACTTTTACTTCTCCCTGATTATTACGATAATGAATTTTCTTAAGAACTCCTTTATTGTCAAACCCCAGAGTCGAATTCGCATAAAATCCGTCTATGCCGAGCTTTCGGGCAACAGACTCAATATACATATCGATCGCTCCCGAAATGAGATAAATTGTGTAGCCTTTTTCTTTGAGGTAAGAAATTAAATCCTTTGCTTCTTCTTTAATCTCTACATTATTAAATATTTCTTCAATTGATGGTTTGTTAGCCCTACCGCTCTTTTGATATGTCGTAGTGAATATTCTCTCAGCTTCAATAAAAGAAATCTCTCCTTTTCTGGCTTGGTTAAAGATATTAAGAACCTCTTTAGAAGACCAACCTAAGCCCTCTGATAATATTAACCAAGAAGTTCCATTGACGAGAGTTCCATCAACATCAAAACAAACTAACTTAATATTTTTCATATTTTGATTCTACCAAAAAACCGCCTTCTTGGCGATTTTATTTACTGTGGGGTCTGAATACTGTTAGAACCTGTTTAGCGGAATAAAAAACGTATTTAACGATGTCTTTTTAAGAATCGTCTGTGTCTTGTTCTGTTTCTGCCGCAATTTTTATTCTTTTTATTTTTCATATTTTATTTAGTTAAATTTATATTTTCTTTTTATCCAAAGACAAAGAAGTAAGCCATAAAATAAATGGTTTCCTGAGTTTATGTATAGACCAATTATCATCCTTAAAAAGCGATGCTTTTTCTATTCTGAAACGAGAAAGCAAAGAAATAGTAGCTCTCAAGTTTAGGGGAGATAACCTATTATGTTCCTCTAAAAACTGCGCTTTTGTTAGGTATTGGTTTATAACTTTTCGAACCCTTTTGAATCTTGGAATCATATTTTTCAAATAAAAAGTAACTCTTAATAACGGTGAGTCGCAAATAGTATTATTGAGTATTTCCTTTAATGATAATCTGGCAACTATTTGGAGTCTCAAACTCTCAAAGTCTCTATTTTCATCATACACCCCTTCTTTTTAGAAAGCAAGCTCGAGAGAAAAATTCTCGGGGTAGCTAACTGCGGGTAATGGACGATTTAGAACCTGTTTTATTTAGATTTTTTCTTAAATTTATATGTGTAGGCAAAAACTGGCGTGTTGTTATTGATTCTATAGGTAGGATTATGGCGTTTGAATGCTTCTATAAGCTCCTGTCTATTCTCGTATGTTTTATAGTGCTTCCTATCTTTTAAGTCTATTTTCCCCACAGTTGTTTCGGCAACCTCTGTGATTTTCCCATAACCAAATATTTCCCCTGCCTGACTGTTTTCAAAAGCTACAATATCGCCTGCTTTCAATTTATGGTCTCTAAGCCTCCAAGTGCTTATCTTACCGTCAAAAATCTGCGGCACGGCACTTTCATGAAACCCCATTATTTTCGGCAACTTATACTCCCAATACGGTCGCCACTTAAATGGTTTCTCTAAACACTCTTTAAGTGTTTTACCAACCAACGTATCCAATCCATATTGTGTTGCACGATGACCAACTATTAAAACTGTTTTATTCGGGTATTTTTCTGTTATTTCGCTGAGAAATTCATGAACCCTCAACATTGCTTGCTCATAACTCTCACCTTTTGGAAATGGTTCTTTTATGTGGTCTTTCTTCATTAGTTCTACAATCTTACTTGGCTTACCATTAAAATCGCCATAATTTAGCTCTCTGAGGCGCTTATCTACAATAATGAGATATTTGTCTCCGAAGGCTATTTTTACCGTTTCTACCGCTCTTTTTAAATCAGAGCAACAAATTAAATCTATCTTAATATCTCTAAGTCTCTCCCCCATTTCTTTGGATTGTTGAATGCCTAAATTAGATAACTCAACGTCTTTCCATCCCGAGGAAGTTTCTGCTTCATTATCTTTTGTTGTTGAGTGGGCCGCGAAATATATTTTCATATCTCAATTCTATCAAAAAATCGCCTGATTGGCGATTAGTTTACTGGCAACCTCGGTCTGGAACCGAGATTTTAAGGGGTAATTCGGGGCTTTTTGGGCTGTCTCATTGACCCGTCTCGGTCGGGGCATTTAAGTTAAATGAGACAAATGAGACAAATGAGACAAATGAGACACTAAATAAGGATGTTTCGCAGTGTCTCATTTTAAGTACTTCTCAATATTTTCCAGATGCTCTTCATAAGTCTTGGCAAGATGAATTTGTCCTTCGCTATTATGTAGATAATATAGGTATTCGCTATCTCCAGAATTTATTACTGCATCAATCGCCGCCAGTCCCGGATTGCAAATCGGAGTCGGTGGCCGTCCTTTATGAAGGTAAGTATTATAAGGTGAATCAGTTTTATAATCGTCCGGCTTTATTTTCGGCCACCAGTCACCGGGCCCTCCCAGGGCATATTGAACGGTAGCGTCTATTTCAAACTTCATATCCTTTAACCATCTGTTCCAGATTATTCCGGCAATTAAAAGCATCTCCTCTTCGTTTGCCGCTTCCCTCTGAACCAAAGAGGCTAAAACTATCAAAGTATCGTTTCTGATATCTTTTTCTGCGGCTTCTTTAAATAAGTCTGCTGTTTTCTCATTAAATTGGCTTTTCATTCTTTTTGCAACATCCGTGCCCGTGTAATCTAAATTGAGTAAATAAGTATCGGGGAAAAGGTAACCTTCTTGGGCCTCAATAAGAAATTCTCCTTTTGCCAGATTGCTCCATCCTAATTCTTCTTGCAGTTTTTCTGCGATTTCCGTTGCTCTCAGTCCTTCTGGTGTCACTATCCACTTTTGATAAGGATGATTGACTAAAATATCCGCTAACTGCCAAGCATTCATGCTTTTTGAAACCATATAGCCGCCTGGTTCTATTTTTCCTTGCCACCCTTTTCTTTTTAGCACGAAATTAAATGCCCATTCACTTCTTATATAGCCCTGCTCTTTTAGTTTAGGAATGAGCTCTTCTTCTGAGGTGGTTAGATTGACTACGATTCGTTCTTCTTCAGCTCCTTTTTGTGGGGCTAAGAATTGGAGTGAAAATACAATGGCGACAATGCTTATTATCCCCATTATCATGCATGCGATTGCAATTTTTTTATTTCTGGTCATATTTTATTCTACTAAAAAACCGCCTGATCGCTGGCCTTTTATTTTTTACTAGCCTTAAATATGCCGATTGTTGTACTAAACCAAATATTACCGGCAGAATCAATATCAATACTCTGGGGGTCATGACCATTACAAATGTGGATCACTTCTCTTGTTTCATTATTCTCGTCAATTTGATAGATTGGATCAGAACCACCTATTGCATGGCCCTGATTGGTTAACACAAAAACTTTATTGTCAGGACTAACCGCAATATCCACAAGCCCAGCGATGCGAGGCGAGTCGAGCCGGGCAATCTCTTTTAAATTTAATCCATCTGCATCCGTACGATATACTCGTTGAAGGAAGGGCCCTCGAGATGCAGAACCCTGTGCTGTAACAAAGAGAACAAGTGAACCATCGGGAGCAATATCTATACGCGCATCAGAAACCTTATATACATTGGTCCCAAAAGAGTCACGATTAAAAGTGATTGGAAGAGATTTTACTACGCCTAGTTCATCAACAGATAATACCTCCATTTTCTTAGCATGATCCGTTGTAATCACGTACCATAATTTTTGGCCTGCGGCGATATTTTTCAGAGGCGGGAATTCCCTCCCCTCAATCCTTATTGGCACTGATTCGATTGAGCCATCACGATTTAGACGGATAATACCTTCGTCAGTAAGTAGTGTAAGACGATTTTCCTTGTCAATATCGGCAGAAAAGATTCCCCCATACTCAAGATTACTCAAGTCAACACGTTCCCCATTGCTATTTATTTTCACCATATGCTGTTTCAGAACTGGATTAAGGGGGGGCGTGGCAAAAAAGGCATTGCCATCGGCATCGGCAGCAAAAGCAAGACTATTGCCTGCATTCGCATAAAGAGGTTTAAGTACATTGGTTATAAGATTAAGGGTATAGAATGTACCCCGGTGATCGTAAAAGAAAAACTCATCAGAAGTTAGTGCCAGCATATCACCAAAACCACCGAGTACTTCAAGTTGAATTAGCTGTTTTGTTTTAGGGTCAAATCGTTGTAAACCACGGCTTAATTCATTAATGTACAACATGCCATCTGGCGCCACCTCCACCCAAACAGGTTCGAAATTCAATCCTTCAGCAATAGTTTGGACATTACCATTGGAGTCTACAGCGAAAACTTTCTCAAATCCTGCCACATAGACTGTACCGTCAACTCCAATTGCAATATCGGTAATTTGAACGGAATCTGGATTAGGGAACGGCAAAGAATCAACAATTTTCTCTACCTCGCCATTTTTAAAGCGAAAAAGACTAGCACGCGATGTTGCTAAATAGACATTACCCCCTTTATCAGCGGCTAATGCCTGTGGATAGCGGCCGCCCGGTAGCGGTATTCCAGGTATTCTACCTAAACTCTCTTCCTCCTTCGTCTGATAATCAAAAGCCCTTACCTCATTATTACTTTTTGCATAGACAATGCGGCCATCAGGAAGCGCCGTTACAGCCCAGGAGTTGATGTTGCCAGTCACTACGGTTTCAAATTTATTATCATGAAACAAAAGTATTTGATTGTTTACAAAATCTCCAATTGCTATATCACCATTAGGTAGTAGTACAGACTGGGCAGGCATACCAAAAGCAGTTGGCATAATGAGTTCAATGTCATAAGCATCAGAATAAATACAAACCCTCCAGTCCCTTACACCAAGTTTAGGAATAATTCTATAAAGAAAAAATCCTCCAACTACACCCAACCCAATCAAAACTATTAAAATAATTAGAATTTTCTCTTTCATTTTTTAATTCTACCAAAAAACCGCCTATAAGGCGATTTTTTTGAAGCTGGCTGCGGGGGCTGAACGCTGTTAGAACCTATTTTATGAGCACAAAAGAGTGTTTTGAGATGCCGTTTTTAGATTCTGGGAAATAAAGAAAAGCAATACAGCTTTATTGATGCCAGTAACAATTATTTTCTCCCCCGTAAGCCCCGATATCATTTCGCTCTGTGCCTTTTGCTGGAGGACGGCAACCATCGTTGTAAACTGAGTCTGGATTACCAGCGTCAATACATGGCGAATCATCTTGAAGAAGGAAAACTTGATTAGCAGAATCTACGAATAGTGGGTCTACATTTATTGCATGGTCTAAGGTGTGAGTGCCTCCCCCAGAACTCTGAATCGAACCGATATCAGAATACGACACTTTTGCCGTAGCAATACCAGGTTCTCCTCCTTCTACAATAGCCAAAAGTTGTGGTCCCATACGTAAGTCTGTATTGCCCCAAATAATGTCATTTTGCGAAGAGAGACTTATTAGTCCTCCAGCACCATAAGACGAACCAGAATGGAGATGAATTCCACCTTCTCCAACACTTGCTATATTCCCTGTTATGGTATTGTTAGCCAAGGTACAAATAACAGAGCCTCCTGGTTTAGTAAACGAATCGGTTTGCCCAGAGCCGAACATAATGCCAGCGCCGTACACAGCCTTATTCCTGACAATAATGTTGTTAGTTAACACTATTGTAACCACCGCATCATCTGGTCCATAAGCATACCCCCAAATCCCTCCACCCGCAGCTGCTTCATTATCTGTGATGAGGTTGTTTGTTAATCTAAGTGTGGTTACACCGAGACCCGAAGCGTAGGCAGCAATTCCACCGCCATCACAAGGAGGCTTTTCAAATAGGTTTGAAACAATATTTTCTGTGATAACATTCTCTGTAAGTGTTATTTCTGCTAGCCCAGCAGAGCTTACAAAAATACCACCGCCTGCCTCTTCCACTATATTTCCTGAAATGGTATTGTTTACCAAGGTTGCATTAATAGAACCACCGTTATTTGATTGGATAGTGATACCTCCGCCTTTCTGTGCCATATTTCCTGAAATATTATTATTTACCAAGGCTGCATTAATAAAACCATCTGATTCGATAAAGATACCTCCGCTCTTATACGCTTTACTATTTCGTATTGTGAAACCTTCGATAGTGAGCGTGATTGTTTCACCGGGGTTAGCATGGATGCTGAGAACGCTACCCTTCCCCATGCCATCAATCACAGTCAGGGAGTTATCATCATCCCTAGAAGTAAACTCTTGATTCCAACCCCCTTGAAGTGTGAGTGCCTTCGGGACAGCTATGGTAATGTTCTCCAAGTAGGTGCCTTGCGATACCTGAATAGTATCTCCATCACTAGCCGAATTAATGGCCTCTTGTAGAGAAAAGTATGCACCGTAACCTCCTACCCTTAAAGGAACTTCGGCTTTTTCTTCTGGGATTATCTCTTCTTCAAGAACCACCTTTTCTTCTGGAATTGTTTCTTCTTCCAAAATTTTCTCTTCTTCTAATTCTTCTTCAACCACCGGAGCTTCTTCTTTTTCTGGTACACTTATCTCTACTACTCCCAACTTTTCTTTTTGCATTTCTTGATATTGCCAAAGAGCAACTCCTCCAACCAATATTGCTAAAACAAGAATAATTCCAATCGCTATTGGGGTAGATATTCCTTTTTTGAGAAACTTAAACATATTCCTTAGTCTATTCTACTAAAAAACCGCCTGCTTGGCGATTTTATATACTGGCATCCCCGGTCTGGTACCAAGGTTTTAAGGGTAATTTCGGGCGTTTTCGAGGCTTCTAAACGACGCCTCTCGGTCAGGGTCTTCCAGCGAGATTAACTACTTTTATCTTCTTTAACTTCTGCTTAAACAGTCAAATCAAGATCTTTTTTGACTTTTTCAAAAATATTTGAAAATCTTGTTTTTGTCTTCTGATCGATAATACTAGAGAAAGACTTTCTTAGTTTCTCTGAGCACAATATGATTAGGAGGGCCTGTTGAAAAACTTTTTTAGTTACTTCATCAACTTTAATATCGGCTAAATTAGCTATTTTCTTTTTTTCACTCTTATTAAATAAATTTTCAAATTCGATATTATTTCCTTTTGTTCTTAGACTAACAAAATCGAATGTGTTAATAACACTAGAGAGATTAGGATATTTTTTAATATACCGATCTCGATTCGTTCTACCTTCTTCGTCATCATCCAGCAGAATAGAAATACCAGCACCCCATCCTATATGCAAAGAGATTAACGGGGATAATGATGACGCACCTGAACCAGGCATAATCACAAATTCTTTTCTGTTTTTCCTAAGAACATCAAAAAACATAAGACTGAAGCCGAAATAGTCGTAAACCCCTTCAACGATAAGAACTTTGTTCCAACTGAATTCTAAAGAAAATGGTTGAACCTGCAAAGCATCGAGTATTGGTTGAAAATATGAAGTTTGAATGTTTTTTCCTTTTACGTATTCTTGATATCTTAATACCTTTACGATACCTCGAGCATTCTCAACAATATAAACATTTCTTAAGTTTTCTTTATCTACAAGATATTGACTATGAGTTGTATAGATTACATTTGAATCACTGGCTAAAGTCCGGAAATCTTCTAACATAGTTAACTGGGCAGAAGAGTGAAGATTAGATGCAGGCTCATCAATTAAGTATAATGTTTTTCCAGATTGCGCACGAAGTTTCTTCTTACGAAATTCTGTCTTTAGAAGAAAAGTAAGATACCATAAAGCACCTTTACTTCGTTCTTCAACCGCAAAAACAGTTACTCTGTCCGAGCCAATTATTTTGAATGTGAAAAGTTTTTTGTTCGCATCGTACTCAAGATCCACATGAGATATCTGCTTTGCTCCTTTCAACTTCTTATTCCAACGTTCAGTAAATTGTTTATTAAGTACCTTGTTAACTTTGTTAAGAACTGTTTTTCTTGCATCTCCATCTGTCAAGTTCTGGAATTGATCAACGGTTACATTTTTATCGGTGTGATAAAATAAACCTTCAATTGTACTAGCCCAATCAGGATCATAATATTGTTCTCCCTGGGTTAGACTAATAAAATCCGGTATCTGGTCTTTAAAGTCTTCGAAATATTGAATTGAAGGAGCATTACTTAAAATTTTTTTACTTATATCTGTCTCACGAACTTGATCAAGCTGTTCAAATATTTCTTCTTTATTTTTTAATTCTAAAGAATACCATTCACCAATAAAATTAGCATTCTCAAAGCGGAATTTCCTTGAAATTAAAATAGTTTTAACATCTCTAAATAATCTCCCTTTTTCTTCATCTAACCCTAAAGACGAGATCAATTTTTTAATGTCTCCTTTCTCTAAAATAAGTTCAGCAGAAATACTAGCCTCAGAGTCTAAATCTTTTTTATTTCTTATACTCTTAATAAATCTTTCACGTTGATCCGATTCCTCCAAGTCATTTATAGGATCGAATATCTCTATGGCCCTTAAAACGCTAGTTTTCCCTGATTCATTTATACCAAGCATTAAAACCAACCCCTCTTTTGAAAGATCAATTGTCGCATCTTTTATTGCTTTAAAATCATTTATTTGAAATTTCTTATATCTCATAATATTTAATCTATTAAGAGAGAGGAGAAAGTCCCTCGGTCTCTCGAACGCCTCACAGCTTGGCTCTGACGCTAGGATTCGAACCGAGGCCTCTCGGTCCTCGATACCGAGCACTAGACTGCTGCGGGGCTTGGATTCGAACCAAGATTGAAGGCTTCAAAGGCCTCTGTCCTACCATTAGACGACCCCGCAAACTTCTACAATGACTAATTCTAAAGGTAATTGGGGAATTGAAGAATATCTCATTTTGTTTTTTGCTTCCAAAAAAAGATTTAAAAATTTCTTAATTTCTTCTTCTTTTAAACTTTCGGCTTGAATTTTCAGCTTTTCCATTTGCTCTTTTGTTAATCCAAATAGTATTGGATTATTTTGGCCGGCTATCTTTAAAATTAAAGCTTGGCGCAAATAATTTATTAATACTTTTGCAAATTCTCCTAAATCCATTCCTTTTTCTGAAACCTCGTTTAAATATTCAATAGCTCTGGCTGCCTCCTTTTTGATTAAAAATTCACAAAAATTACTGACTATTTCTACTTCAACCAATCCCAATAAATTCTTTATCTCTTCTGTGGTTATTTGACCTGTTGTGAAATTAGTAGCCTGGTCTAATATACTTTCAGCATCTCGCATTGAACCATCAGAATTCAAAGCAATTAATTCGAGAGCAGGCTTTTCAATTTTTATTTTTTCATTCTTACGAATAAAATCCATTTTCTTGAGGATTTCGGGAACGGTCAATTTTCTAAAATCGAACCTCTGGCACCTCGAAAGAATAGTAGGAATCATTTTGTGGACTTGGGTTGTGGCTAAAATAAAAATGATATGGGAAGGAGGTTCTTCTAAAGTTTTCAAAAGAGCATTGGCTGCTTCTTTGGTTAATTGATGGGATTCGTCAATAATAAAAACTTTGTATTTTAATTTGGTCGGAGGAAAACCAATGCCATCTTTTAATTCCCTGATCTCGTCTATTCCTCGGTGGGAAGCAGCATCAATCTCAATAATATCCATTGACCTTCCGCTATTTATTTCTTGGCATGCAGAACATTTACTGCAAGGTTCAAAACCCTTTCTTTTTTCACAATTGACTGCCTTTGCCAAAAGCCGGGCTATGGTTGTTTTACCAGTCCCTCTGGGGCCATAAAATAAATAGGCGTGAGAAATCATATTTTGTAAAAGAGCATTAGTCAACGTCTTGACAATATGTTCTTGACCAATGAATTCAGAAAAGGTTTTCGGCCTGTATTTTCGGTATAAAACCATTGACATAAATTTTATTTTTTAAAGACAGCAAATTTTGACCCCAGAAAATTCCACAAAAAAGCAAAAAAAGCAGCAACTATAGCCCCGACACTCGCCCAAAGTTTTTCAGAAATACCAAATTTCGGACCAATAATATTGACAACAAAAGAAGCAACTCCAACATTTATCAAAAGACCGATACCAGTTACTACTAAAAATTTTAAAAATTCTCTTGGTCTTGCAGCTTCTTTTCTTTTTTCGAAAGTCCAGAATTTATTCCAGAGATAACTATTTGTGGTTGCTGCTAAGAATGAAATCGCTTTAAAAACTGCATAAAGAGAGCCTTTGGCAATTTTTGTTAGCCAGATAAAAAGATTCAAAATCCCTATATCAATGAAAGTATTTAAAGTTCCGACTAAAAAAAATTTTGCTGCTTGATAAATAATTAAAAGTTTTTTTCCAACAATTGAGGCAATGAACATTCCCAAAAGAGCCAAAGGAGGAAAAACAATTATTAATATCCAAGAATAAGGAATTTCCCTACCAATTTGTTTTAAAATAAAAAAGAAAAAAACTCCATTTAAAAACCCAATTAAAGCTGCTAAAATCGCATCTAATTTTTTCATCTTCAAATTATAGTAGCAAAAAGAATATAGTCTGGCAAGTTTTTAAATAAAAAAAGAGCGAATAAATTCGCTCTTAGGAATTTTTCAATTTTTGATAATTTTCAGGAAGCTCTAGATCTAACTCTCGTTCCAATTCTTGGTAACGGTTTCTGATAGTTACTTCGGTCACTCCAGCAATTTTCGCAATATCACTTTGTACTTTCTTTTCTCCATTCTGCAAACATGCGCAATATAGAGCAGAAGCAGCTAAGCCCATTGGATCTTTACCGCTATTAATCCGTTTTTCTTTAGCTTGTCGAAGAATCTTTATGGCAAGGCCCTGAGTTTCTCCAGAAATACCGAGGTCTTCAGCAATTTTTGAAACATAAATAATTGAGTTAGCAACAGGCATTTTGAGGTCGAGTTCTCTAAGTAATATTCGATAAGCACGAGCAACATCTTTCTTATTTACCAGGCTTACTTCTGCAATTTCTCGAAGAGTTCTTTGAATTCTGGCAAGTCGGCAGGCCACATAAAGAGCAGCAGCAATCACAGCCATAATGGCTCGACCGCGAATTATATCTTTACCTACAGCTTTGCGATAAATAACTGCAGCTTGCTCTTCTACCGGTTTTGGAATATTAAGTTTATCAGAAAGACGCTTTAACTCTGTCATTGCTTGGATTAGATTTCTCTCAATTGATGAATGGGCTCTCGAATGCCTTTGCCATTTTCTTAGACGCTGCATTTGAAACTTTGTATCTAGAGGAAGTTTTTTTCCAGAAGAATCAACATTCCAAGGGTGTATATCAGTAGATAAACCTTTATCATGGACAGAGCAAGTCTCTGGTCTTCCAACTCGACTCCTTAATTCTTTCTCTTTTAGAGTAAAAGCTCGCCATTCTGGTCCTTTATCCATCATTTTTTCTCTGACTACTAATCCACAATTGCCACAAATAGTTTGACCCTGATCATAATCGTAAACAAGGTTCTGACTACCACATTCTGGACATTTATTAATAAGCAGCTGGGAAACTACCTTTCTTTTCTTCATTTTTCTTCTCCTTTTTATTTTTAAAGAGCGATTTCTTGCTAAATTAAATAATAAAGTCTAATTAAAATCCTGTCAAATTGGAATCCCCGATATTATTTTTTACCCTTGACAAATAGTTTAGTTTTTATTAATCTTAAAATATAATTATGCAAAGCCGAATTAACCCTCAATCTAAAGTTTGCTGTAATTGTTGTGCCTCTTTTAAGGAAGGGGTTAGTTTGGTTATCAATATCAAATAAAAATCCAAATCTTAATCTAGTTTTCAACCTACTAACCTCTTCTTAAAAAGAGGTTTTTTACTTAATATGAAAAATATTTTAGATACAATTGGAAATACCCCTTTAGTGAAGATTGAAAAAATTAATCCCAATCCGAAAGTTAATATTTTTGCCAAGCTTGAAGGATTTAATCCTACTGGTTCTGTTAAAGACCGTATTGCTTTGGCAATGATTAAAAAGGCGGAAAAATTGGGAATTTTGACCAAAGATAAAACAATTCTTGAACCAACTAGCGGTAATACCGGAATCAGTTTAGCAATGATTGCTGCTCAAAAAGGATACAGGATAAAAATTATTATGTCCGAATCAATGAGTATTGAACGCCGGAAAATACTTAAAGCTTTTGGTGCCGAAGTAATTTTAGTTAAAGAAAATGACTGGCGAGATGCGGCTATAAAATTTACTAAAGACTTAGTAAAAAAGAATAAAAATTTAATTCTGCTTAATCAATTTGAAAATGGGGAGAATATCAAAGCTCATTATGAAACAACCGGGAAGGAAATTTTAGAACAAATGGAAGGAAAGAAAATCGATGTTTTTGTAGCCGGTATTGGAACCGGAGGAACAATAACCGGTATTGGAAGAAGATTAAAAGAAAGACATCCTGATATAAAAATTATTGCAATTGAACCGAGGTCAAATACAAAAATTGAGGGTTTGAGATCACCAAAAAAATATCTCCCTCCAATTCTTAATCTAAAGGAAATTAATCAAAGAATAATAATTAAAGATAAAGACGCTTTTTCGATGACAAGAGAAATAATAAAAAAAGAAGGAATTTTTATTGGAATAAGTTCTGGGGCAGCAATGTATGGAGCAATTCAGAAGGCAAGGAAAATATCTTCTGGTAATATTGTAGTAATATTCCCCGACCGGGGAGAAAAATATTTAAGCACCAAACTTTTCTAATTTTTGCTAATTTGTTAAAATGAATCAAATTTATGTTAAAACTTTATAATACTCTATCTCGGAAAAAAGAAGTTTTTAGACCTCAGAGGGTAAAAAAAGTAAATATTTTTGTCTGTGGCCCAACGGTTTATGATTTTTCTCATCTCGGTCATGCCAGGACGTATATTGTTTTTGATGTAATTGCAAGATATTTAAGACAAAAAGAATATAAAGTTTTTTATTTGCAAAATATTACAGACATTGATGATAGAATCATTGACCGAGCTAAAAAAGAAAAAATTCTCTGGAAGGACTTGAGTAGAAAATTTGAAAGAGAATATTTTAAAGATATGAGAAGTTTAAATATAAATAGTGTCACAAAATATGCCAGGGCAACAGATCATATTAAAGAAATAATTTCGCAGGTAAAAAGATTGTTGAAAAAAGGCTTCGCCTACAAAATAGAAGACGGAATTTATTATGATATTTCTCGCTTCAAGGATTACGGAAAATTATCGAAAAGAACGGTACTAATGGCAGAAGATGCGATATCAAGAATTGATGAAGCTAAAGAGAAGAAAAATAGAGGAGATTTTTGTTTATGGAAATTTTCAAGAAAAGAAGATCCAAAATGGAAAAGTTCTTGGAATTGGGGAAGACCTGGTTGGCATATCGAAGATACTGCCATTACCGAAAATTATTTTGGACCTCAGTACGATATTCATGGAGGGGGCAGAGATTTAATTTTCCCTCATCACGAAGCTGAGATTGCTCAAATGGAAGCTATATCCGGCAAGAAACCACTAGTTAAATACTGGCTTCATACTGGTTTTTTAACAGTTAAAGGGGTAAAGATGGCAAAATCTCTTGGCAATTTTATTACAATCAGAGATTTTTTGAAAAGGCATTCGGCCCGAATTTTAAGACTATCTGTAATAAAAAACCATTACCGGTCCCCTGTTGATTATAACGAAAAAGAAATCGAGAGAGTTAAAAAACAACTGGCAAAGATAGATGAATTCTTAGATAAATTAGATACAATTAAGAGATTAAAAAAGAAGAAAGTCAAAAAAGGAAACGTTAGAGCTTTGATTTCGAAAACTCAAAAAGAATTTGAGAAAGCAATGGATGACGATTTTAATACTCCAAAAGCTTTAGCTTCGATTTTTACACTGGTTACAAAAGGAAATAAGTTTGTTGATAAAAATGAAATAACTCCAACTGATGCCAGAGATATTTTAAAACTCTTAAAAAAAATTGATAAAGTATTTAATTTTATATTCTTGAAAAAAGCAAAAAAAGAAAGAGTTCCTAAAGATATTTTAAAATTAGTTACAGAAAGAGAAAAATGTCGGTTAAAAAAAAATTGGGAAAAAGCTGACGAAATCAGACAAAAAATAAAGAAAATGGGCTATTGGGTTAAAGATACACCAAAAGGACCTAAAATCAAGAAACTTTAATTTTTTTTTGTTGCCGACAGAATTTATAAAATTCTAAAACCTGGTTAGCTACTTTTTGCCAAGAATATTTTTGAGATTCGTTAATTCCCCACTCCCCCATTTCTTTTCTCAGTTTTTCATTTTTTATCAAAATTTCTAATTTTTTGGTCAAAGTCTTATAATCCCTTGGTTTAACTAAAAATCTGGCTCCTTTTCCCTTTAAAACCCCCTTATAACCTTCGTTGGCAAAAGCTATCACTGGTTTTCCACAAGCCATTGCTTCAACCAAGACCAAACCAAAACTTTCTCCAAAAATTGCCGGGCTACAAAATATATCACAGGTTGAGTAATAGAGAGAAACTTTTTCTTCATCAATTTGTCCTTCAAATAAAACTTCTTTTAATTTTTTTTCTCTTACCCAATCTTCCAAATCATCTTTTAATGGCCCTTCACCAACAACTATTAACCTTAAATTTGAGAATTTTTTTTGCAAGATTTTAAAAACCCGCAAGAGATAAATTAAACCCTTTCTTTTTTCAATTCTACCTAAAAACAAAATATTTATTTTACCGTCCAAAAGCCTTTTTATTTTAGGAATTTTTGGGTTGAACTTTTCTAAATCTATTCCATTGGGGATAACAATTTTTAGACCGTGGTATTTTTTAAAAGGTTTTAAATTCAAAGGAGCCACTCCAATTATTCCGTCAATTTTCCACTGGACAACTCTTTCTAAAAAATAAAGAAAAAATGGAAATCTTTTCAAAATTTTACTTCCTTTTATATTGGCGTGAAAAGTTAAAATATTTAATGTCTTTGCAGCTGAAGGTGAAGCCAAAATTTGAAGCGTAGAAGGTAGACCGAAATTATGAAAATGCAATACATCAAATCTCTCTTTTTTTAAAACATCTTCAATTGCAAAAGGATTGAAATTTATGCCAAGGTCTGACACCCCTCCGCTAAAAGGAAGGGGAAATGAAGTTCCCAAAAGAATAATATTTTTACCATAATATTCTTTTATTTTCCTTCTCGGAGCGATGATTTTTGTTTCAATTCCCCTCTTTTTGAATTCCTCGTACAATCCTAAAATATGTCTTTTTACTCCTCCTGGTTGAAAAAAAGAATGAAAAGAAATTAAACCTATTTTCATAGTGGTAACTCAAGTTAGCAGTCTGCTCAAAGCAGAATCTTTACCCGACCTCTTTCCTTAATGGGATATCATTCAATTTTAGCAAAAAACTAGTTAACTTGCCAAACAAGTTTGACAATGATAGATTGAATTATATGACCGGTGAACTACCTGAAAAATTGCCTCCTCAATCAGTTGAGGTCGAACAGTCTCTTTTGGGATGTTTGATGTTAGACAAAGACGCTATGGTAAAAGTAGCTGATCTTTTGTCTCCGGAGGATTTTTACCGAATGATTCATCAAAAAGTTTATCGTGTCTGTGAAGAATTTTTCAAAAAGGGAGAACCGATTGACCTTTTATCGATTTCAAATAGATTACAAGAAAAAGGATTTTTGGAGGAAATCGGTGGAACTAGTTATCTCACCGAATTGATAAATTCTGTTCCCACCCCAATTCATGTTTTTAATTATGCCAAAATAATTCACAGAAAAAGAATTTTAAGAGATTTAATTAAAGCCTCGCAAGAAATAGGATCTTTAGCCTACAATGAGACCGATGATACTGAAGTTTTGCTCGATGAGGCTGAAAAGAAAATTTTTGGCATTGCTCAAAAAAATTTAACCCAAAATTTTATCTGTGTAAAAGATACTCTAGAAGATGCTTTTAATAGAATTGATAGATTATCAAAACATCAGGCAGGTCTACGGGGATTATCCACTGGTTTTCGCGACTTAGACAATATTCTAGCTGGTTTCCAAAAATCAGATTTGCTAATTTTAGCCTCTCGTCCCACTTTAGGAAAGTCTAGTTTAGCTTTAAATATGGCAGCTAACATTGCCATCGAGCAAAATCTTTCGGTTGGTTTCTTTTCTTTAGAGATGTCGCGCGACCAGATAGTTGATAGATTGATATCCTCTATTTCTGGTGTTGACCTTTGGAGATTGAGAACAGGAAGGTTGTCTGATCAAGGAGAAGACAACGACTTTGTTAAGATTAGACAAGCCCTTGACATTCTTTCTCGGGCTCCAATTTATATTGATGACAGAGCAGCTTCAAATGTTTTACAAATAAAGGCAATGTCAAGGAGATTGCAGTCTGAAAGACATTTAAGTTTGGCGGTTATAGATTACTTGCAGTTGGTAGAACCATTAAATCCAAATGCCTCCCCTGTTCAACAAGTTTCTGAAAACTCAAGGGCATTAAAAGCGATGGCAAAAGAATTGAATATACCTATTTTGGTTATCTCCCAGTTATCGAGAGCAGTTGAACACCGATCCCCTCAGATTCCAAGACTAGCTGATTTACGTCAATCAGGGACGATAGAACAAGATGCTGATGTTGTTTTATTCATCTATCGCGAAGACAGATATAATCGTGATACTCCAAGAAAGGGTATCGCTGATATCATAATTTCTAAACATAGGAATGGGCCTGTGGGAAGAGTTGAACTTTATTTTGACGAGAGAACAACAACATTTAAAAATTTAGAAAAGGGTTTTACTGAAGAAATGTAAATGTATCCAAAAACTATTCAAAAACTTATTGATTTATTCTCTAAGTTTCCGGGTGTTGGACCGAGAACTGCTACCCGATTTGTTTTTTATTTAATAACAAAAGAAAAGAAAGAAATTAATGAATTGGTATCAAAAATATTAAACCTTAAAAAAATAAAACTTTGCAAGTTTTGTTTTAACCCATTTGAAGGCGAAGATGATCTTTGTCAGATTTGTTTAAACCATACAAGGGATAAAACTCTTCTTTGTGTGGTAGAAAAAGAAAGCGATTTAGCATCGATTGAGAAAATAAAAAAATATAATGGGCTTTATTTTATTTTAGGAGGACTAATTTCAAAATTAAAAAAGGAAGAGATTGAAAAATTGAAGATAAACGAACTTTTAGAAAGAATAAAAAACCCAGAAAAATTTGGTCAGAAAGCAGGTTTTAAAGAAATTATTATCGCTATAAATCCAACAACTGAAGGAGAAGCTACCGCACTTTATTTAGAGAGAAAATTAAAGCCTCTGGGAAAAAAAATTACTCGGCTTGGTCGAGGATTACCAGTGGGAGCAGAATTAGAATATGCTGATGAAGAAACCTTAGGGAGTGCTTTGGAAGGAAGAAAATAGATTAGTTAATTATAGAATTTTAAAACAGCCTCAAGGCTGTTTTTACATTTAAAAAAGAAGGGAGAGGGAGGATTTTGATCTTTTCTGGGAGTTTTCGTTTATTGTCGGCCCAACTTTGTTTTATTACTACTATCAATTCTTGCAATGAATAAATGACAATCTGCTCCTTACCGTTGTCGTCAGTATACTTTAATGGAAATGACTCGATAGGTCCTATCGGGGTTTTCGCTAACTTTTCTAGAAACAAAAGCAAGCACTCTATTGAAATCTCCATTTTATTTCCTCCATCTGGGCAAACTGGCTATCAGTATCCTGATAGACAATTTGCCCATCTGGAAATTCCCTTCCCTTCCTTTTGATTTTGTTAAAGAGCTATTTACTTTCTATTTTTGTTATTTCCACTTCTGTAAAAAGTTGTCTGTGGCCTTTTTTTACTCTATATCTGGTTTTTGGTTTGTATTTTAAGACAGTGATTTTTTTTCTTTTCCCTTGCTTTGTTATTTTTCCAATTACTTTTGCCCCCTTAACTAAAGGATTTCCAATCTCTATTCCCCCCCTTTTTTGTAATAACAAAACTTCGCCAAAAACAATTTCTTGGCCTTCTTTTTTATCAATTTTTTCAATTTTTATTTTCTGCCCAGGAAAAACAAGATATTGTTTTCCTCCAGTTTTAATAACTGCTAACATATTTATTTACCTTCTTCTGGTGGTTCTATTTTTTTGGTTTCTTCTTTTTCTTGAAGCAATCTTAGTCCGTCAATTCTCCCCACCAACCTGCCATATCTCGATTGGACCCTATTTGAGGCACTTTTTGCATGGTCGATGTGGGAAGTTAAAATAGATAACTCTTCCCCAAAATTTACTGATTCTTGCTGGATTGCTTTCAAACCTTCCAAAATCCTTTTTGAAGCCTCTTCAATTTTTGCCCCTTCCAAACCAATCATTATAATTTTCAAAAAGTAATAAAAACTATTTGGTGAAACAAAATAAACTTTTTTTTGGTATCCATGGTCTAAAAGTTCTGGTTGATTTAAAGTTATTTCAGAATAAACAGGTTCAGAAGGTATATACATTAAGGCAAAATCAACCGTTCCTTCTTGTGGTAAAATGTATTTTTTCGAAATCTCATCGATACGTCCTTTTATATCTCTGATAAATTCTCGAAGATATTTTTCTTTTTCCTCCTTTTTTGCCTCAGATATCTTTCTAAAACTTTCCATTGGGAATTTTGAATCAATTGGTATTACTCCTTGTTTTGTTTTAATAATAGCATCAACGATTTGTCCTTCTTTAAATTGATGCTGAAGGGTAAAATTACTTTTTGGCAGGACTTGGGAAATTAAATCTCTTAAAATCTGCTCTCCGATATTTCCCCTGAGTTTTGGTGAACGTAAAAAATTCTGAAAATCTCTCATTGCATGACCTATTTCCTTAACCCTGCCTAATTCTTGGGCCATCGTGAGGTAACCATTTTCAAATTTTTTTCTCATTGCTTCAATATCTTGTTTAATCAGACCCAAAGCCAAATCGCTTTCTTTTCTTTCTTTTAGTTCCTTGGTTTCTTTTTTGATAAAAAAAATTGAAACTGCTACTCCTCCTGCCACAATCAGAAGGATTATAAAAATAAAAAGAAAATCACTCATTAAAACATCCTAACATTATCATTAATTACCGTCAAACAAATAAGATTGGATTTCACTCGATCTTACTTTGTTAATATAATTTGAGTTAAAACAAAAATAATATAGAGTTCGAGTAAAAGGTAGCCCTCTTCTTTTGTTATCTTTTTTCCAGTTCTAACAACTAGTAAAAAAAACAAAGCTGAAATTACAATAAAAGATAAGCTAATAGTAAAAGGAGAAAAATCTAAAATCTCAATTGGGTGAATCAAAGAGACTATTCCTAAAACTAATGTAGCGGGGATTATTGTAGCGCCCATTAAATCTCCCAAAACCATCCAGGTTTCACCTTCTCTGGCTGCTGAAATTGCAAAATATATTTCAGGTAAGGAATTACCTAAACCAACGATTAAAATTCCAACTAGTGGAATGCTCCAATTCAAAACTTCAGCAAAATTCTTGACGCTTGTTACTATTCCTTTACCAGCTGCTATGAGTAAAATCAAAGCTAAAATCACTTTTCCTATATCTTTGATAAATTTTTTGAATTCTTTAATCACTCCTAACTTTTTTTTGTCATAAACCAATTTAAATCTTTCTTCTTTTGAAAAAAGCCAACCAATATAGACAAAAAACATAATAATTAGAATTAAACCATCTCCTCTACTTAATTTTTTATCTAAAATCAAGAGCAAGGGTAAAAGAGAGATTACAGTTGTAAAAATGGTTGTGGTTTGAACTACTCGGCTTGGAGCAGGAAGAGCAGTTTTTCCAATTAAAATGGCTAAAGCGAAGGCCAAGGTCAAATCAATTATATTTCCACCAATCACATCTCCTAAAGAAAGTTGAGGAATTTTATGGACGGCAGAAAAAATTCCAACAAAAAGATTTGGTAAAGAAGCGGCAAAAGCCATAACAAAAAAAGAAACAACAAATTCCCGCCAACCCAAATACTTGGCTATCCTCATTAAAGCTTCAACAAGCCATCCACCAGAAAAATAAAGTAGGACACAACAAATTAAAAAGATAAAAATATTAATCCAAATCATAATTAAATTTATTTTTCAGTTATATGTCTGACTATAAAATAGTGTTTGACCATTTCAATTAAAATTATGTTTATCAAACCGACTCCAATAATCATCCACCAAGAAGATAATGGCAAGGGAATGGTTTTCAGTAAATTATTTAAAATTGGTAAATATAATCCAGCCAAGAGAGCTAAAAACCCCACCACCCAAGCTCCTAATAAAAATTTATTATCAAAAAGATTAATGTGCCAAATATTCTTTTTTAAACTTTTACATGTAAAAACATAAGATAATGAATCAAATCCGAGTAGAGCAAAAACCATTGTCTGTAAATATTTTATTGGGTAATTTTTACTGAGTAACCAGAGAAATATTCCCAAAAGAATTAAATCAGTTACTATCCCGATAATAAATATTATTGCTTTCATTTCTCGAGTTAGCAAGTGAACTTCATGACCGGTTGGTTTTTGTTTCATTATGTCTTTTTCTTTTGGTTCAAAGGCTAAAGCAATGTCAGGTAAACCATCTTCAATTAAATTTATCCACAAGATTTGGACTGCTGTAACCGGTAAAATCCAAGGTTGTTTAGTTAACCATGAAATTAACATTGACCCCCCAATCAAAATTACCTCGCAAAAACTATCTGAAAGTAAATAAGTGATAACTTTTCTGATATTGTCTAAAATTGCTCTTCCTTCTTCAACGGCTGCCACAATAATCGAAAAACTATCATTTAATAAAATCAAATCTGAGGTTTCTTTTGCAACTTCAGTACCCGAACCCAATGCCACTCCGATGTCAGCTTTTTTCAAAGCTGGGGCATCGTTAATTCCATCACCAGTCATTGCCACTACTTCTCCTTGATCCTGCCAAGCAGAAATAATTCTCATTTTATGTTTTGGTTCAACTCGAGCATAAATTTGAATTTTTTCTAAAATTTTATCAAATTCTTTATCAGAAAGTTTATCTAAACCTTTTCCCTCTAAAATATCCCCTTCTTTTATTTTAAATCCAAGATCTTGGGCTACTGCTTTTGCTGTTAATTTGTGGTCGCCAGTAACAATAATTGGTTTCATTCCTGCCTGACGACAGATTTTCATTGCTTCTTTCACTTCTGGCCGAATCGGGTCTTTTAGAGTAATAAAACCAATAAAATCTAAATTATTCAAAAAATTTTCAATTCTTGGAAAATTATTCTCTACCAGATTGATTTTCTTATAGGCTGTTGCTACTACTCTTAACCCTTTTTGTGTTAATTCTTCCAATTGTTTTTCTAATCTTTCTTTGTTTTCTTTATCCAAACCACAAAGATTTAAAATTCTTTCAGGTGCTCCGCAGATGTATAATATTTTTTTATTATCTTCTTCATACAAAGCTGCTGCAAATTTATTTATCGGATTAAAAGAAAGTTCAGCTATTTTCTTTTTTTCAAATTTTTTCTCTTTGTCAATTCCAGCTTCAACTCCTGCTTCCAATAAAGCTTTATCGGTTGGTCTTCCTCTAAAAACCCATTTTTCTTTTGGATCATTTGGATTCTCAATAAACGCTTCGGAAGTCCAAGAGGCAGCCTTAAGAACTAAAAATTTATCCCCTATTATCTCGCTTACTTTCATTTTTCCTTCGGTTAAAGTGGCAGTTTTGTCGGTACAAATTATAGAAGTGGAACCTAAAGTTTCGGCTGATGATAATCTTCTAACTAACCCTTTCTTTTTTAAAATTCTCTGCATTCCTAAAGCCAAAATTACAGTCATTGCTACCGGCAGACCCTCTGGAATTGCTGCTACTGCTACGGCTACTGCCGTTGTAAACATCTCTACAAATTCACCTCCAGTTACCATACCTTCAATAAAAATTCCAAAACAAATTAGAGCAATAAGTAATCCAACAATCTTTGAAAAATTGGCTAATTTTCTTTGGTAAGGAGTTTTTTCTTCCTTCGTCTCTCTAATCATTACTGCAACTTTTCCAATTTCGGTATTTGTACCGGTTTCAGTAACTATTGCTTTTCCTTTTCCATTCTCAACCATCGTTCCCATATAAACCATATTATCTCTATCTGCTAATGGTGTTTCTTTTGGCAAAATTTCGGGGTTTTTCTTTGCTGCTAACCATTCTCCAGTCAAAGCCATTTCATTGATTTTAAAATCATGGCAGTCAGTAATTCTTCCATCAGCTGGAATTTTGTCTCCTGGAGTTAAAATAATGATATCGCCAGGAACTAAACCTTGTGAATCAATAATTTTTAAATTTTTTTCTCTTAAAACCCCAGTTTCGTGTCTGACCACTTCTTTCAATGCCCTCAGAGTTTGAGATGCTTTATTTTCTTGGATAAAACCGACAATCGTATTCAAAAAAACAGCTCCAAAAATAACAATACTGTCAGTATAATGTCCCAAAATTAAAGTAATAATTCCAGCAATTGCCAAAATATAAATTAAAGGACTCCGAAATTGTTCGATAAATATGCTTAGTTTTGATAATGGTTTTTCCTCAGGAAGTTTATTTTTACCAAATTTTTTTTGTCTGGTTCTAACTTCTTCCTTGGATAATCCTCTTTCCCAATCTGAATTTAATTGCCTCACAACTTCTTCCCAAGAAATAGTATGCCATTTTTTTTCTTCCATATTTTTTTATTTTACCTCGCACCAATTAAAAAAAACAACCCCTCGAGGTATGGTGCGAGGTTTAACAAAAAAAATTCTTCGTCTCTTTCGGCGATCTTTTGAAATTTTAGAGATTTTATTTTAGTTTTATTATCTCTTAAGTTTTCTTCTCAAATCCATTAAAATATCTGCTGCTACTTCTTTTCCTCCCAAACCAAAAGCAATACCTCCAGCAATTACAATTATCGCTACTAATCCTTGGAATAAAGTTAAGACAATGTCTTGGGCTATTCGTAAGTGAGTAAAAATGGCAAAGACGGCAAAAATCCAAAGAGCCCATTTTGAAATCGCCCCCATTAAAGAAGCGTATTTCACTTTCATTCCTCCTATAGCTGAAATTACAACCTTCTCAACAATGTCAGCTAAAATTACAGTTACAACAAAAATCAAAACCGCTATTAGAATGTTAGGTAAATAATTTATTACTTCCCTTAAGATCTCACTAAATCCTTGCCACCCTAAGATATCTACAGCTAACATCAAAAAGACAATAACTAAAATCCACTTACAAATTTCGCCGATAAAATCACTAGGCCTTACTCTAATTTCAGCTTTTTCCAAGGCCTCTGCCAATCCTCTGCTTTTTTCTAAAATCCGATCAACTTTTAACTTTCTTAAAATTCCGGCTATCAATTTTCCTATCGCAACAGATATAAACCAACCGATAACAAAGACAATAATGGCTCCAACTAAAATTAGAAGGAAACTCAAAAAATTTCCCCAAAGGTTTTGGAGAGTATTAACATCTAGTGAATACCAAGCAGGAACCATACTTTAATTATTTTTTTTAATATTACCTCGACCTTTAAAGACTCTTAAAAAAGGAAATAGATAGTGGCCCCATCGGGAGTCGAACCCGAGTTACATGGTTGAGAACCATGCGTCCTTAACCACTAGACGATGGGGCCTTTGATTTCTTCGACTATCTTTTCCATTTCCATTTCTTTTGAACCGTCAACCAAAATCAAATCTCCTTCTCTTATCTCATCTTGCAATTTTAATTTGCCTTCTTCTATTCTATTAAATTGAAAGATTTTTTCAAGTGCCATTCCTTTTTCAAAAGCTCCTTTGGCGATAAATTTTGCTCTTTGGCCAAAAATGAACAGAATATCAGTATTTTTTACTACTTGTTCCCCTATTGCTTCATGGGCTTGAGTTGTATATTTTCCAATTCCAACCACATCTCCCAAAACAGCAATTTTTCGGGGAGCGGCCTCCCTACCAAATTTTGATGGGGAGGTAATTTTTCCTAAAATTTCAAGCGCCTCAATCATTGAAAAAGTAGTAGCTGATTCTGAATCATCTAAAATCCAAGAGTTTTTTATACCCTCAATCAACTTCATTTTTCCTGGAAGGGAATGATAATTTTTTAATGATTGAGAAACATTAACTAAGTTTAATTTTAGAATTTTTCCGATAGCGCAAGCAACTAAGGCTGCATATATTTGTTCTTTGCCAAAAGTATTTTCTAACCAAACAGGAAGAACACTGCCATTATAATGAAGTTTAAAGTTGGTACCTTTGTTTAATTTAACATCCGAAACTTTCAAATCAGCTGTACCATCAAACCCAAACAAAATTGCATGAGCTCTTGATTTTTCTTTTATTTCCCTTACTGTTTCATCGTCAAAGTTTAAAACTAAATAACTAAAAACGGGTAGAATCTTTGCCAGTTTTTTCGCTCTTTTTATTTCTTTTTCTTCTCCGGCAAAAAAATCTTGATTTGAAGGAATATCTCCAACATGCGTTATAACTAAAATCGGTAAAGAAGATTTTTCCATTAAAAATTCAAAATCCTTGTCATTTTCAAGAATTAAAACTTCATCTTTTTTGAAAAAAAACGGCAGTTCCGAAACTTTTTTAATTTTTAAATGATTTTTTAATCCTTGGAAAATAGCTTCTTTAGCAGTCTTTCTTCCTTCCCCTTCAACCAAAATTATTTTTGGCTTTATTAATGAAAAGCTTATTTTTTTAATCGATTTCGTAATCATGTGGAATTTGATAATAATGGATGATAAATTCAGATAGTTCTCGGAAAATCGGAACGGCTGAATATTCAGCTGTTTTTGTTTTTGGGTTATCTAATTTTACCATGATTAAAAGTTTAGGGTTGAAAGCTGGAGCAAAGCCGATAAAAGTCTGCCAAGTTTTATCAGAATACCCTTCTTTATCTATTTTTAATGAAGAAAAAGAAATCTGGGCAGTCCCTGTTTTTCCAGCTATATAATATCCTGGTATTTTTGCTCCTTTACCATACCCATTTTCAACTACGCTCAAAAGCATAGCTTTTAACTGAGAGGCTGTTTTTGGGGAGATAATTCCTGGTGAAATTTCACTTTCGACATCAATTATCTCTCCATTTCTTTCAACGATTTTATCAACTAAGTATGGTTTGATCAAAAACCCTCCATTGGCTATAGCACAATATGCTCTTACCAATTGAAGAGGGGTCATTTCGATTCCTTGACCAAAAGAAGCTGTAGCAAAGTTTATTTCGTATCCCTTTTTGAATTCTTTATTTTCAGAATAAATTTCTGGAAGATCAACACCGGTTTTTTTGAAAATACCAAATTTTTGAATATAATCTAAAAAAATCTGATGAGGAAGATTTTTTTCAACAAAAACAGCTCCAGTATTGATTGAGTTTTCCAAAACCTTCGTCATAGAAACCTGGCCCCAGACCCTATTATCGTAATTGTAAATTGGAATTTCTCCTATTTTAACAAAGCCAGTATCTAAAAAAGTTGTTTCAGGATTTATTCTCCCTTCATTCAAACCTGCAGACATGGTTATGGATTTAAAAACAGAACCTGGTTCAAAGATTTCTAAAGTAATTTTATTTTTGAATATCTCTAAACCTTTTGCTGCTTCTCTTGAGTAATTATTTGGGTCAAAACTTGGAAGACTAGCCATAGTTAAAATTTTTCCAGAATAAGGGTCGATAACAATAATTTGGCCGCTCTCGATTTCCAAATTTTCTTTAGCTTTTTCTAATAATTTCTCCGCTTGAAATTGAAGAGGATAATCTACAGTTAGAATGAGACTTGAACCTTCTTTTAAAATCTCATCATAATATTCTTCCAAACCATAATTTCCCTTTTGGTCTGCATCCAAAAATCCTATAACTTGGGAGGCTAATTTTTCTTGAGGATAATATCTCCCTCGCTCTTTTTCTAAAAAAATTCCAGCTATTTTTTCTTTTTCTATTTCATTTATTTCCTCTTGGCTTAATCTATTTTTTATCGGTTGGTATAATTTATCGGATTTAAACTTTTCTAAGATAACTTCTTTTTTCATTTCCAAAATTTGACTAAGTTTTTCAGCAGTTTCTTCAGGATTTTTTATTTTTGAAGGAACGGCAAAAACCAAGAAAAAATCTTTATTTATAGCTAATGCTTCTCCACTTTTCAAAAAAATTTCCCCTCGCTCTCCTTGAACTTCGGGTAAAGAACTATGAAGACCAAGGGCTAGGGCTTTGTAAAGATCGCCTTGTGAGATCTGGAGAAAAAAAAGCCTGGCCAAAATTAAGGCCACAAAAAGAAAGATTAAAAAAGATAAAAAATTTATTCTCCACTCTTTCATCTTTCAGCAACCCAAGTTCCGGAAATCTTAATGTATTTTACCTCCTTTACTTTCTCAAAATCTTTTAAATAATCATTCAAATTAGAAAGAGAGTTCGACTTTGAAAATTCAATTGCTAAATTTTTATTTTCTTCTTCGAGCTGAGTTATCTTTTTCTTTTGAGTTTGGATTAAATAAACTTCTTGAGCAAAAGATGCAACCTGAAAAATTGAAAGACAAAAAAAGGAAATCAAAGAAATTACACTCAAAACCCATAAAATTTTTAAAATACCTTTTTGAAAAAAATGATTTAAGATGGGAAGATCTAATACTAAGTAATTCATAATTTTATTGCTGATCTTAATTTTGCCGACCTTGCCTTAGGATTTTTTTTGACCTCTTCGAGAGAAGGCCTGACAGGTTTTTTTGTTAAAATTTTAATTAGACCTTTTTTTGAATTTTCTTTTAAAAAATTTTTAACTATTCTATCTTCGAGTGAATGAAAGGAAATCACGATTAATCTTCCATTTCTTTCTAAAATCTTTAATGTTTGAGGCAAAGCAATTTTTAAATTTTCCAATTCTTTGTTCACAACAATTCTTAGAGCCTGAAAAGTTTTAGTAGCAAAATGAATTTTTTTATGTTGATACCAATCAGGCACTGCTTTTTTAATAACCCCCACCAATTGGAATGTTGTTTGAATTTTCCTTTTCTTTCTTTCTTCAACGATTTTTTTTGAAATTCTTTTAGCAAATCTTTCTTCACCATAGACCTTCAAAATTTTTTCAATTTCTTGTTCTGAGAAATCATTGACAATTTTTTCTACCGTCAAATTAGAACGGGAGTTGTATCTCATGTCTAAAGATTCATTCTTTAAGAAACTGAATCCACGATTACCTTCTTTTAAATGCCAATTTGACAAGCCCAAATCGAATAAAATTCCCGAAATTGATCGAAAATTTTTCCTTTCAGTAATTTCTCTCAAGTTAGTATATGAATCGTGGACTAAGATCAATCTATCAATATTTAATTTCAATATTTTTTCGTAAAGCTGGGCATCTAACTCTATTCCTAAAACTCTTCCTTTTGGACCATTTTTTTCTAAAATTGCTTTTGTATGACCTCCTCCACCTATTGTGCAATCAATGAAATTTTTGTCCGGTTTAGGGTTTAAATATTCTAAAACCTCATTTTTAAGAACTGGAATATGATACCACCTCAAATTTTCGCTTCGCTCAAATTTCGGGGACCTCATATTTTTAAACTTTAAACTCCTAATTCTTTTAATCGCTCGGCTATATCCCCTACTTCTTTTTCAGTTTTGGCTTTATATACTCGCCATTTCTTTTCATCCCAAATTTCAATTCGATTAGATAAACCTAAAATGGCTACATTTTTTTTCAAACCAGAGTAACTTTTTAAAAAATCAGGAATTAAAATTCTTCCCATTTTATCAAGTTGTACATCGACTGCTCCTGCTAACATAATTCTGGCAAATCCTCTAGCTTCAATTCTGCTCGACGGCAGACTTTCTAATTTGACTGCTAATTTCCGCCATTCCTCCATCGGATAAATGACAAGACAATCATCAATTCCCTTTGTAATTACTGCTCTTTTTCCAAGAGCTCTACGGAATTTAGCTGGAATAGCTAATCTTTTTTTCTCATCTATTGAATAAGTATATTCACCAAAAAACATATTTTATTGCTTTAATGAATTTTCCACAAAAAAAGACTGTTTTCCCAAGATTATCCACAATCTCCCACCTATTCTCACCTTATCTTCTTCTCTACCCACTCGTCAAATATTTTTTTCCACAACTTTTACACAGTAATAAAAAACCCAGTAGTAAGGCATTCTACTACTGGGTGAAATCTTTTTTTTTCTAATTTACCAGCAGTCTAGCATTTGCGGTGGTTCATCAAATTCTTTTATTCCTTTATGGCTTACAATATAAAAATTTCCATTTTCTAGACAAGCCCAGACACAGAATTTTTGAGAATTTTTAATATTAGAAATCCATTGATATGAAAGACAAGGTCCTGAACCAGGGTCTTGAGGAATAGGAGTATAATAAGCTTCGATTTTAGTTGGCATCACCTTTGATTGAAAATATTCGCTATAATCTGTGTAATAAAATTCCATTGCTACTTGAATTTGTCTCATATCAGATTTTCTTTCTTCATCCCTGGATTTGGATTGAGCTTTCCTTATTGCCGGTCCTAAGATCTCCTCAAAAATTTCTCCGATATTTTTGAATTCTTCCGGCTCTTTAATTTCTATAACTTCACCGAATTTGGAAAGGATAATATTTGCTTTAATAAAGATTTCCCCTGTTTCTTCCCCTTCGAATAAATCAGCTAAATCTATTTCTTTTTCAATTTTAACTTTGTAAAGCAATAAGTCCTTTTTTCCAATCCAAGTTTCAGCTCCAATTTCTCCTATCTTCGTAAAAAACCCATCTAAACCTTCCTCTAAACTTCTAACCGCTTCTTTTTTTGCGTTCTCTATTTCTTCTGGAGAAGGTCTAAATGGTTCGGGCAAATTTTCAATCATTGTTTCAAACATTATATCAAAGTAAATTCCCGTTATTTCTAGCATCATTTTTTTAGCTTCTGTCTGATTCAAAACTAATAAATAATGATAAACCTTCATTTCTCCAATTTTTTCATCCGGCAATTCTTTTTTTATTAAAAAGAGTTGTTCCATTGCCAACTTTTCTTCTATTATTCTTTTTATTTTTTCCTCCATCTCTATTTGTTTTTCGATTGATTTTTCAAATATCTCTTCTGTCCCCAACGGTAATTCCCCTTTCATAAATTCCTTTAACCAATCAATCATTGATTCAAGATCAATTTTTATCCACTGGTTTTTTATAAGATTCAAACCTGTCTCAAGTCCAATCTCTTTTAACAAATATTCTGGCAAAACCGGGGTTGTCGTCAATTTAAAGAAAGATGCTTTATCAATAGCAACACTTTCTCCACCAAAAGAAAATGAAGTTCCATCAAAGGTTAAATAAAAATCAAAATTTCCTTTTGATTTTGGATTTGCCGAATCTGTATCATCTAAATCTGTTAAAAATTTTCCACCAATTTCAATTTTCGCTTCGTTTTTTACCACTATCTCAAAATCTGTTTCAGAATGCGAAGTTTTAATCTCTGACATTTTCTTTGTCATTTGTGTCAATACTGTTTCTGGAGAAGGTCTAAAAGGATTCCAAAGCGGGTCAAAAATTCTAGCATAAAGAACACTTGTCAAGCCAACCACTACTGCAATTACTATTCCGGCTATCACTTTGATTAAAAGTGTTTTTTTCATTTTTTTATTATCTCAAAATTTTCAGGGTCGACCTCAACCATGTCTCCTCTTTTGATTTTGCCTGATAAAAAAGCATAAGCTAAGGGGTTGCCCACTTTATCTTGAATGATTCTTTGCATCTGCCTTGCTCCAAATTGGGGAGAGTAAGACAGTTCAACTATTTTTTCTTTCAGGGATTGGGTTATCACCAGTTTTATCTCTTTTTCTCGAAGATTTTTCACCATTTTTTTTAACAAAAGTTCAGCAATATCTAAAAGGTTTTCCTTTGTCAAGGGTTTAAAAACAACGACGGCATCAAATCTGTTTATCAGCTCTGGCCTAAAAATCCCCTTCTCAAAAATAAAATCTAATAATTTTTCTTTAATTTCAGACCATTCAGTTTTTTTCTTTAGTGCTTCCAAAATTATTTGGTAACCTGCATTCGAAGTAGAAATAATGATTGTATTTTTGAAATCAACTTTTCTTCCCAAACCATCGGTTAAACGACCTTCATCAAAAACCTGCAAAAACAAATTTAAAATATCAGAATGGGCTTTTTCAAATTCATCTAATAAGATCAAAGAAAAGGGGTTTTCTCTGACCGGAGTAGTCAAGAGTCCTTCTTGGCCTGGAGCGCCTAAGAGACGGGAAATGTCGGTAATATTCTGAAATTCTGACATATCAAGTCTAATCATTCTTTCTTCAGCGCCAAAATAGACCTCAGCTAATACCTTTGAAGTCTCAGTTTTTCCAACCCCTGTTGGTCCTAAAAATAAAAAACTCCCAATAGGTCCTTTTCTAAGAGAAATTTCAGCCCTGGCCCTTCTTAAGGCTGCTGAAACTTCCTTTACCGCCTCTTCTTGGTTGATAATCCTTTGATGAATTATATTTTCCAAATTAAGCAAGATTGCTTTTTCTTTTATCTCTATCTCTCCAACTGGAATTTCAGTTTTTTCAGTAACAATTTTTGCTACATGCTCTGGTAAAACCATTTTTCCCCTTGCCTGAAAAACATGAACGACTATTTCTTCTAAAAGCTTCATTGCTTTTTCTGGAAAAGGAATGGCAGGTAAATATTTTGAAGCAAAAGTGACTATATCCCTGAGAGCAGGATAAGAGATAAATAATTTATATTTTCCTTCAAGCCTCAAAGCCAAGTCCTCCAAAAGCATCATTGTTTCTCTTTCTGATATTTCGGAAACTTCAATTTTGCCTAAAAAAGATAAAATTGTTGGATTTAATTCTATGGATTTATGAAGGCCTTCAAAAGTAGTTATGGCTACTAATTTAAAAAGAGGAGAAGACAAATAAGAAGATAAGATTCCCGAAATATCGATAGTCCCGGGTCGCCTTGGTCCTACATAATTGTGGAATTCGTCGATAATCAAAATAACGTTTCTGGCTGTAATTACTTCATTAAAAATTGTATCCAAGACCGCTTCCTCTTTTTCTAAACTCTCAGTCTGAGCTAAAAGCGAAGGTATATCCAACATTAACACTCTTTTATAATTCAATTCTGGTAAGCATTGACCAAGACAAGATTTTTCAGCTAAAGCATATATCATACTCTTTCTTCCACTTCCTGCTTCCCCAACGATTAGAGCATCGTTCAGCTCAGGACTTGATAAAATTCTCTCCATTGCTTCGATTTCTCTTTTATGCCCTATTATTTCTGGAAAGCGTTGTTTTTTTACCAATTCGGTAATATCTATAGAAAATCTATCTAAAGTAATTGTGTAGGCTGCTGCCCATTCTTTTCCCAGAGACCCAAAGTGTAATAAATTTTCCAAATCCCAAAATCTTTTTCTTTTTTCAATTATCTTTTCTAAATCTTCTAACCAAAAAACTAAGTTTTCAATGTCTTGGATTTTGAGTTTGGAATCGATTAAGATTTTTTTAAAAATCAAATCTTTTTTAGCCAAAGCAATCAACACATCTCCTATTTCAATTGTTTTCTTTCCTCTTTCTTTAATAATTTTTAAAGATTCTAAAATTGTCTCCTTGAAATCTTTAGAAAAAATTCTTTCAAATTTCTTTTTTCCAACACCTTCAAAATATTTTTCTAAGATTTCTTTTATATCACTCATATCTAAAAGGATTCTCGAAAATATAAAATTCAATTTTCGATTTTCAGAGATTAGGTTATATAACAAAACGGTTGAGCTAACTTCTGGAAGCCCTTTTTTCTTTGCAAATTTAATTGAATTAAAAACAGCTCTCGCCAATTCAAAATCCAAAAACTCAGCCAGATTATAATTCTGGGGTTCAGCTATTGCTTTTTCCAATGTAGCTTCGGTTAAAAAAAGATGAGGTTTTTTGATTTTTGAGTTAAAAAAAGCTTCTAAATACCAAAAGATAAAAAATAAACTTAAAGAGACTAAAAAAAACTCACTTTTTAAGAATCTAAAAGTAAAAAGAATGAAGGAAACAAAAAATAAGATTAAAAAAATTTTTTTTAAAAAACTAAAAATTCCAAAAATTTTTGACCATACCAAAGCTTGAAAAATAGCTGTTTCTCTTAAATTAAAATAAAAATCTAAAGCCATAGAAAAAACTAACTAATAAAACAATTGGTAAGAAAAACCAAGAAAAAAACAAAATTAAACCCAAAAAAAAGAAAAAAATTTCGGTTACAATTCCAATTACGATTAAAATTGATCTTAAAAAAGCCCCCAAAATCCGAGAAATCATATTTGAGACAAAAGTTTCGGCATATCTACCCAAATCAAAACCTCTTCCATAAGACCATCTGTATCCTCTCCAATAATAAAAAAATGTTCTAGAAAGTAAGGGGACTGAAAAATAATTCAAATTAAATTTCAAAAAATTTTTCCAGGCCTTTAAAATTTCTTTTGGGACATCATAAAAATGCCAAAAAATCCATTTGAAGAGTATGTTTTGTCCCGTACCAGAAATAAAATTTCGGTGCGGAACTGGTTCAGCACCGAGCTTTGCTCTGGTGCTGGGTTTTTGGCTTATGATATTCATATTTTATTATAACACAATAAAAAATGGGTTGCAGAGTACCCATTTGAATAGGAGTATCCAGGCAAAAATTCTTGAAATCCCATATTATTTAATAAGATTTTCCAATTCTTTTAAAGTGTCTTCTGGAATTTCTGGTATTTTCCCTATCGGGCTTTTTCCAGGATATCTCCAGGCGCTAATTATCTTTAGTTTTTTATCTTTAATTTGGTACATTACCCAAATTTCTTTTGGATGCTTTTTTGTTCCATAAGGCTGCATCACAGCTATCGTTTTCTGAGCAACTCCTTCTTCTTTCCTTTCAGGATTTCTAAGCACTCTCAATACCCTCTTTTCAGAAAGTTGATACTGTCGCATTTTATTTTTACTATGCCTTGTCCAATGGATGTTTTGAGTATCTTTTGGTCTTTTCAAAAAAATCATTTTGACTGAAAACCAAAAATCTTTTCAGGTTCTTTTACCAACTCAACTTTACCAAACTTTTCCTCATACTTTTTCATATTTTCTTGTAAAGCAAAAATTATTCTCTTTAGATGAGAAGAGTTTACCATTATCCTAGCGACTAAAACTCCCTGGGGAGGGATGACATTAAAAAAATCAAGGCAAAATTCTTCTCTGGTATGAGAAATTTGCATTAAATTAGAATAAAATCCTTTTAAATCCTCCTCTTTGGCTTTAATTTTAATTTCTTTTTTTTCCATAGTGGTTGTTTAAGCTCTTCGCCTGCTTTCAGCAGGCTCTTTAGAAACCCACGGTTTCTAACGCTCGCTAAAGCTCGCTGTTTTCCTTCTCGGGGAAACTGACAGTTTCCCCCACCCCTTTCCTAAGTGGGTTAGCGAATTTCTTCTATTTTTCTTCGACCTAAGTTATTATAACACCAAAGAGTTTTTGGCAAAAATCTTTCTAAAATCCCAAAAATATCTAAGTTGTTATTAGATCTATTTAGGATTTAAAAATTCCTTCTCTGATAACCAAGGACAAATTTTTCTAACTTTTTCTAAAATCTTTTCTTTCTCCTTTTTTTTCTTCAGCTTCTTATATTCTTCTCTCAACTTCTTCAATTTTTCTCTCCTTTTTCTTCTTCTTTTAATTATATTTTTGTGGGTTGGTTTTCCCATGATAAGTAAGGTAAATTTGGAAGCAAGGTGTTTTTACAATCTAATGTAAAACTTTCATAATAAACCAATTTTTTCAAAAAATTTTTCAAAAACAAAGACGATTAAAGCTGAAAAAAAGATTCCAGCTATAACATCTTTTGGAAAATGAAAGCCAGTATAAATTACTGAAAAACCGACTAAAAAAGCTAAAAATAAAAGAAATTTTCCCAATTTCGGTCTTTTCAATAAAACAGGTATTGCGAAACCAAAAGCCAGCATGGAGGTAGTTGAAGGAAAAGAAAATGGGCTTGCGTGCCAAGGCCCTAAAGTTCTTGCCGGTAAAACATCAAATGGTCTTGGGAAACTAAAAATAGATTTAATTAAATTTCCTAAAAGATAGCAAATAGGTCCTGAAATCAAAGAAAATACTCCCAAATTTTTATTTTTTGAAAATAACATTAAAAAAGGAAAAATCGCGAGCAAAGAAAAAAGAGGAATAAAGATTTTTAAAACAAGAAAGTCTAAGATTGAACTCGCCATTCTTATATTGATGAATAAAAAGATTTTATTGTCGCCGATTAAAAAAACAACTAAAGAAAGAAATATTAGACTCAAGATTAAATAAATAAAAACTTTCTTTTCGTAATTTTTCATTTTTTCAATAAAGTATTTACCCTCTTTTTTACTTCCTTTTTTATCTCCTCTTCCCCATTAATTTTACCATTTCTCATCAAAATTTTTCCATCACAGATTACATCTGAGACACAAAAACCAGCCGAGGAATAAACTAAATTTGAAGTTAGATTATGAATTGGGATTAGATTTACTCTATTCAAATCAATCAAAATTATATCAGCCAATTTACCTTCTTTAATTTTTCCTGAATTTATCTTAAGGGATTTTGCTCCATTTTTTGTTACCGTATCAAAAATCTCTTTTGCCGGAGCTGCTGTTGGATTCTTTTGGCTTATTTTTTGTAAAAGCGAAGCAAATTTCATTTCCTCAAACATATCTAAACTATTATTTGAAGCTGCTCCATCAGTTCCAAGACAGATATTAATTTTTGCTTTCTTTAATTTTTGATAGGGAAAAATTCCCGAAGCCAATTTCATATTAGAACAGGGATTATAAATTAGATTACAATTTCTTCTCTTTAAAATTTTAATTTCTTTATCGTTTAACCAAATTGAATGGGCGAAAATACAGTTTTTGCCCAAAAACTTAATTTTTTCTAAAAATTCAGCTGGTCTCATTTTATATTTTTTAAGACAATCTTTCACTTCCTTTTCTGTTTCAGATAAATGCATGTGCAAAATTAAATTTTCTTTTTGGGCAAAATTTTTAGCCCAAATTAAATTTTTTTTTGAAACTGTATAAATTGCATGAGGAGATAGGGCAAATTTTATAGTTTTCCATTTTTTCTTTTTAAATAAATTATAATGTTTTTCTATATATTCTTTGCTTCCCATTTCAGTAAAATCAGCCATCACCAGTCCCACCACAGCTCTTAACCCCATTTCTTCAATGGCTTGAGCTGCCTGAGGGAACCAATACATATCATTAAAAGTGGTTGTTCCAGTTTTTATCATTTCTAAACAAGCTAATTTTACTCCCAAATAACCATCTTCTTCAGTCAGTCTTGCTTCTAAGGGCCAAATTTTTTTCTCTAACCATTCTTTCAAAGGTAAATCGTCGGCATATCCTCTAAATAAGGTCATTGCTGAATGGGTGTGGCAATTTATTAGACCGGGTAAAGCTGATTTTTCTCCCCTACCATCGATTTTTTTGTCTGCTTTAAAATTTAAATTTTCCCCAATTTTTTTAATCTCATTTCCTTCAATAAAAATGTCTCTTTCCTTCTCGTTCAAAATTACATTTGTTATTAAAATTTTCATAACTTTGAAATTTCTTCAATTACTTTTTCAAAAATCTTGGAGCTTTCTTTTTCCCTTTTTACAATTTCATCTATAGTTAATATTTTTTTAAAAATTCCATGAGCAAAATTGTCAATTGAACAAAGAGAAGAATATTCTAAATTCAATTCTTTTGCCAATGTGGTTTCTTTTGCCATTGTCATTCCAACGACATCAGCAAAATTCTTAATCAAATTTATCTCTGCTTTTGTCTCTAATCTAGGGCCTTTAGTATTGAAATAGATACCTTTTTGCCAAAACCTTACTTTTAATTTTTTTAAAATTTTAATCAAAATTTTTCTTAATTTTTCTGAAATACTAGGTGTTGAATATACCGCCTTTTTATCAAAAAAAGTTGGTGGGTTAAAATCGATAAAATCATTTGGGATTAAAAATTCTCCTGGTTTTATTTTTCTTTTTAGGGAACCGACAGAATTGAAAGAAAAAACAAATTTCACCCCTAACTTTTTAAGAGCGAAAATATTTGCTTTATAATTTATATTATGAGGAGGAATATCGTTTTTCGGACCATGACGACAGAGAAAAATCAAGTTTTTAAATAAGCTATAACCTATTCCTCCATAAGGAGTTAAAATTTTCTTTTTCTTTCCATTTTTCCAAAAAGTAGTATTTAATAAACTCTCACCACCACTAATTGCAATTTTTATTTTATTTTTCATCCTATTATTCTTTTTAAACCAAATCTTTTTGCTAAGTTTATTGTCTCCTCATATTCTTCTTTAGTTATCCTTCTTGAAAGCTCAGGAAAATTAAAAGCATTAAAACAAGGATAATACTGGTCCATTATATTGATGGTTATATTTTTTGAAATTTCATTAGCTAAAAATTTAAAAATTTTTTCAGAGCCCGCCAAATCATTTGGTAAAACTAAATGTCTTACTAAAACCCCTTTTTGAGCAATTCCTCTTTCATCAACTACTAAATCTCCAACCTGGCGATGCATTTCCTTTATTGCCTCTTTCATTATTTTAAAATAGTTTGGGGCATTTGAATATTTTTGAGCTACTTTATCATTTGAATACCTGGCGTCTGGTAAATAAATATCAACTATTCCCTCTAAAATCTTTAAAACTTCAACTGAATCATAACTGCTTGTGTTATACACTAAAGGAATTTTTAATCCCTTCTTTATTGCTGTAGATAAGGATTTTAAAATTTGAGGAACTTGGGGTGTTGGAGTAACAAAATTTATATTATGGCAACCACTTTTTTGGAGGCGAGTTATTATTTCGGCTAGTTTTTCGAATGAAACTTCTTTTCCAATCCTTAATTGAGAAATCTCAAAATTCTGACAATAGACGCAAGAAAGATTACAAGAGGTAAAAAATATCGTTCCTGACCCTCCTTGACCTACTAGAGCAGGTTCTTCCCCAAAATGGGGATGAAAAGCAGAAATCTGAGGCAGTTTACCCAATTGGCAATAACCCTTTTCTCCTTTCAATCTGTTAACATGGCATTTTCTCGGACAGATCTCACAATTTTCTAAGATTTTAAATAATTTTTCAATTCTTCTTTCGAGCTCCTTTTCCGAAAAATTAAGATAGGAAGGATACATCTTTTTATTTTTAAAACTTCGATCTTTTTCCCATTCTGATTTTAATCTTTTTCGTTTTTAAACGTATGAGACAATAAAAGATAGGGTTTTAACATCAAAAGTAACTCAAAATCAGAAACATGCTTATTTCTTTTATTAGAAAGAGAGCCACTTTAATTGGTTTGAGTATGATAAATATAGATGTCCTGTTTTCTATATAAGACCATTATGGCCCTATTCTGGCACAAATGGCATGTGAAATTAATTGATAACTAGATGCGCTAGTATTGTTTCCACCGCAGCTCCAGCCATTACCGTCGCTACGTGGTTTAGAGATTGATATAAGCAGTTTGTCGTAAACTACATTCCATGCGCAACCACCACCTATAACCTTCGTTCCAGAGCTGCATAACACTCCTCCGCTTCCTACACCGCCACCAGGTATGGTCTGACTAGATGTCTTAAGCTCCCACCCAGAATATATGGTGCCGTTAACTGTTAAACTGCCAGATTTTGTTTGGGAAGTAGCAGAGGTATTAAGATAGTATGATGCAGATTGACCGTTCAATTGAGCTGAATTATTAGCAATTCCGCCTTTTGAAGCAGAACCAGCATAGTTGAAACTAACTTCTGTATTCCCAACAACTCCAGCTCCTAATTGTAAATTATTATAAGTTCCTGAGACATCTCCCCCAAAGCCATCATTATCTCGGAGTAATCTTCTCCATCCACCATCGTATACATAAAAGTTTGGTGCATTCGTCTGAATGTCATTACCACTTAAATCATCACCAATGTAATATCCTCGGTTCCCTAAATAAATATAACCTGCGCCACCAGAGCCAACAGTCAAATTACCAGTAAAATCAGCATATCCATATAGTTTTAACGATTGAGCTGCTATATCCCAAGTCCTTATATGACAACTCCAACCTAAAGGACAGGTCTGATCATAACTATAAAAAGCATCGGCATTATTACTGGCATAAAATCTTGTCGCACTTACATTTCCATTGACATCTAATTTATAACCCGGGCTTGTCGTCCCGATGCCAACGTTCCAAGCAGTATCATTGGGATAGAGATTCGAACCTGTAAGGGTCCAATAGTTCGCAGTTGCACCAGCTCCAATACAATCTGTCCAGACTCCATTTTGATAACAACGGAATTTATTTGTTCCAGAGTCATAATAAATTACTCCGTTGGCTCCAGTAGGAATAGTGCTTGGTTGAAGACGAATGGCGCCACTAACATCCAAATTATAGCCTGGGCTTGTTGTCCCGATACCAACGTTGCCGCCGTTGAAGTATGAATTAGACGCACTTATTAGTGTTTTGAGGGCACCATTGTAATAAAGAAACAACGTCCCACGATCATTCGGAGCCGTGTTATCTCCCAAGATAGCGATATTGTTAACATCGTTTGTGATTCTTACGTAATTGACTCCGGGTGCTCCAAAGTTAACATGTAATTTGCCTAGAGGATTTGTTGTCCCAATACCAACATAGCCATCTTGACCTATTACGAAGGTGGTTGAACCTGCATCATTTTTCAAAGCAAAACTATCTCCTGATTTTGTAATCCAATAAGCTAGTCCTCCGCCTATATTGAGGTCACCTGTTTTTGTCTGAGCACTTGTCCCAACATTAATTGGAGCAGGAATATTGCCTCCTGGTGGAGCTTGGGAGGGTTCTGTCCAGGCTAAAATGAGATAGCTTATTTTCGACCTTTTTTATAATTATAGCACACTTTGTTTGGTAAAATTATTTGGCCTTCTTTTTTATTTCCAATAGTAATGTAATTTTTTTTCAAATACATCAAACCCGTATAGCAACAAGTTATCGCATCTAATTCATCTCCAGTCAAATTTTTCTTTAGTCCTCGAACTCCTAATTTCTTTAAGCCAGAAAGTAATTTTTCTATCCCCTTTCCTTTTCTAGGAATAGACAACAAATCTTGGCTTGCTCCTGGATAAACTTCAATGACTTCAAAACCTCTTTTTTTCAAAATTTTTCTCAATTTCATCCCTCTTTTTGTCAAAGACCTCATTGGTTCTAAGGTGATTGGAAAAAATTTAATTCCTAGAGAAAAAAGTTCTTTGTCGCATTTTCGAAAATGAATTTTCGACCTCCTTAAGTTTTTTCTACCCAATGGCAGACTTAGGGGAGCATCTATAGCAATTAATTTTGGCTTTTCTTTATCAATAAACTCTAAGATTTCTTTATCCTTAAATAAAATAAGACAATTTGCTTTTAATTCCTCATCCATCAAGCAAATTCCGGTTTTTCTTTTTTCACTTCCAGCTAAATCTATACCTAATATTTCCATATTATTTGCTGAAAACATCGGTAATTAAATAACGATACCTTAATCGGGAACGGGACATCCAAGCCTGATAAAATTTTCTTCTCCAATTTTTTTCCCACAAAGTCATTTCTGGTAAGAACAAAAATCCGTCTCTGTAACCCAAATATCGAGTTTTGAAATTAAAATGGAGCCAGCTAATTATTGCGCAAATTATTGCTTCCTTTTGATTTTTTGTTTTGCAGGGAAGTTTTTTTACTTTTAAAACTTCAAGAATAAATCGTTTTGGAAGTAATTTTCTATCCAATTTGACAAAAGTTTCAATTAAATTTTTGTCTAAGACAAATCCGTTTTCTCGAAGTTCTTTTCTAATTTCCTGACCAATCAAACTTATATCAGGTCTCAAAGCGGGAGGAAGTGGATTAACCCTTTCTTTCCTAAAAACTTTCGTTGACAAAAACTTTTCAAAGAGTCTCATCAAACCCTTTCCTTTTCCTTGAGTTAAAGGTCCATCTACGGTTATTACTTCAGTTTTCTCTAAATAAGGTGTTATCTTTTTTAGAATTTGAGTAGACCTTATATCTTTGCAAATTCGACAATAATCTGAAAAAGAAATTTTGTCTTTTCCACCTTTTAAAATACAAAGTCCAGTCGTTGCTTTTTTCCTTCCTCCTAAATCAACACCGATAAAAAACTTATCTTCATTTTTCATAATATCTCTACTGCTTTTTCTTTTGAAATTTTAGGTGAGGCCGAGGGTTTTTCAGCTGGAAAGCCAATAGGAATTATTGCAATTGGTCTCAAGTTCTCTGGTAAATTCAAAATTTTAGAAACCTCTCTTTCATCAAAAGCTCCTACCCAGCAAGTTCCTAATCCTTTTTCTGTAGCCAATAGCATCATGTTTTGAATAGATGCTGAAACATCGCAAATTGAATAAAGATTTTTTCCTCTTTCTCCGTAACGGAAAGTGATTTTATCATCAGTACAGCCTACTACAACCAAAGGAGCTTTGGCAATAAAATTTTGGTCAAGAGCTACAACAGCCAATTCGTTTTTTAATTTCTCGTCAAAGATAAAATAAAACTTTCTCGATTGCAAATTCCCTGCTGATGGAGCCAAAATGATAGCTTCAATTAATTCATCTAAAATTTCTTTTGGAATCTCTTTTCTCTTAAAAGCTCTGATACTCCTTCTATTTTTGATAATCTCAAGTATTCCCATTATTAAATGAAAGGATTAAACTTTGAATTTCATAGACCTTTTGAAAAAATACTTTTGATCCAATTTATTCCAAAAAACCCACCATAAGCTATTATTAAATGCAAGATAATTTTTCCGATTAAGCTCGCCAAAAAGAATTTTTTTAAATCATATTTTAAAAAACCAGCCGAAATTCCAAGAATATCATCTGGTAAAGGAGTTGCGGCTAATAAAATTATGGCATAAAAAGTTCCCTTTTTTTTAAAAACACTTATTACTTTTTTCATTCTCCTCCCGACTTCTTTTTTAAAGATAATTTTGTGTCCGCCAAATCCAATTCCATAACCGGTTAATTC
>Ga0111216_109_pt1 | contig 24404 bp, 29 predicted proteins | sample DeeMarSWOR152_54_FD_80249 | JGI IMG/M metagenome (GOLD analysis project Ga0111216, IMG submission 80249) | Parcubacteria bacterium DG_74_2
CTCTCTATTCTTGATTTTGTTTTTCAGGGCTAAAATTATTGTTCCAGAGAAAATCGCGGCAATTGAAGCAATAAATAAAACGAATAAAGGAGTAGGCGATTTAGGAATTTGTTCGCCTGCAGCAGCTAAATTTTTTATATCTTGGGAAGATGTAGAAGGCAAAGGAGGCTCGACTTCCTTTATAGGCGCAGAAGGTCGAGTTTCCTGTATTTCAGTTTCCACGATGCTGTTTTTTGCTTTGGGAGTTCCGCCAGGATTTTGACTGGTTTGCCAGCCATTAGAAATTCTTTCCATTGTTTGCTTGGTTTTGTTATTACCTTCAAACCAGCCAGAACCGCAATTTACAGAATCTATTAAATTTCCCAGACTATCATAGACTCCTAAATTTTCTCCTTTATTACTTAAAGCGCCGGCATAGGTTTGGCTTGCCGGAATTTTAGGAACAGACTCATCATTAGTTCTTTCTAAGAGATAAAAATTTTTGGAAGAAATTGTTCCTGTCAGAGCAATTTCCGGTGTTCCGTCAGCGGCTTTTAAGGACCAGCCGTCAAGGTTTATTGATGTATCAGTATTATTATAAAGCTCAATCCATTCATCATTATAAGAAATATCTGTCCCCATCCAGGCGATTTCATTGATGATTACATCAAGAGGATTAGCAGCTGAAACAAAATCAGCTGAAAATTTTTCAGCTAAGATAAACAAAAATAGAATAATTATTTTTAGGACTTTTTTCACCTATTAAAACAAGTTTTGATCTCTTTTATAATTTATTCCTAAATGCTTATAAGCCAACTTGGTAGCTATTCTGCCCCGAGGGGTTCTTTCAATAAAGTCAAGCTGCATTAAATATGGTTCATAAATATCTAAGATTGTGTTTTCTTCTTCTGAGCTTGCAGATGCTAATGCTTGAAGTCCGGCTGGTCCGCCGTTGAATTTTTTGATAATTGTTTCTAAAATTTTTCTATCATTTGGCTCAAGTCCGGCTTCGTCAATTTCTAAAAAATCCAGCGCTTTTTCGGCAACTGGCGAGGTAATAACCCCTTTTTCTTCAACTTGGGCAAAATCCCGAACCCGTTTTAACAATCGGTTAGCTGTTCTGGGAGTAAAGCGGGAACGTTTAGCAATTGTTTTAACTGCTTCTGGTTCTATTTCAATTTTTAGAATTTTGCTGGAGCGCTGAATAATTTTTTCAATTTCTTTAATTTTATAAAAACCAAGGTGAAAAATCGCGCCAAAACGAGACCTTAAAGGAGACGAGAGGAGAGATAAGCGAGTGGTGGCGCCAATTAAAGTAAAATAAGGAAGATTAAGTTCCATTGTTTTCGCCATTGGACCCTTGCCCAGTATTATATTTAGTTTAAAATCTTCCATTGCTGGATAAAGATATTCTTCGCAAACCTTGTTAAGGCGATGGAATTCATCTAAAAACAGAACGTCTCCTTCAGAAAGGTTAGTTAAAACCGAAGCCAAATCACCAGCTTTTTCAATAGTTGGACTGGAAACCACCCGAATATTTACTCCCATTTCTTTGGCAATTAAATAAGAGAGAGTTGTTTTTCCTAATCCGGGATTTCCATAAAATAACAAGTGCTCAAAGCTTGAGTCTTGCCTTTTTTTGGCCGCCTCAATAATTATTTGAATATTTTTTTTTATTTTCTCTTGCCCAATATACCCGCCCCATGTTTGCGGCCTTAGAGTGGAATCTAAAATTTCATCTTCAGCTGTATTTTTATCAATAACCCTTGACATAGATTTATGATTTGTTATAATATTAGGTTTTAAAAGGTCTCTGACCTGCAGACAGAAAATGGGAACTTTCTCTTGATGGGTGGTTTGGTTTTTTTACGAAGCCATTCCTCAGGAAAGTTCTCGCTTTCCGAAGAATCGGAGGGGTTGTCTGCAGCTCAGAGACCTTTTATTTATTATTGTTCTCCAGCTACTCTTTTCACTTCTTCTAAAGTGGTTTCTCTATTAAGAACTTTGAGCAAGCCGTCTTGATATAAGGTAAGCATCCCCTTTTTTATAATTAATTGCCTTAATCCAGAAACAGAAGGAGAGCTTAGAATAAATTGTTTTATTTCATCGTCAACTAAAAAACTTTCAAAAATGCCAGTTCTTTCTTTATAGCCAGTAAAATTGCAGTATTCACAGCCCTTTGCTTTGGGAGCTTTCATTTTTTTGGGAATCTTTTTAAAGTTAAGGGCTTTTTTAATTTCTTTTAAATCTTGAGTAGAGATTTCCTCAAGTTTTACACATTTTTTACACATTTTCCTCACTAATCTTTGAGCCACAACCATATTTAAACCTGAGCCGATAGAGCTAGGGCTGACCCCCAAATTAATAAGTCGAAAAATCGTGCTGGCTGCGTCATTAGCATGAAGCGTGCTTAGAACCAAATGACCAGTTAAGGCTGATTGGAGCGCAATTTGAGCTGTTTCAAAATCTCTAATTTCTCCAACTAAAATTACATTAGGGTCTTGCCTCATTATTGAACGAAGACCATTGGCAAAATCATAACCTTTTTTTGGGTCAACTTGGGTTTGAGAGATTCCTTCTAAATGATACTCTATAGGGTCTTCAATCGTGATAATTTTAATTTCTGGTTTCTGGATTTTTTTTAAAAAAGCATAAAGAGTAGTGGTTTTTCCGCTTCCAGTGGGACCAGTGACAATAATCATTCCATTTGGTTTTTTTGTTTCTTTATTAAACGTGGTTAACAAATCCTTTCTTAGTCCTAATTTTTCCAAGCCCATTAAATTTTTAGGATTTAAGACCCTAAGAACAATTGATTCTCCATACTCAGCTGGCAAGGTAGATGTTCTGATTTCAATAGTTGTTTCATTTACCATAACAGAAAAACGGCCGTCTTGCGCTTTGTTAGTGATATTTAATTTAATTCCTGACAGCATCTTAATTCGAGAAAGCAAGCTGCTGTAAATTTCTGGTTTTAGAATTAAAATGTCCTGCAGCATTCCATCAATTCTTGCTCGAGTTCTTGTTTGTTTTTCTTGCGGTTCAATATGAAAATCAGAGGCCTCAAGAATTATCGCTCCTATTAAAATAATCTCTAAGAGCTCGCTCACTTTTTTTTCTAAATTATTTTTGATTTCTTTTTTAAAATCAGAAACAGTTTTTATTCTTTTTTGAGCTTGAGTAAAAGTAATTTTAGAGATTATAATTTCACCGGCAATTTTCGTCATAATTTTATTGGTTTAGCGCTTGTAAAACTTTTTTTTGGGCAGAGTCAAAATCAGAAGTTCTAATTAAAAACAATGTTCCTTGGCCCTTTGAGATTCCTTCAAAATTTCTCAAAATTTTTTTTCTCAATTTTAAGTTGTTGGAATAAAAAACCCCTTTAATAAAAACTGGAGAGAAGCTTTCTTCCCAAAGAACTAATAGGGCAGGCAATCTAAAAAGCCCTGTTTTCAATTCTTTGATTGCTAAAGCCAAGTCAAGAGAATTAGCTTTGGAATTCTTAAAGTCCTCAGAAGTTAAAAATACCCAGGCAAGTTCTTTTTTTGAATCAAAACTTATTTTTTTAAAAATTTGTGCTAAGAGCTTTAGATAAGACAACGGCTTTGATTTATGGAAATAATGAATTATTTTTTGGTGGTCTGCTCCTTGTTCAATTAGATAAGCAGCGGTTTCCAGAGTTTTAGGATGGGTTCTTTGGTTTCTGAAATTTTGTGAAGCCCAGATAATACCAGCTAACAACCAAGTAACAACATCTTTATCAGGCAGATTATTATTAAATGATTTTATAAGCCGGGTTGTTATTTCAGCTAAAGAGATATTGGTGATTTCTATAAGATTTATTTCTCCGAAATTTTCATTTGTAATTTGGTTATCAATATTTAAAATAGGAATTCCCTGAAAAATATTGAGGCCTGGATTACAGGATTTTTCTAAATCTTCCCAGTTTTTTATCCCCAATGTTATCAAAAGGTCTGGTTTAGATTTCTCAGCGCTGAAAAAAACATTTTTTTCTTCAAGGGCGCCGGTTTTTGGGGTTAAATAAAATCTTAAGTTATTTTGCGACTTTTCGTAATAGATTCTAGAAATTTCTGTTTGGGGATTGTTAATTGAGATGATAAAATCTTTTAAAAAGGAATTAGAGTTAGCAAAATTAGAAGGAGGAGGCAAGAATTGGAATTCTTGTGGAATTTCTTTTAGAAATAAGTTTACATTTTTTCCTATTTTTTTTAAACTATGGAAAAGACCAAGACCTGCGCCGAGAATGTCTGGCTGAATTTTTTGCTCAGGCACAATAAAAATAATTTGGGATTTCTGGATAATTTTTTTTGCTGGAGCTAAAGAGTTCATAATTACCTTAAATTAACTTAAATTTAAGAATTAGTCAACCTTATAAAACATAAAACATGAGACAGGAAACATATTTTACAGATACTCCTTCAGCGACAAGAAGATTGGGAGAAAAATTAGCAAAGAGAATTTTAAAAACTGCGCCTTGTAGCAATGCTTTTGTTATTGGATTAATAGGAGATTTGGGGAGCGGGAAAACCACATTTCTTCAAGGTTTTTCCAAAGGGCTGGGAGTAAAAGAAAAAATCCTAAGCCCAACCTTTGTAATTTTAAAAAGGTTTCAACTTAACAATTTAACAATTAAACAATTTAATAATTTTTATCATATTGATTGTTATAGAATAAAAAAATCCAAAGAGCTTTTAGAGTTGGGATTTAAAGAAATTATTTCTGAGCCGAAAAACATTGTTGCGGTTGAATGGGTTGACCGCGTTCGCAAGGTATTACCGAAAGACGCTTTGATAATAAAGTTTGATTTCATTGCTCAAAACACAAGACGTGTTAAAATTAAACAATGGAACAAGAAAAAAAGAAGCGGCTCATTATTATAGACGGCAATGCTTTGATTCACCGCGCTTATCACGCCTTGCCTCCTTTAGCAACTAGAAAGGGAGAATTAGTTAATGCTGTTTATGGTTTTTTATTGGTTTTTTTTAAGGCCTTAAAAGAATTTCAGCCAGATTATGTCGCGGCTACTTTTGACTTGCCAGGTCCTACTTTCAGGCATAAAGAGTTTAAAGAGTATAAAGCCAAAAGGCCAAAGGCGCCGAATGAGCTTTATCAGCAAATTCCCAAAGTAAAAGAGATTTTGCAGGCGTTTAATGTTCCAATTTTTGAAAAGCAGGGATTTGAAGCAGACGATGTAATTGGAACAATAAGCGGTCAAGCCAAAACAGAAACCATTATTATTACTGGGGATTTAGACGCGCTTCAGTTAATAAATAAAAATACAAAAGTTTTTACTCCAAGAAGAGGGCTTAAAGATACGGTTTTATATGACCAAGAAAAAGTTGAAGAGAGATATCAAGGAATAAAACCAGAACAATTAGCTGATTTAAAAGGATTAAAAGGAGATCCTTCAGATAATATTCCAGGCATTTTAGGAATAGGCGAAAAAACCGCTATTAGTTTAATTAGAGAATTTGGCTCTTTAGAAAATCTTTATAAAGAATTAGACGAAAAAACCGAGCGAGCAGAAAAAATTAAGCATTCTTTAAGAGAAAAGCTGGTCAAATACCGTGACCAGGCTTTTTTTAGCAAAATGCTGGTCACTATTAAGCGCGATGTGCCTATTGATTTTGATTTAAAAGATTGTGAATGGGAAGATTTTGACAAAAAAAAAGCAATAAAAATCCTTAAAGATTTTGAATTTTACGCCCTTATAAAAAGATTATCAAAAGGTGATAGAAAAGATATTAACAATCGGAACGCAAAACTTTTTTAAAAAATGTTAAAATAAAAAATGTGATACCTTTAATATTTTACAATATATTTATTCTTTTTCTCTGTGTTTCAGTAGGATTATTTACAGTCAGAACTATTTTCAAAAAAGCAAGAAAAGACAAAGAATCAATTTCTTTTGCTTGGTATTTATTTTTAATTTTAGTGATATTTTTTTTTGATGGAGTTCGACTTTTATGTATTTATTTTGGCTACTTTCAAATTGACAAAATCCTTTTTTATGGACTTTTTACAATCTCTCCAATAGCAATATTTCCCTCTCTTTATCACTTAGTTTTAAAAATTAGCTTTCAGGAAAAATTAGCCAGAATTATTGGTTTTGCGGCTTTTTTTATAATGGTTATTATTGTTATATTTATGTTCAAAGATGGAGTTAGAGGACCTATAATTACTGATTGGGGGAGTCAGTATTTTCTTTTGGGCATTGGCGCTTATATTCTAAATATTGGATTTTTAGTGAAATACTCAATTATAATCTATGATTTAGTTGCTCGGATTCGGAGCTGGATTAAAAATAAAAAAATTGTAGACAGTTATAGATGGTCTACTAGTTTAACAATGTTTATAATTTGTTCAATTCTTGGAATAGGGGTAACCGGGTTTTTCCAAGCCGGCTGGCAAATGTTTTTAACTCGAATTTTATTATTAATCGCTATTTTAATCAATTATCTTTCTTATACCAGCGAAGAAGTAATAACTAAATTTGAAAAATTATAAAATAAAAAAATATGCGAAAGTTTTAAAAATGTGTTAGAATAAAAAAAATGATTCCCTTAGTATTTTATAATATATTTATTCTTTTCTTTTGCGTTTTAGTGGGTTTGCTTACAGTGCGAATTATTTTCAAAAAAGCAAGAAAAGATAAAGAATCAATCTCTTTTGCCTGGTATTTATTTTTGATTTTAGCGGTATTTGCTTTAGATGGACTTCGGCTTTTGTTTTCCCATCTTGGTTACTCTCAAATTGATAGGATTCTTTTTTATGGTCTTTTTGTAGTAGCTCCAATAGCAATGGCTCCTTGTCTTTATCATTTGGTTTTAAAGATTGGTTTTCAGGAAAAACTTGCTAAAATAACAGGTTTGGCTGGTTCTTTAATGATGTTAGGGGTTTTTTTATTAATGTTAAAAGATGTAATAAAAGGACCCATAATTACTGATTGGGGAAATCAGTACTCTCTTTTAGGTGTTGGCGGGATAGTTTTAAACACTGGATTTTTAGGAAAATACGTAATTATAATGTATGATTTAGTTGCTCGGATTGGAAACTGGATTAAAAACAAAAGGATTATAGATAGTTATAAATGGTTTACTAGTTTAACCATATTTTTAATTTGTTGTATTTTAGCCATAGAGACAACCGGGCTTTTTGCAGCTGGTTGGCAGTTACTTCTATTCAGAATTCTATTTTTAATTGCGGTTTTGATCAATTATCTTTCTTATACCAGCGAAGAAGTAATGACTAAATTTCAAAAGCTATAATGAAAAAACTTTCAAAGAAAATTTCTTTTTCTCAGAGGATTTTTACCAAATTGCTGATAGTTATTATAATTGTTTCAATTATCCCTTTGATAATTTCTAATTCTTTAATTATTTCTACTTATCAAGAAGTTATTGATAAGTATTTTCCAGAGAAATTTCCATTAGCTGAACAAGACCTAACTCTTACTTATCAAAATGTAAAAATTCAAGCCGGGCTAACATTTCTTTTAGTGTTAATCTTGGTGGTGTTTGTAAGCATAGTGCTTAGCCGAGATTTAATCCGTCCCTTGCAGAGATTAGTAAAAGGGACAAGAGAAGTTTCTAAAGGTAATTTAGATGTAAAGTTAAAAATCATATCTAGTGATGAGGTTGGAGAATTAACAAATTCTTTCAATAAGATGGTAGAGGATTTAAAAAAATCTAAAATAGCCCTTGAACAAGAAAAAGCATCTTTAGAAATAAAAGTTAAAGCCAGAACCAAAGAATTAGCAGAATTAAATCAAACATTGGAAGAACGGGTGAAAGAGAGAACAAAAGAACTTCGGGAAAGGATTGATGAGCTGGAGAGATTTCATAAACTTACTATTGGCAGAGAAGTAAAAATGATAGAATTAAAAAAAGAAATTAAAAAATTAAAAGAGAAATTAGAAAATAAATAAATTATGGCAGATGTAAATGTAGGGATTGGCATATCCCAAAAAGACAATTTAATAAAGGCAGCTAAAGAAGCAGCTGAGAAAGCAAAACAAGAAATAAAGGGCAAAAAACCAAAACTCTTGATGTTTTTTTGCGACCTTTCTTATGCTGTTCGCTACAAGGAAGAAACTGATTACGAAAAAGCAATGAGAGCAATAAGAGAAATTTTTCTAGATAAAGATATTCCTTTGGTTGGAGGAACAACTATTGGTTTTTTGCCAAAGATAAGTATTATTTTAATATAGATTTAGTGAGTAAATTAGCAGGACTTTTATTAAAACCATTAGCAAAAATAATAAAATCCTTAAAATTTAATGGTGTTTGTGTTCTGGCTTTAGAATCTCCTCTTTTGAGAGTTGCTACAGGCATAGGTTTAAATACAGACAAAAACCCAAAAGAAGCCGGCCTTCAATGTATAAAACAGGCATTGGGTAATTTAGAATATAATCCAGTTTTGGCTTATTTGGCAATGTTGAAAAGAGGAGAAAGAGAAATGGAGAATATCAGATTTTTGGATGGGATATTACTTACTCCAGGAACACAAAGCACTATTTCTGAAAAAGGACTTGTTGACGCTCAAATTCTTGAAGGAATAAATTCTTACACAAAAAGAATGGTAAAGTTAATAGGTGGAGGGTTGATAAGAGGAGGTTCGGCAGGAGAGTTTAAATCTCCTTTCCATTTCTATAATGATAAAGTTTATAAAAACGCGGTAATTTCTGTTGTTTTTGATTCTGACCTAAAAATAGGTTATGGAGTAGATACCGGAGTAAAAATTATTGAGCCGATAGGAATAATTACAAAAGGAAAGGACTGGACAATAGAAGAAATAAATAGAAAGCCAGCTTTTGATGTATTGGCGCCATTATTTGAAAAATATGCTAGCATAAAAAAACAAGAATTCCAAAGATTTGGATTTAAAACCTGGATGAAAGGATATAGTTTAGCTTTTTCTGACCCAACTGCAGAATTTTATTGGCCATTATCTATTGTCGGAGTTAAGGATAAAAAAGTTATAGTTATGAGCCCTATAAAACAAGGATTAGGTCTTAATTTAGGCAGGGTTTCTTTGGAAGATGCTCAAAAAGCAACTCAAAAAGCAACCCAGAGAATGCTTAAAGATGCTCAAGAGAAAAGATTTCATTTTGCTTTCTTTTTCTCTTGCGGAGGAAGAGCTTATGTTTTGGGAACCAAATATTTTAAAGAGGTAGAGGTAATAAAGAAAACTTTAGGCCAAGATATTCCTGTTTTTGGAATATGTTCTGCTGGCGAGCAGGCATTTTATAAAACAGGTAGAACAATAGGTTCAAATTTAACTATCACTATGCTTGGAATATCTGATAAATTACGTTAATGGTGTTTAATCCCGTGGATTAAACATATTCGTAAAATGATAATAAAAGAAACGCCAAAACTTTATAAGGATATTTTTGCTGACACAGTCAGCCCAGTGGCGATATTTAATAAAAAAGGACTTATTGAATATCCAAACAGGGCCTTGGCGAATTTTAGTAATTATCAACTAAAAGAGTTAATTAAAAAACCAGTGGCTGTTTTAATTTCAGAAAAAGAAAGAGAGCGAACCAACACAGTTATTCAGAGAATTCTAAAACAAGAAATAAACTTTAAAGAACTTGATACTTTTCTTTTAACTAAAGATAAAGAAAAAATTCCAATATCCTTTAATATCCTGCCTCTAAAAGACAAAGAAAATAAATTAATTGGCGGTTTTGCCGTGTTTGTAGATGTAACTCAAGTTCAGGCCTTAATTAAGGGGTTAGATCGGACTAAAGCAGAATTAGAGGATAAGGTAAAAGAAAGAACAAAAGATTTAGAAGAAGCAAAAACAATTCTGGAAGTAAAAGTCAAGGCAAGGACAAAGGAATTGCAAGAGTTAAATCAAACGCTTGAACAACAAGTTGAAAAACGGACTGAGGAGCTTCAAGAGAGAGTTGATGAATTAGAAAGATTTCATAAACTTACTATTGGTAGAGAATTAAAAATGGTAGAATTAAAAAAAGAGATTAAAAAATTAGAAAAAAAATGATAAAAGAAATAAAAAAAGCCGTTCCCAAAGGAGGCGAGCCTCGCCTAGAAAATTCTGGGCGGGAAACAGAAAAATTTGAATCAGGAAGGGATGCGTTAATGAACATCTTAGAAGATGTTGAAAACGCGCGGAGATTAGCAGAAGAGGAAAAAAATAAAACATTGGCTATAATTACTAATTTTACTGATGGACTTTTGTTTTTTGATGAAAAATATTCTCTCGTTTTATTCAATCCCCAGGCCGAGCGATTTTTTAATATTGCGCGCAAAGATATTGTTGGCTTATCTATCTCTGAACTTTCTGAAATTCTATGCTTAAAACCATTGATAAAAATATTGGGGCCTGAATATATTAAAAAAATCTCCAGAAAAGAGTTGGATTTAAAACAAGGGTTGATTTTAGAGTTAAGCACTATTTCTATTATACGAGAAAAAGAAAAGATAGGAACATTAGTTATTTTGCACGATGTTACTCGCGAGAAAAGAATTGAAAGTATGAAAACTGAGTTTGTCTCTATCGCCGCCCACCAGCTGCGCACTCCTCTTTCAGCAATTAAATGGACAATTAGAATGTTCTTAATCGGGGATTTAGGCAAAATTACTAAAGAACAAACCAATTTTCTTGAAAAAACTTATCAAAGCAATGAAAGAATGATAAATTTGATTAATGACCTCTTAAATGTAACTAGAATTGAAGAAGGAAGATATCTCTATAAACCGACATTAGTAAATTTTGAAAATTTAATTCAGACAGCGATGGAATCCTTTAAAGAAAAAATTAAAACAAGAAAAATAAATTTTAAATTTGAAAAACCAAAAGAAAAAATTCCTAAGATTAAAGTTGATATTGAAAAAATGCAGTTAGTTATTCAGAATCTTCTTGATAACGCTATTAGATATACTTTAGAAGGTGGAAAAATAACGGTTTCTTTAAAATATAAAGAAAAGGAGCTAAAGTTTTCTATACAGGATACTGGAATAGGGATTTCTAAAGAGCAGCAAAAAAGAATATTCACTAAATTTTTTCGAACAGTTAATGCTGTAAAAATGGAAACAGAGGGTTCTGGTTTAGGACTTTTTATCGCTAAGAATATTATTGACGCGCACGGCGGCAAAATTTGGTTTGAGTCAGAAAAAGGAAAAGGAAGTACTTTTAGTTTTTCCCTGCCCTTTAAAAAAGAAAAGGAATTAGAAGAATTTATTAAAGGTCTTTAATTTTATTTATATGATTATTTCTTTCCAAAAAACTTCGCCCGCCAAAATATGTAAAAAAAGTAGATTAATAGTTATACACATAGCTTGCCTTTGAAATAAAAAAGGTTTATAATAAAAACATATGAAGAAAATTTTAATCATTGAGGATGAAGACTTGTTGCTTAATCTTCTTCGGGACAAATTGAGTCAAGAGGGGTATGAAGTTTCAGTGGCACGGAATGGAGAAGAAGGGTTAGAAAAAATAAAAGAAGAAAAGCCAGACCTTATTTTACTTGATATTGTTATGCCTAAAAAAGGAGGGTTTGAAGTTATGGAAGAAATGAATAAAGATAAAGAAATGAAATCTATTCCAGTGATTGTTGTTTCTAATTCTGGCCAGCCAGTAGAGATAGACCGGGCCCAAAAACTGGGAGCCAAGGATTGGTTAATAAAAACAGAATTTGATCCTCAAGAGGTGATTGATAAAGTAATTAAACAAATAGGCAAATAAATAATATAACACGAATACTACAAATTATATCCGAATACTACGAATAAATAATTTGTTTCTGTAAATATTTTTATATTATTCGTAGGTTCGTATTTCATTCGTAGATTCGCATTATATTTATATGAAGAAAATTTTAATCATTGAGGATGATAAATTTTTAAGAGAATTAATTGCTCGGAAGCTTCGGAATGAAAATTTTGAAATAGTAGAGGCAGTTGATGGCGAAGAAGGAGTAAAAAAAGCAAAAGAAGAAAAACCCGACTTAGTTTTACTTGATTTAATACTGCCTGGCATTGATGGTTTTGAAGTTTTACAACAACTTAAAAGCGAATCAGAATTTGGCAAAACTCCAGTGATTATTTTGTCTAATCTTGGACAGCAGGAAGATATTGAAAAAGGATTTAAATTAGGAGCCATTGATTACTTGATTAAAGCACATTTTACTCCCGGAGAGATTATTGAAAAAATTCAGAAATACTTATGATTATTTTTCTTTATGGTCAAGATATTTATCAGAGTCGTCAAAAATTAAAGGAGATAATTGAACACTATAGAAAAGCCCGCAAAAGCGGGCTTAATTTAAAAATTTTTGACCTTAAGGAAATAGATTTTCAAGATTTTAAAGATGTAATTCGCTCTGCATCAATGTTTAAGGAAAAAAAGCTTATTATTTTGAAAAATACTTTTTCAAATTCTGATTTTCAAGAAAAATTTTTAAAAGAAAAAGAAAAATATTTAAAATCAGAAGATGTAATTTTGTTCTATTGCGAAGAAAAAATTGCTGTTAGTAATTCTTTGTTTAAATTTTTAAAACAATACGCTAAGGCGCAAGAATTCAAGCTTTTACAAGGAATTCAGTTAAAAAATTGGATAAGAGAGGAATTTAAGAATTATAAAGCAAAAATAACTCCAGAGGCCTTAGAAAAATTAATTGATTTTGTTGGCAATGATCTTTGGCGAATGTCAAATGAGATTAAAAAATTAGTTAATTTTAAAAAAAATCAGGAAATAAACAAGCAAGATATTAAGCTTTTAATTAAGCCAAAAATAGAGACAGATATTTTTAAAACAATTGACGCTATTGCTTTAAGAAATAAAGGCAGGGCATTGAAACTTCTTCATAAACATTTAGAAAAGGGCGATTCACCTTTATATCTGCTTTCAATGATTAATTTTCAATTCCGCAATCTTTTAATAATTAAAACGCAATGTCAGCCAGTAGATATGCATCCTTATGTGGTTAGAAAAACACTTCAGCAGGCAACAAGATTTTCTTTAGAGGAATTAAAAAAAATCTACCTGAAAATTTTTCAGGTAGACCTAAACATAAAGACAGGACAGATGGAAGCGGGAGCAGCGCTTGATTTATTGATTGCGGGAATTTAATGCTCGCTGTATTGCTTTAGTGATGCGTGATTTTTTCCTGCTTACAGTGTTTTTTTTAAGAAGATTGGTTTTTGCGGCTTTGTCTAATATTTTATAAAGTGATGGCAAGAGTTTTTTCGCTTCTTCAATTTTCTTTTGAGAAACTAAAACTTTTACCTCTTTTATGAGGTTTTTTATTTTTGTTTTTATTCGTCGGTTTCGCAATTTTCTTTTTATATTTTGCCTTAGGGCTTTTTTAGCAGATTTAGTTATAGACATAATAAAAAATCAAAAATTAAATATCAAATATCAAAATTACATATTAAAAATTAAAATTTTTGAATTTTGATTTGTCATTTTGCATTTTAATTTTTGATATTTGATTTTTTTATTGTATCATAGTTTTATTTTTAATCAAGTTTTTTGTATAATAAGAATAATGAATAGTAATAAAAATAAAAAATTTTATATCACGAGCAGTATTGCTTATACCAATGCGCCTCCCCATATAGGATTTGCATTAGAAGTGATTCAGGCCGATGTTCTTGCCCGTTACCATCGGCTTTTAGGCGAGGATGTATTTTTTTTGACCGGCACCGACGAACATGGTATTAAAAATTTTCGAGCAGCTAAGAGGGCCCAAAAAGCTCCCCAAGAATTCATCAATGAAATCGCGGCTAAATTCAAAGAACTGACAAAAATTTTAAATATTTCTAATAATGATTTCATCCGCACCACTGATCAAAAGAAACACTGGCCTGGAGTTAGAAAGGCCTGGTTAATGCTAAAAAACAAGGGAGATATTTATAAAAAGAAATACAAAGGGTTTTATTGTGTTGGCTGTGAAGCTTTTATTACAAAAAAAGATTTAGTGGGTGGGAAATGTTCAATTCATCAAAAAAAACCAGAGTTAATTGAAGAAGAGAATTATTTTTTTAAGCTCTCAAAATACTCAAAAAAAATTGAAAAAGTAATAAAAAAAGATGAACTAAAAATTATCCCTAATAGTCGGAAAAATGAAGTTTTAAGTTTTATTAAAACAGGGATAAAAGATATTAGTTTTTCCCGGCCCAAAAAACATTTAAAATGGGGAATTCCAGTGCCAGATGATGAAACACAGCTGATTTACGTTTGGAGTGATGCTCTTGTGAATTATATTTCTGCTTTAGGATATGCTCAAAATAGCTCTAAATTTGAAAGATTTTGGCCGGCTGATATTCACTGTGTTGGCAAAGATATAATAAGATTCCACGCTGTGATATGGCCAGGCATATTATTTTCTTTAGGGCTGACTCTTCCCAGAATTATCCTTGTTCATGGATTTATTACTTCGTCAGGTCAGAAAATGTCAAAATCATTGGGCAATGTGGTTGACCCCTTTGAGTTGGTTGAAAAATACAGCACTGACGCGGTTCGTTATTTTCTGTTAAGAGAAATTCCCCCAACCAAGGATGGAGATTTTACAGAGGAAAAGTTTGAGACAAGATATAATAGTGATTTGGCAGCAGGTATTGGAAATCTTGTTTCAAGGGTAGTAACAATGGCTGCCAAATCAAACCCCAAACCCCAAATCCCAAATTTCAAACAAACCTCAAATCCCAAATTCCAAACAAAAATAGATAAAATACGAAAAAATTATAAACAATCATTAGAGAATTTTAAATTTAATGAAGCGTTGATTTTTATTTGGGAGCTGATTAGTTTTTGCGATAAATATATTGAAAAAGAGCGGCCATGGGAAAACAAAGAAAATCAAAAACAAGTTATTAGTGATTTGTTATTAACTATCAAAGAAATAGCAAAGCTCTTGGAGCCGTTTTTACCAGAAACATCAGAAAAAATTTCAAAACAGTTAGATGAATTACAAACAGGCAAACCGTTATTTCCCCGCATTTAAAACCTTGACTTTTGTTTTTCAAAGTGTTAAAAAATAATAAAAGGAAAATAGAGTTCAAAAAGTGGTATTTAGTGCTTTCAACTTAGTTTATTCTAGCTGTTAGAACTAGTTAATCATTTAATTCAGATACCAACTGGACATATCTATTTTTCTTTATAAATAGCATTTTTAAAAAAAATAAATATGGAGCGAAAAATGGAAGAAGATAAAGAGGATAAAAAAGATATGGAAAATTTGGCAAGGGCTCATGCCGAAAACGGAAACATTGAACTGGCAAGGCAGATTGTTGAAAAATATAAATTAAGATATAGAATGCGAGATTTGTATAATTTCAGAGATGGAAAAGGTGAGCCGGAATGAATAAAAAGAAAAGAATAGGAAATAGAGAGAAAATAAAAAAAGAGCGTGGCTGTAATCATCCAAAGCAAGTAGGAGATTTTTCCGCAGGAATGAAGATAAAAGCAATCATTAAGACAAAACAAGGAAAAAAAATTAAGGTAAGGGGAAAGATAGAAAAAAATAAGGGAGGGCAGTTATATTTAATTGCTGATAATATAAAAAATTCAAAAGAGTCGTGTTTTGGTCCAGGAACAAGAGTAATGCCAGGATGGGACGTAATGATGGTATAAAAATAAAAAGCAAAAAGGGTTGAGATTAACCCTTTTTATTTTTTAGGGAGAAAATAGTGTGATATAATTAGATTGGATAATTTTTGTATAAATTATGGAGTTTAAGAAATTGCGTCAACAAATTGATAAAACAGACAAACAACTACTTAAAGTTTTAGCAGATAGATTTGTTCTAACTAAAAAAATGGGCGAGTATAAAAAAGAGCATAAATTAAAATCGCAGGATGAAAAAAGAGAAAAACAAATTTTTGCCCAAAGAGAAAAATGGGCAAAAGAGCTTGGACTTGATTCGGTTTTAGTAAAAAAACTTTTCAAGTTAGTTATAAAAAAGGTTTGCCAAAATCACAAAAAAATTAAAAATGACAAATAAAACAAATTTAAAACCTTTAATTGGGATTATCGGCGGCAAGGGAAAAATGGGCGGTTGGTTTAAGGGTTTTTTTGAAAATCAAGGATTAAAAGTTTTGATTTCAGATATTAATACAAAAATTTCTAATATTGAATTAGCAAAAAAAGCTGATATTGTTATTGTTTCAGTTCCTATTGGCAATATAGTAAAAGTTATTAAAGAAATTAGGAGTTTTGTAAGAAAAAATGCTTTGCTTTGCGATATCACCTCTCTTAAAAGAGAGCCGGTAAGAGCAATGCGAAAAGCAAAATCCGGAGCAATAGGAATACATCCTCTTTTTGGCCCATTAGTTCAGAGCTTGGAAGGGCAAAAGTTTGTTTTTTGCAGACTAAAAGATAATAAATGGGTGAATTTTTTAAGAGAGATTTTTATTAAAAATAAAGCTGAGGTAATTGAAATTTCTCCAGAAGAGCATGATAAGCAAATGGCAGTAGTCCAGGCGCTAATCCATTTTGCGAATATTGGACTTGCTCGAACGCTTTATTCGCAAAAAATCATTCCAAGAAGTTCATTTTTGACTCCAGTATTTCGTCTTCAAAGCTTGATTATCGGCAGAATTTTAGGCCAAAACCCTGAACTTTACGCAGAACTTGAAATATATAATCCTTATTTTAAAAATGTTTTAATTGATTTTGAAAAACAAATTAAGGATTTGTCTAAAGATGTAAAAGATGAAAATTTTAAGAACTTTATTAAAAAGTTTAAGCAGACTTCTTTATACTTAGATGGGTTTAGAAAAGTCGCTCAAACAAAGTCAACAGAGGTTTTAAGAACAATTGATAAACAGCCAATTAAAATAAAAGAAATAAAAAGAAAAATAACTATTAACAAGAAACTCAAAATTGGGTTTTTGGGCCCAAAGGGAACCTTTTCCCACCAAGCAGCAATAAGTATTTTTTCAAAAAAAACAAAGCTTGTCCCTCTCGGAACAATTAAAGAAATTTTTGAAAAAGTTAATTCTCAAGACATTGATTTGGGAGTGGTGCCGGCAGAAAACACAATTGGCGGCATCGTTTCAGAAACCATTAATTGTTTAGCCGAATATCCCTTAAAAACCAGCGGTTCCTTTAATATAGCTGTGCATCACTGCCTTTTGGCAAGGATGAAAGATAAAAAAAAGATTAAGATTGTAAAAACTCATACTCAAGCATTATCTCGATGCAGGCATTGGCTGGCAAAGAATTTGCCAGAAGTAAAACTGGAAACTGGTTCAAGCACAACTGCTCCGATTTTAGAAGATCAGGACAGGAAAGTAGCTTTTGTTGCCAGCGAGATCGCCGCTAATGTTTATAAATTAAATATTTTAGATAAGAACATAGAAGATAATAAAGATAATTTCACCAAGTTTTATTTAATTTCATCAGATATAAATAAAGAATTTCAAAAAAAATTGAGAGCCCAAAAAACCTTAATTTTATTTGCTGTTTATGACAGAGTGGGAATTTTGCGTGATATTTTAGATGTTTTCGCTAAAAATAATTTAAATTTAACATCTTTACATTCTGTTCCTTCTCGTTTGCGGTCTTGGGATTATTTTTTCTTTTTAGAGGCAGACGTTCCCTATCCTTGTTCTAAAATAAAAAAAACAATAAAACAAATTGAAAAATACTGTCCCATAATCAGAGTCCTTGGCGTGAGTTAAAATAGGGATTGACAAGTGTTTTTGGTTTAATATAATAAAGCCATAAGACAGGAAAATGGAAAAACTGACTTTATTGAAATTAAATAATTCAGGTTTATTAATTTTAGTTTTGGTCCTCATTAATAAGGGTTGTCTTTTTGGTAGTTAATATAAATTCTAAAAATTAATTCCAAAAAGATAGCCCTGATTAAAAGAGGGCTCTTTATTTTTTATTGGGGGGGTAGCCCAGCTTGGTGGGCATCTGGCACAACCAGGAGGCGCGAGTTCAAATCTCGTCCTCCCCATGCAAAAAAAAGAGGTGTTCTTTAAAAATGAAAATGTATTTGCGCACTATGTTGGAAATAAAGATAGATATAGGATTGCGGCAAGATGACCAGATAGAAAAGCTAAAAGAAAAATTAGAAGAGGAAGAATTAAAAATTACAGTTGACAGTGAAAGAGTTTGCGGAAAAGCATTTGTTTTTTTTAGAGGAAAAAGAGACAAGGTTAACAATGCTGTAAAGAGGTTTCAGGATAATGGTTTAGAAATCATAAGAAAGGTCGAGACAGAGATTGACAATATGAGCGCAGTAATTGCTTGTTAATAAATAAAAAGGAGATAAGATATTTATCTCCTCTTTTATTTGTTATAATAATATCAATGTTAATTGACACTCATGCTCATCTAAATTTTAAGGATTTTGATAAGGACAGAGATAAAGTTATAAAAAAATGTTTAGATAATAATGTTTGGCTTATTAATGTTGGCACAGATTTTAATACATCAAAAAAAGCGATTGAAATTGCTGAAAAATATAAGCAAGGAGTTTATGCGTCTGTTGGGTTGCACCCAATGGATGTTTTAGAAAAAGATTTTAATTATAAGAGATATAAGAAACTTGCTCAAACCTGCAGAGTTGTTGCGATTGGCGAGATTGGTTTGGATTATAAATATTCAACAGACAAAAATGCGCAAAAACAAATTTTAATAGAGCAAATTAAATTAGCTTGTGAATTAGACCTGCCAATGATTATCCATTGCCGTTTTGCCCATAGTGACCTTATCAAAATTTTATCCCTACATAGTCGGGATAAATTAAAAGGAGTTATTCATTGTTTTTCTGGAAACTGGCAAGAGGCGCAGGAATATTTAAGCAGAGGTTTTTATCTTGGTTTTAATGGAATAATTTTTAGAAAAACCAATGGAATTGATTTTGAAAAAATTATTAAAAAAATCCCTTTAAATAGGATTTTAGTTGAGACAGATTGTCCGTATTTAACGCCGCCAAACTTTGGAGAAAAAAGAAACAATCCTTTGGCAGTAAAACTTATAGTTGAGTATATTGCGAAAATAAAAAATGAGAATTTTGACAAAATAGCAAAAATTACTTTTCAAAACGCCAAAGAATTGTTTAAACTGGGTGGCTAGTCGGATTCGAACCGGCGATAGCTCCTCCACAGGGAGCTGTGTTACCACTACACCATAACCACCATCTGTGCCCTCGTGAGGAATCGAACCTCAATCTAAAGCTTAGAAGGCTTCTATTCTATCCGTTGAACTACGAGGGCAAATTATAAGTAATTATAGCAGAAATTTTCTTAAAAGTCCACAAAAATTATTTAACCTAAAAATTAAAAGTGACAAATCGTCACGATCGTGATATTTTGTCATGAATAGTAAAAAAATAAGCAGAACATTATTGTTCTACTTTTTTGTGTGTTATTATCTCTTTCCGGTTAATTCTTTCCAGTTCGTTTTCGGTCGCAGAGGTTTGGAACCAGCTTTGCATAAATGGCATTTTTCTGACGGCAAAGCCCAGATTTCAAGCTCTATTGAAGGAATTACTTCGTAATTCGAATAGCTTATTGGCAATTTTGACGGCCTATGGACAAGAGTTCCAGCTATGGGTGAAAAATTTACAGAATAGGGATTATCTTTTAATATCGCTCTCCTAACCTCTTTTGTTGTATCTAACGTGGTGATTAATTCTTCTATTTGAAGAATTATAGCATTTTTTGGAATTTCAAATCTTCCCCAGAGCATTCTTTTTTTCTTCGGGTCGGTTGGGTCTTTTTCTGTAAATCCGAAACAACATCCAAGTTGTCTTGCTACTTCGTGTCCGAAAGTAATTGCAGCATAAGAAGAGCTTATTACCCAATCAGCGAGATCGGCATTGTTTGCTTTTAATCTCAATATCATTTGTCTTGCCAGTATCTCACAAAGATTCGTGTACTGAAGAACCTTATTACAATTTATATACGCATTACTACATTTTCCTGAAGATAATTTGGCGTGTGGCTTTTCCGGGTCTCCGTCGTGGAGCCAAATCGCATCGCATATTTTAAACCATTCCAGAATTTCTTCCTGCAACAAAGTTTTTCCTTCAAAATCTTTAGGGTCCAATTCTTTCAATTCATTTAAGTCCATTCATGTCACCTGTTTTTATTTTTATTCCTATTTCAAGGAACTAATTCTATCTTATTGAAAAGTAAGGAAAAGTCAAGAAAAAAAGAAAGCATCCTTTGGATGCTTGTTTGTTAAAAAATTATTTTTTCAAGTTCTTCTTTTATAATTCCCTGATTAATCTCTCGGGCAATTCTTTTTCCTGTAGACATTGGTTCAGGAAAAATATAACAAGAATACTGGGATCCCTGAGGATATAAATTAGTTCCAGCTACTATTCTGGCTGATATCTCAAAAGTGGTAAAACCTTTTTCAGGATGGTATACTGTTTCCAAACAGAATGGCCCTGTTATCCCTGGCGGAAAAAGTTCTATAGAGGTCTTAACAACACTAATTCCCATTTTAATTAGCTCAGGAATTAAACTTTCTCGCACAATAATTGGCGCGTTTCCAGTAACTGTATAATCAAAGAATTCTTGAGGTATATTAGGCAATGCCCTGTAATTTTCATCTATGGGTTCAATTCTTTTGTCCATACTTAATAACTCTATTCTTCCTTCTCCAACTTTAGCTCCTTTTTCATAAAGGGGCGAATAAAAATAATGAATATAGTATCTTACCCCAGAAAGAAATTCTTGAATAGTTATATTGTCAGAATCTTGTTTTTTTATTATTCCGTTTTTTATTCGCTCTTTTAATTCCTTTCTCAATTCTTCCTTTGAACTTGCGGTAAAAAATCCTTTACCTCCCTTAGCTCCCGAAAGTTTTATAAACACTTTTTTATTTATTTCTGAAGAACTCTTAAGCTCTTTCGGTAAAACCAAACCAGCTGTTTCTAACCATTTCTTTTGTTTTTTTTCTATCTCCTTCCCATTCCAAGGTTTTTCTATTTCCAAACATAGGGACAAGAAAATTATTCTTTAAATTTTCTGGTCCAACGTATTCAACAAAAGAACCATGGGGTATTATAATGACATTTTCATCTCTTAGGCGTTTCTGAAACTCTCTTTTTAAGATATCCTTAAAGTTATCAATTATTATAAACTCATCTGGATTCCCAAGAGGAAAGGCCTCATAGGCTTCTTTTCTCTCTTTTAGGCATATTCCTATGGTTTCAAATCCTTCTTGTCCAGCGCCATAAAATATTTGCAAAGCAGAATGAGAACAGATTGTAGCTATTTTAATTTCTGACACATCGTATCCTCTGATAATTTCATTAATTTTTTCTTCCATTTACATCACCTCATTGTTTTTTAGATATTCAGTTCGTAACGAACTAATTTTAGCTTATTAAAAAGACAAGGAAAGTCAACCCCGTAGTAGAATTTCGACTAGTGCCATTAGGCACTAATTTGATTTTTATCAGTCGAAATTTCACTACGGGGTCAAGAAAAAAAAAAGAAAGCATCCTTTGGATGCTTATTTAAGTATATTCAAATTGTTTAAGTTTTTCGGTCCATTCAGCTGCTATTTTTTTTGCTTTTTCAGCGCTAATTCCCGTATAAGAAGACGGATTAGAAATGATTTCTCGCTGACGATGCGTCATTTTTTCAAAATACGGCGCTATTTCTTTGTCTGCCATTGCAATTTCTTCAAGCGGTTTATGTTTTTGCTGGGCTTCAAGGGTTAAAAGACGCACTTTTTCATGGGCATTAGGATGCCCCATGGCGGCCAAGATGATATAGAGCGGTTCTGCAATAATTAGATCTTGCTGTAAAGCCAAATTGCGCTGGAGATTATTTTTATCAACTTGCAGTTTTTTCATAGTCCGCGTGAGACGTTTTGTTTTTGAAACCACATAGGCAAATATTTCTCCATATGTGCGTGCTGAACCTGATCCCGTAAGATCTCGCTGGTGTTCACTGATCTGATCCATAAATACTGTTGTAAGTCTGGGCATAACAATTTTCCAAAAGCCTTTTGCGTTTTCAAAATTGATTGGATTTCGCTTTTGGGGCATAGTTGAAGATCCTACTTGGCCTTCTTCAAATGCTTCGCCGACTTCACCAATTTCTGTTCGTTGAAGATTTCGCATGTCATCAGATAAGTTTGCCAGTACGCTAGAAGTTATCACAACTTCGCAGAGTAGTCGTGTTAGTGGTTCTGGTTGGACAATTTGGGTTGAATGGTCAGCAGGTTTTAGTCCTAACTCTGCCAATACTTCTTGTTCAAATACTTCAGGGTCGTCAAAAAACAACGATGAAGCATTATATCCTCCAACTGCTCCGGAAAATTTGCCAACAAGATTAGATGTTTGTTTGTCAATAGATAAGATACAGCCTCCTAAACGACTAACATATTCTGCCATTGCAAATCCAAAAGTAATTGGAATAGCATGTTGACCATGAGTTCTGCCAATTTGCTTAGTTTCAGCTTCATTTTTAGTCAACTCAATAAGCACTTTTTCCAACTTAATAAGCTCTGGCAAAAGAATTTTTTTAGTTACATCCTTATAGCGAGCCGCATTCGCAGTATCAGAAATATCAAATGAAGTTGCTATCATATGAACAATACGTTTAACTGCTTTGCTGACTTTATTTCGAATACAATTTACCAGCGCGCGGATGTCATGTTTTATCCGTCCCTCTTCATTGTAAACGTCTTTAGTCGTCACCTTTTTACAGGCCAATTTAATTTCTTGAACAGCAGTAGCGTCGCACATTCTTCGTTTATGTAGAATTTTTGCTAATGCTATTTCTACCTTAAGCTTATAACGAGTAAAGCCGTTTTCAGAAAGATAATAGGCAACATCCTTATCCCAATAACGATAATCTATAGGCGATATATTATCAAATATGTCTCGTTTTTTCATTTTTTCATTCACCTCGGTTTTTTAATATTCAGTTCGCAAGGAACTAATTCTATCTTATTGAAAAGACAGCAAAAGTCAAATTTTTAAATAAAAAAAAGAGGAGATTGATTAATCTCCTTGATTTTCTTTTTCTTTTATTGCTTGCTCAATCTCTTCATTGATTTCTTGAGCTGCTTTAGCTGGATTTTCTGCTTTTGTTATCGCTTTTCCTATCGCTAGTAGATCCGCTCCGTTTTTTATTGCTTCTGAGGGCGTGTTTACTCTTTTCTGGTCGTCTTTTGACACTCCCTTTGGCCTAATCCCTGGTGTGATTTTTATTAAATCATCTAATTCTGGAAATTGCCGTAGAAATGGAAGTTCTTGAGCAGAGCAAACTATTGCCGGGCATCCAGCAAGAACAGCATTTCTTGCATATTGTAGAACCTTTGCTTTTACTGGCCCTCCAAGATTAATATTGCATTCCTCTTCACTAAGAGAAGTTAACACTGTTACGGCTGCAATTTTAATTATTGGAGATTCTCTGTTTGCGCTTCGTTGTCTTGCCGTGCCAACAGCAGATCTCATCATTTCTATGCCTCCGGAAGCCATTACAGTTATAATGTCCAGTTCTTCGATTTCTCCTCTTAATTCTGCGTCAATATAGACATTTACTCTATTCTTCACTGTATTTGGGATATCATGAAGTTTTGGATCTGCCATTACATGTCCATACTTCTGAAGTTCTTTAATACATTCAACTGGACCCATTGTGTCAAGTAAATCATTTGCCTTCCCCCCCCAAACTTCTCCTTTTTTGTCAAATTTAGGTAAAATAAAAACCCAATTTCTATATTTTTATAATAAAAATAAAAAAAGAAAAAGGGTTTTAAATTGAAACGATATTCCCTAGTGCTTTTATCTTCATTTCTTCTTCCGACGTAAAATTCGGATTAGTATCCACACCTGCAAATATCATTGGTTTTAGTTCAATTCCACAATGTTTGCAGAATTCAGCTCCGTCGCATATTTCTGTTCCTCCATTATCAATGTTTCTGCCGCAACTGGGGCAACATCCTTTTTTCGATGGTTGGCCTGTCATTTTTTTTCGTTCCTCGTGGTTATTTATATTTTTAAGGAACTATCCAAAAAAGGAAATAATTACCTCCTTATATTTATATAATACCTAAAATTAAGAAAATGTCAACCCCTATACCCCTCTTGACTATTTTTTCGCAAGGATTAAGCTAAATATAATATGCAAAAGGATTGTAAATATTGTGAAATTATAAAAGGGGAAAGAAAAAGAAAAGGTGGAATTATTTTTGAGGACGAACATGTAATTGTTTTTTTAGGCAATCAGCATCATAAAGGACACACCATAGGTGTCCTTAAAAGACATATTGAAGATGTTCTTAATTTAACTGAGGAAGAAAGGGATAACTTTTTTGATATAATGATAAAAATAGCCAGAGCAATTAGAAAAGCAATGAAGCCAGACAAGCTTAATTATGCTTTATTTGGAAATTGGGTGCCTCATTTGCATTGGCATATTTATCCCAGATATAAGGCAGATGAT
>Ga0111216_110_pt1 | contig 23341 bp, 30 predicted proteins | sample DeeMarSWOR152_54_FD_80249 | JGI IMG/M metagenome (GOLD analysis project Ga0111216, IMG submission 80249) | Parcubacteria bacterium DG_74_2
TTTTTTGAAGAGCTAATTTTGTGATTAAAGTTTTGGGCCCGCGGCCGTCTAAATCTTTCCAAATTGCTTGATATGCTTTTTGACCGACCCAGAAAGCTGAGCCCTCATCATTTAAATAACCCCAGCCGCTTGTTTTTGCTTGTTTTTCGCTTCGCCAGCCGTGAGCAACGCAACCAGTGCCGGCAATTAAAACAATACCCTGTTTTTTGTCAGTGCCAGACCTAAAAGCAGCGAGCTGGTCGCTTCCAACGTTTATTTTATTTTGAGAAAAACCTAAAAGAGCGCTAATTTTCTTTTTGGCCGGCTTAAATTCTTCTTCAACGGCTGGCAAAGCAATAAAAATAGAAACGATTTTTTCCTTCTTAATATTTTTTATAACCTTTTTGATTCCTTGGCTAATGTTGGAGACCGATTTTTCTATTCCTATGTTTCTAGGATTAGACGGGCCTGCTTTTGTTCTTTTTAGAATTTTGTCTTCTAAATTAGCCAAAGCAACAAGGGTTTTTGTCCCTCCGCCATCAATTCCGATTACATATTCTTGATAATTTTTTTTCATAACTTTTTTTCAGTATATCATTAAAATAAAAAATAAAAAACAGGTTGTTTTACCTGTTTTGTTTTTACTTAGTTTACAAAATAATTCCTAAAAAAAGAATTATTACACCTATGACTAGTCCCCAGAGTCCTGTCAAAGATATTTCTGGACCGATTATAAGAATTAGCGCTGATAATTTGTTGTTTTTTATTTTTTTATAAAACACTCGGAAGCAAAAAATTCCAAAAAAAAATGCAAGAATAGATATTACTGTTATTAAAGCCCCTAATTCTATTAGTGTATCCATTTTCTCTTATTTAATTGTTAAAGATATTTTAATTTTATCTATTTATAAATATTTTGTCAATTTTTTAACCAAATTTTGAATCTTATATCTTTTTTTTGACGGGCTTTAGTTGAATAATATTGAGTTAATTTTTTTGCCTTTTTCAGAGAGTTCAAGGAGCTTAGCTTCTTGAACTTAACTCCTTGGTAATTGCGGATTAAAGTTAAAGGGCCAGGATAATTTTTCATTTCGATTAAAATGTCTCGGGATTTTGCCAGTTTTTTGATTTTTTTGTTTTCTTCATCATTTCGACCAACTATTATTTTAGTTTTGTTATGCCAAAAATGTCTTCCTAATTTTAATAATTCAATATCATTGCCATTGCATTTAGGAAAAATTTCAAGCAGTTTTTTTAGCCGTTTGCTAAATTCCGGGTCAGTTAAGATGCAACCGCCAGCAGGGGTTGGATAATCTTTAATTTTCCATTTTTTAGCCAAGGCAATTTGTTTTTTTCTAGAACGGCCAGAGATGTCCAAAAGCCCTTTTCTATTTATTAAACCTTTTTTTTCAGGAATTGTCGGTTTCAGCAGTTTTGCGGAAAGAGGCCGTAAAAGATAATTAGTTAGACAGGATTTTTTTTCAACTAAATCAAGCGCTTTTTTATTTTGTGTCATTGGCCTTTCTCCTAAAACTTCGCCAGTAGCCACAAAGTCAAAATTTTGTTTTTTCATCATTTTTTTAGCTTTTTTAAGCATTAAAATACGGCAATCAATACAGGGATTCATTGTTTTTCCATAACCATATTTTGGCGATTTGATTATTTTTAAATGTTCTTTAGATATATCAATTATTTTTGATTTTATTCCTAAATTTTTTGCTGATTTTTTTGCTTGTTCGGCGTTAAAAAAATAACTTTTAAAAGTTATTCCTGTTGTTTTTATGCCTTGGTTTTGTAAAATTTTTACAGCTAAAATAGAATCCAATCCTCCGGAAAACAAGATTAAGGAATTAATCTTTTTCATAGGTTTTTAAAATTTTTTTAAACTCTCTTAAATTTTGCACAAAATAATCAATTTTTTTGTTATTTGGTTCTTGGAAATATCCTCCCGCGCCTCGATTTATTCTTACAGTTATCAGGTTTGGAAAAACTTTTTTTGTCTCAAAAAGAGCTCGGGGATTATCATCAATAAATATAGCCGCCTCTTGTTTTTTAAGAAGTTGTTTCATTCCTTTAACTTTTATAATATCTTGAGCAATGATTATTTTTTCAAAACAATTAGCTATTTTTAAGTTTTTAATTTTTTCTTTTTGAATTTCGCTAACCCCAAAAGATAAAATAATACAACTAAAATTCTTGTTTATCTTTTTTAAAAAAGATTCAACATCAGAATATAAAAATTGATTGGTTTGGCTTAAGGTTTTTTTTAATGATTTTTCTAATAACTCCAGAGAAAGGCCTGTTTTTTCCTTAGTTATTAAATTAAATTGTTTTAAAGGTTGATAGTATCCTCTTTTTTTCTTGCTTTTTTTGTAGGTTTCAGAAAATAATTCTTTATTTATTCCGAGTTTTTTAAAGTTTATTTGAAGAGCTTTATAAAACTTTTTTGTATTAAACAAAGTATAATCAAAGTCAAAAATAATTTTCATACATTTAGCTTTCATCAAACAATATCTTCATTATGGTTTTGGCTAATTTTTCAGGACAATGGCGGATAAATCCTCTATTTCTTAAAAAATTTGCTTCAATTGTCTGGAAATTTTTATTCTCAAAATCTTTTTTATTATATTCTACAAAACCAGCTTTTTCTTTTTCATACTTTATCACTCGCGCTTTAGAGGGTTTTTTATTGTTAAAAATAACATAGTTTAAAACATTTTTTCCTAAGTATTTTTCAATAGTTTCCACAAAATCTTTGCCGCTAAAATTATTTGTTTCTCCCAATTTTGTCATTAGATTGCAGATATAGATTTTTTTCGCCCTGCTTTTTTGAATCGCTTGCGGAATTTGTTTAACCAACAAATTAGGAATAATACTGGTATATAAATCACCAGGCCCAATAATAATAAGATTTGCTTTTGTGATTGTCTGCGATGCCTGTTTGTTTATTTTACATTTCGGTTTAAGAAAAACATTTTCTATTTTTAATTTGCTGTTATGTTTAGGAATATCAATGTTTGTCTCACCCTTAATAATTTTTCCATTTTCTAATTGAGCAAAAAGACGGGCGCTGTCCAAGGTAGAGGGAATAACTTTCCCTTTGATATTAAGAAGCTTGCCTGCTTCAGCAATAGCTTTTTCAAAATCGCCATACATTTGGCTTAGAGCAGTAATTAAAAGATTGCCAAAATTATGATTTTTTAAATTTCCCTGAGAAAATCTGTAATTAAACAAATTAGCGAGTGACTCTGAAGAATCGGAAAGGGCAACCAATGCAGGCCTGATGCTGCCTGGCGGCAGAACTCCAAATTCTTCTCTTAAGATTTTAGTGGAGCCGCCGTCGTCAGCCATAGAAATAATAGCCGAGAGGTTTACCGGATATTTTTTTAAACCTGATAACACTGTAAAAATACCTGTGCCGCCGCCAATAACTACTATGTTTTTCATAGGTTTTTTGTTTTAGCTAAAATCCAGGTTTTTTTGTTTAGTTCCAGATATTTTTCAGGGATTACTTTCTCAATTGCTCGCAAAATTGAATTAGGTTTTAAAGGAATTAAATTTTTAAAGCAAGCCAAAGAGATTAAGAAAACTCCGGCTGTTACAGAAGTTCCAACTTGTTTTTTACAAAGAGCTGAAGCCGGGACCAGGATTATTTGCTGAGAGAAATTTCTCAGATTTTTTAAGATATTATTTTTCGTTAGTAATTTTTTGCCGGGAATTGGGACAAAAAAATCATTTACTAAAAAAATTGTTTTCGTTTGTTTTGAAGCGTAATAACAGGCCTTTAGTGCTTCCTGCGCCTCTAAGGCGATTATTAAATCTGCGTTGCCTTGCTTCACTAAAGGAGAAAAAATCTCTTTACCAAATCGAATATGAATTTCAACAGAGCCGCCTCGCTGAGACAAGCCATGAAGTTCAGAGGTTTTAATGTCTTTTCCTTCTATCAAAGCCGCCTGGCTAATAATTTTAAGAATTGTAATCAGCCCCTGACCTCCAGTTCCCACTATTGCAATATTAAATTGTTTGTTTTTATTAGCCATAATTAGATTTTTTTAACGCGCTTCTTCGCTAATAAATATGGATTCTTCAGAAATTCCGAGCATTGTAATAAGTATAGAACTTGCTGTCATAGGTCCATTTTTATAAAATCCCTGTTCTCCAACAGAACATATTCCAAATACTGGAACATCTTTTTTTTCTAAGACCTGTTTTATTTTTTCAATTTCTTTAAAATACTCTTTTCCCATAATCTGACCTCTGACTCCACAGGAGAAAAACAGAACAAATTCAAAATTTTTAGATTTAACATCATCAATCATTATTTGAGCCGCTTCAGTGGTTGCTTTTATACAATTTTCTTTAGTTAGTTTTACAAATTCCAATCCCAAGTTGGTTTGCAAAGGACAAACAGTTTGAATATATTTATTATCAATAGTTCTTAAAAATACTATTGGCCAAAAAAACTCTCCCCGGGATTCAGGTAGAGAAAAAACATAACCCTTACCAGATATTGCTGCAGGTAGAATAGGATTTTGGAAAAATTCTTGGTTTTTTACTCCGACATATTTTTCATAAATTTCAGCCACAACATCGGCGGCTGGTCTTTTATTTAATTCTTCAATTACATAAGGATTTTTAAGTTTAGTAATAAAAACACCTTCGCCAAATGGTTTGGCTTTAGAACCTGTTCCATAGCCAATTTCTAACTCTGAGCCAAAAATAATAGAAATTACTACTTCTTTGTAAACTCCTCCATTATAGAATCGATAGCCGTCTTTAAAGCCACCAAGCCCGGTTTCTAAAAATTTTCCTTTTCCTTTTATATCGCCAGGACCTCCAGAACCTCCGCCGCCAATTAATCGGAGCGTTCTTTTGGTTTTTAAAGATATTGCGTCAAGGATTTGTTGATCTAAAAGATTATGCTTAAAGCTTATTCCTGGAGTAAGTAAAAAACCATTTAAAGGCCTGAATTTAGTAATGTCTTTTACTCCTCGCTGAAGCATAGACATATAGGCCAAAGAAGGATTGTATCTTAAATTCTCAAATGCCATATTAATACAGTCCAGACCTGCTTTTTCAGGATTTTTATCTGCGTCAAGGCCAATTCCAATGCCGACATTCAGATAATCAGATTGAATAGCTAAGACCGAAACACCTTTAAATTTTAAAGGTTTAATTACTTTACCTATTATTCCTAAAGCCAATCCAGCCATTTTTCCTATAAGAGCTGGGTCAAAAAAATATTTATCTTTGGCAAAAAAACCTAATACTTCTCCTCCAACCAAAGAAAGAGGATTTCCTTCATTGTTTTTTTTGCCAAAGATATTATAAATCTCTTTTTGAGCTTGTTCGTATTCTTCCTTTGAATGGGTATAAATAGAAAAAAACATCAGAAGATTAGGGTTTTTATACTTTTTATTTTCTTTCTTTAAATCTTGGGTTAATTCTTTTTTAGCGTTTTCAGCCGCTTCTTTAGTCGCAGATATTAAATTGTCTTTTTGAGATATTCCTATCCCAGTAAATGTGTGTTTCATGTTTTATGATTTTAATCGGGCGCAGGGCCGCCGGGCGATAATTACTGAAACTTCTTTTTTATTTAAAAATTCTTTGATTGTTTTTTCCATTTGTTTTGTGTTTATCGGGTCAATAACTTTTAGATTTTTAACGCCGCAGGATTGAACAAGAGCTTCAATTTTTATTGGTTCTACTCCATTTTGTTCTTTGTTTTTTCCAATTCCTGGATGCGGCTGGTGTCCGGTCATTGCTGTAGTGCTGTTGTCCATAATAATTATTAAGGGATTTGATTTATTAAAAACAGTGTTAATTAAAGCAGGAATGCCAGAGTGAAAAAAAGATGAATCACCGACAAAAGTGATTAGTTTTTGTTTACTAACTCGTTTAATTCCATGAGCAATTCCAGTAGAAGAACCCATGCAATAAAGATAATCTTGAATATTATGGGGAGGGAATCCTGCCAGCATATAACAGCCGATTCCACCGCCAAAAATTGTTGCTTTTGGAGCTGCTTTTTTTACTGCTGAAAATACAAACCAGTAAGGGCAGCCAGGGCAAAGCACAGGAAAACGTTTTGCTAATTTTATTTTTTTAAATTCTTTCAGGTGTTTTTGGAAATTAATCCCCTTTTTCTTGCCAGCAACTCGCAAAACAGCTGAAATTACATGTTCTGGTTTTAATTCTCCGACTTCTGGCAAAACATTTTTTCCAAAAATTTCTATGGAAGGATTTGCTTTTCTTGCCAGAATTTCAATTTCTCTTTCCAAGTATGGATCAAGCTCTTCAACTATTAAAACTTTTTTCAATCCGCCAGCTAACGGATTGAAAAATTTCCTTATTTTTTTCTTAGGCAAAGGATGGAAAAATCCTAATTTTAAAACAGGTAGAGATATGTTTAATTCTTTTAAAGCTTCCATTACGTATAAATAAGAAACCCCAGAGGTAATTATCCCAAATCTAGAAAAGGTAGAGGTCGGGTCTCTAACTTTTTGAAAGACCTGGTTGATGGCGCTTTTTTCAGAAAATTCTCTTATTTTCTCAATTTTTTCCAAAAGTTCCTGGTGCATTTCTAAAACCCTTGGCGGCATTGTTGAGAATTGTTTAACATTTTTAACAAACTTTGCTTTAATTTTTCTTTTTTTGATTTTTCCCAAAACCACTGGAGCGCTTTGGTGGGATGCCCTGGTTGTTTCTCTGAGCATTACAGGAATTTTAAATTTTTCCGAGAGCTCAAAAGCCAATTTAGTAAAATCTTTGCACTCTTGGGGGGTGGAGGGTTCTAAGATTGGAATATGAGATAAATAAGCAAATGCCCGGGTGTTTTCTTCTGATTGAGCCGAGCTCCAGCAACTAGGGTCGTCAGCTACTAAAATTACCATTCCTGCTTTAACTCCAGAATAAACCAAAGGGAGCAGGAAATCAGAAGCAACATTTAATCCAAAATTTTTCATTGCCACTAAAGACCTTAATCCGCAAAAAGAGGCGCCAGCTCCAGCTTCCATTGCTGTTTTTTCATTAGTGGAGAATTCAAAAACCACTCCTGCTTTTTTTGCAATTTTATAAAAAACATTTCCAATTTCGGAAGCTGGAGTGCCGGGATAAGTAGAGACAAATTGAACCCCAGCCTCTAATGCTCCTCTGACAACTGCTTCATTGCCCAGAAGCATTATTTTCTTTTTTGGTTTATTTTCTAAAATCTCTTGCATAATATTATTCTACGGTTACGCTTTTTGCTAAGTTTCTTGGTTTGTCTATATCTAAACCAAGCTCAAGGCCTAAATAAGCAGCGAATAAATGTAAAGGAATAGCAGCTAAAATAGGAGTTAACATTTCTAAAGTTTCAGGAATATATATGACGTCGTCGGCTAAGTTTTTTATTTCTTCATTTCCTTCAGTGGCTATAGCTATTACTTTTCCGTGTCTGGCTTTAATTTCTTCGATTGCATTCTTCATTTTATCATAAACAGAGTCAGAAGGACAGAGGCAAATTGTAGGAAAGTTTTCATCAATTAAAGCGATCTGGCCATGTTTTATTTCTCCGGCTGGCATTGCTTCGGCATGAATTTTCCAAGCAATTTCTTTTAGTTTTAAAGCTCCTTCCAAAGCAATAGGATAATTATATTTTCTTCCTAAAAAGAAAAAGTTTTTATATTCCGAATATTTTTTCGCTAACTCTTTTATCTTATTGGCTTGGTTTAAAGTTTTTTCAGCCAATTCTGGCAATTTTTGCAGTCCTTGTAGAATTTTCTTACCAGTTATTAAATCCATTTCTCTTTGGCGGCCTAACTCAATTGTGATAAGGGTTAAAATAGAAAGTTGGGAAATAAAAGATTTTGTAGCCGCTACTCCTATTTCCGGTCCAATGCGGTTATAGACTCCGGCATCGGTCTCCCGGGCGATTGAGGAGCCGACTGCGTTCACCAGACCCAAGGTTAAGCTTCCCTTTCTTTTTGCTTCTTTTATTGCTTCCAGAGTGTCAGCAGTTTCTCCTGATTGGGAAACAGCCAGGACAGCGGTTTTTTCATCTAAAATTTGTTTTTTGTAACGGAACTCTGAGGCAGTTTCTACTTTAGCCGACAGGTTGGCATATTCTTCAATCATATATTCTCCAACTTGAGCCGCGTATTGGGCTGTGCCGCAGCCAACAATAATTAGCTTTTCTATTTTTTTTAATTTATCTAAAATTTCTTCTAATCCTCCTAACTTAGCCAATCCTTTGTCTGAGATTATTCTTCCGATAATGCTTTTTTCAATTGCCTCAGGAGTTTCAAAGATTTCTTTTAGCATAAAATGAGAGAATTGCTTCTTCTGCGCTTCTTCAACGTCCCATTCAATTTTTTCAATTGGTTTTTCTTTTAAAATAAAAAAGTCGTTTGGTGAAATTACTGCTATTTCATTATCGTCTAAAGTAATTACCTGCCGAGTATGCGACACTATGGCAGATGGATCTGACGCCACTAAAAATTCATCTTGATTAATTCCTAATAATAAGGGCGAGCCCAGTTTTGCCGCTACTAATTTTTCAGGATCTTTTTTAGAAATTACAGCAATTCCATAAGTTCCTCTAATTTTTTTTAATGCTTTTCTTACTGCTTCTTCTAAGTTGCCTTCAAAATATTTTTCAATTAAATGAGCAATAACTTCAGAGTCGGTTTCTGAAGAAAATTTATGGCCTTCAGAAATTAATTTTTCTTTTAATTCTTTATAATTTTCAATAATTCCATTATGAACCAAAAAAATGTTTTCCTGACAATCAAAATGCGGGTGAGCATTGGCTTCAGTAACAGTGCCAGTGGTTGCCCATCTTGTGTGACCAATGCCTAAATTTCCTTCAACATTTTCCAAAGATTTATTTTCATATTCAGAAATTTTCCCTGTTTTTTTTAATAAAAAATCTTTATTTTTTCCCAAAACAAAAAAGCCAAACGAATCATATCCGCGATATTCTAATCTTTTTAATCCTGAAAGCAAAATCCCAAAAGCGTTTCTTTTACCAATATAGCCAACGATACCACACATGTTCCTTCGCTTCGCTCAGTCAAAATCAAAAATTAAAAATAAAATATAAAAAATATAAATCAAAAATGACTAAACAAGCTTCTTTTATTTATTCTCGCATTTTTTTGGAGATTTGGCAAATAAAGATTTTCATTGACAAATTTGGGAAAATAGGTAAAGTAAAATTACGAAAGAGCATTGCTCTTTCAAAATTTAATTGATGAAATAAAAACAAAACCGAGGTGAATGAAAAATGGGACCAGGAGTATATTGTGGAGGAGGCAAAGAAATAGAAGAAGAAATAAAAAAAGAAAAAAATAAAAAGCAAGAACCAGCTTTTCATAAATTGATAATTGAATCGTTAGAACGGGGAACAGAAGGGCATATCGTAGCGCGTGTTTATTTTGTTGCTGAGTTGATTGCTTATAGTAAGGGATGCTTGCCGATTTCAAAAGAAGGCATTCCAGAATTAATAGATGCTCTTAAGGCCGCTGAATCAAAAATTCGTATAGAAGTTGGAAGTGTTTACGTTGATATAGCTAATGCAATAGCCGTGCTTAAGGAGCAGAAGAGAGAAGCTGAAAAAAAAGCTAAAGAGAAAGAAGAAGAGCCAAGTAGTGATGGTTGGAAAGTTATTTAGTTTTTTAATTTTAATGATCTGAGAATCAATCTCAGGTCTTTTATTTTTGTGAATATGTTTGCGAAAGCCACTTGACAAAATCTACGGCCGTCGAAAAATTCAAGTGGTTATTTATAAATGTCGTGAGTTCCTACATCGTAGAAAATCACTTCGTTTCTATTGAGAAATTCAAATAAAATTCGGTAAGATATAGTGATATAAAAAGACCACAAATCTTTAAGTGGCCCTTTTAATTTATGAGTATTTAAACTTGGATGAAATGGATTTTCTCTAAATAAGGCGTCTTTTCGGTCAACTATTTTTCGGGTATTTTTGGGCAATCTTTCATAAGATTTTTTAAAATCAGGAGTATAATGAATTTTCTTAATTTTTGGCATAATCTATTTTGAGAGCAATTCTCGAGGGGATTTTACTTCATAGGTTTTTCCTTCTCTATATGCTTTTCTGCCTCTTTCTACTTTTTCTAAAACATCTTTTACTTCTTTTTCCCAAAGAACAAATTTTTCATACAAAGAGCGGGGAATAACTATTAATTCTTCCCCTTTGGTTATTTTTGATGGGATACTAATAACATTTTTAGACATATTATTATATTTTACTTTATTAGAGTTTATTGTCAAATTTTTATTGACAAACTTGGGAAAATAGGTAAAGTAAAATTACGAAAGAGCATTGCTCTTTCAAAATTTAATTGATGAAATAAAACAAAAACGAGGTGAATGAAATGCCAATACAAGATGGAAAAGTATATCCGGATAATACAATCGGTAGAATAATGGTTAAGAAAAAAAAGATCAACATATATCAATGTTGACCGATGAAGAGATAAAAGCGCTTGATAAAAAAGCTGGAGAGGATAAGGGAGTTAAAGAGAAAGAAGATGAATCAGGCGGTAGCGGTTGGAAAGTTATTTAGTTTTTTTAATTTTAATGACCTAAGAAGTAGCTTGGGTCTTTTATTTTTGCTTTATTATTGTTTCAAGCGCCTCAACTGTTTGTTTTATAACTTGTTTAATAATTTTTTCTTCGTCTTTTGTGAATTTTTCTAAAACAAATTTTTCGGTTCTATGGACTAATCCCTGGAACTTTTGGGGTTTTATTCCGATGCGGAAGCGGGTGAAGTTTTTTGTGCCGATTTCGTCAATTATTGACTGCACTCCTTTGTGTCCGGCAGAGCGACTATCTTCAGAAATTTTTATTTTTTCCAGAGGTAAATCTAAATCGTCATGTGTTACTATAATATCTTGGCTTTTAATTTTATAAAAAGAAACCAAAGATTTAACAGCCTGTCCAGAACTGTTCATAAAAGTTTGGGGTTTTGCTAAAATAATCTTTTTGTCCTTAGAGATTAGAGTATTGAATTTTTTTGATAATCTAAAAGCAGGAAAGTTATTTTTCTTTCTAAGTTCGTCAATAACCCGGAAACCAATGTTATGCCGGGTTTTTTCATATTTTTTTCCCGGATTCCCCAGTCCTATGATTAAGATTGATTGCTTCATTATTTTATTATAACCTATTTGTAAAATAAAAAAAATTTGATATAATATAAGAGTATGAAAATAATAAAAGAAACTTTAGCTTTTATTTGGGAGGTTGTTAAAATAGCGATTATTGCCGCAATAATAGTTATTCCTATCCGCTATTTTATATTCCAACCCTTTATTGTAAAAGGTGCTTCAATGGAGCCAAGCTTTTTTGATAGGGACTATTTGGTTGTAGATGAAATTTCTTATCGTTTTCATCCGCCCCAAAGAGGAGAGGTAATAGTTTTTAAATATCCTCAAAACCCTTCCCAACGTTTTATTAAAAGAATTATTGGCTTGCCCGGAGAAACAGTAGAAATAAGCGAGGGCAGGATAATAATTTCTAAAGATGGTTATTCCTGGATTTTAGATGAAACAGATTATGTTCCAGAATCTTTTTTACTGCTTAAAAGTATTAAAGTATCTTTAGAAAAAGATGAATACTTTGTTTTAGGAGACAATAGAGGGCATTCTTTTGATTCAGAGGATTGGGGCGCCTTGCCAGAAGATTATATTATTGGCCGGGTTGTTTTCAGGGCCCTACCTTTTACTTCTTTGGCAAAGATTGAAGCGCCTAATTATCTATTAATAAAGTTTATAAATAACTAAATGAAAAAGCCAAAATTTCAAACTCTTACTGGAATGCATGATATTTTAGAAGAAGACCAGAAATATTTTCAAAAAATACATAACATTGTTGAAAGCATTGCTCAGTTTTATTCATTTCAAAAAATTGAAACGCCGATATTGGAACAAACCGAGCTTTTTTCAAAAGGCACAGGCCCAGCCACTGATATTGTTCAAAAAGAAATGTATAGTTTTAGAACCAAAGGAGGCGATTATGTGAGTTTAAGGCCAGAGGGCACTCCTTCTATTGTTCGCGCCTATATTCAGCATGGAATGTTAAGTCAGCCCCAGCCAGTGAAACTTTATCACAATATTGCTCCTTTTTTTCGTTATGAACGGCCTCAAGCAGGCCGCTATCGTCAGTTTCATCAGTTTGGGTTTGAGATTATTGGAGAAAAAAATTCAGTAATTGATACTCAAATTATTCAAATTAGCTATAATATTTTAAAAGAAGTTGGACTTAAAGATTTAATTATAGAAATAAACAGCATTGGCGATGCTCAATGCCGTCCTTATTACAAGAAATCTTTGCTGAGTTATCTTAGGAAATGCCAAGCTGGTTTATGTGCTGATTGCAGAAGACGGCTTAAAGAAAATCCATTAAGGGTTTTGGATTGTAAAAAAGAGAAATGCCAAGAGCTGGTAAGCGCTGCTCCTCAAATAATTGACTATCTTTGCGAAGAATGCCATAATCATTTTAAAGAGGTTTTAGAATTTTTAGATGAACTGGATCTGCCTTACCGTTTAAATCCCTTTTTAGTGCGGGGATTAGATTATTATACAAAGACAGTTTTTGAGATTTTACAAGAGAACGAGGAGGGGGAGAAACAAGGAACTTTAATTGCTGGAGGAAGATACGACGGTTTAGTTAAGCTTTTAGGCAATAAGGACACGCCGGCGTGCGGAATGGCTGGAGGTGTGGAGCGGATTGTAAATATAATGAAAAGTAGAGAAGTAAAAATTCCTCAAGTTATTTTGCCTAAAATATTTTTAGCTCAATTGGGAGAATTGGCCAAAAAAAAGTCATTAAAGCTTTTAGAAGAATTTAGGATGGCAAAAATTCCCATTGCTGAATCTTTAAGCAGAGACAGCTTAAAAACACAATTAAGTATAGCTGATAAATTAGAGGTAGGGTATGCTTTGATTTTAGGACAGAAGGAAGCGCTTGAAAAAACAGTAATTATAAGAGAGATGAAAACAGGGAAACAGAAAACAGTAAAACTGGACAAAGTGGTAGGAGAAATGAGAAAACGACTAAGAAAATAACGATATGGATTGTCTTTTTTGTAAAATTATTAATAAAGAAATACCCTCAGACATTATCTATGAAGATGAAAAAGTTTTAGCATTCAAGGACATAAATCCTAAAGCAGTAATTCATTTTTTAATTATTCCAAAAAAACATATTGAATCAATTAATCATTTAGAAGAATCTGAGAGAGAAATTATTAGTAATTTAATTTTTACGGCTAAAAAAATAGCTAAAGAGAAAAATATTGAGGGCTATAAATTGGTTTTTAATGTTGGCAGAAAAGGAGGTCAAATAATAGACCATATTCATCTCCATTTTTTAGCCGGAGGTAATAATAAATAATTTTTCGCTTTGTTATTTTTAATTTTTAACTTTTAATTTTTAATTTGACTGAGCGAAGCGAAGGAATGTGCCTTTAGAAATTGAAAAAAAAGAAAGAGAAACATCTCAAAGCTTGATTCACCGTTTTTCAACCAGGATTCGGAAAAGCGGGATTTTGCGTCGAGCCAGAGAGATAAGATTTCAAGAACGTCCTCTGAGCCGCCAATTGAGAAAAAAAGCTGCCTTAAGAAGAGAGGAGCTTAAAAAAGAATATAAAAAACTGGAGAAACTTGGTAAACCATCCAAAGCTCGCTAATATATGTTATTAAAGCAGCGAATTCAAGGTGACCTCACCGAAGCCGTTAAAAGGGGCGAAGAAATTACTCGTTCTGTTTTGCGAATGTTGATTGCTTCAATAACAGCTAAAGAAAAGGAAAAACGATATAAATTGATAAAAACGCAAGAAGAATTAGGTCAAGAAGAAATAGAAAAGCAAAGCGAGCTAACCAATGAAGAAGTAATTCAATTATTGCAATCCGAGATTAAAAAAAGAAAAGAAGCAGTTTTAGGTTTTGAAAAAGGAGGGAAATCAGATTTAGCAGAGAAAGAAAAAAAAGAAAAAGAGATTTTAGAAAAGTATTTGCCAGAACAACTTTCAGAAGAAGAAATTAAAAAATTAGCACAAGAAGCAATAGAAACAACAGGAGTTAATACGATAAAAGACATTGGAAAAGTAATGGGAGAGTTAATGCCTAAAATAAAGGGAAGAGCTGAAGGAGGTAAGGCGAGTGAGATTGTAAAAAAGTTATTAACCTAATAGAATAGAAAAATAAACAAAATGAGAGATAAAAATAAAGGTTTTAGTCTTATTGAACTATTAGTAGTAATTGCTATAGTTGGGATATTAGCGAGCATAGTGTTAGTAAGTATTAAAGGAATGAGAAAGAAATCAGAGATTGCTAAAGTTTTACAGTGGAGCAATAGCAGTATTTATCATATATTGGGAGTTAATTCTATGGGCATTTGGAGCTTTAACGGAGATTTAAAAGATAGTTCAGGCAGTGGGAATAATTGTAGCCTGCACGGAGATTCTGATTATGTTTCTGGAATAGCTGGCCAGGCATTAGAATTTGATGGAACAGGAGATTATGTTAGTTGTTTAGACACTGGCGACAAATTAGATCCTGTCCATGAGGTTACTATTGAAGCATGGGTTTATAGAAAGGGCTCGGGAACAGGAATAATAGTTTCAAAAGGTATGGGCACAAATTATGATATCAGGTATGATTCTGGAGATGAGAAAATAGATTTTGTTCTTGCTTGTAATACAATTTCTTCTGATTCAATTTTACCCTTAGATACTTGGACTCATGTTGCAGCTATAAAAGGTTCAAGCAATGAGATGAGAATGTATATTAATGGAGAAAAACAATCAGACGAAAAAACCTGTTCTGCCTTGCTTCAATCTGCTACTTCTCTTTATATTGGAGGAGATGGAGCCAATGATTTTGAAGGCCTTATTGATGAAGTAAGAATTTACAGCGAGGGATTTTCAGAAAATATAGCTCGAGAGCATTATTTAACAGGAAAATTAACCCATCGTTAACTTTATTTTATGCCAAGATCTCATATTATCACTGGTATAGATATAGGAACTGACAGTATTAAAGCTTTAGTAGCTCAAAAAAATCAGGGGGATTCAGGTCTTGAGATTTTAGATACTGTTCAGGCCCCTTCTTTAGGAATGAGAAAAGGAGTTGTTGTTAATCCAGAAATAGTTTCAGAAAATCTTCAAAATTTAGCAGCTCAAATGAAAGAGTCATTAAGAAAGGGAATTGATGGCATTTATGTAAATGTTGGCGGTAATCATCTTTTTGTTACTTCCAGTCAGGGATTAGTTTCTGTTTCTCGGGCTGACCAAAAAATTTCTCAAGAAGATATTAATCGGGTAATTCAGGCGGCTGAAGTACTAAATTTACCTCTTAATAATGAAATTTTAGACACCTTTCCCAAGGAGTTTATTATAGACGGCCAAAAAGGAATAAAAGAGCCGTTAGGCATGAGAGGACTACGCTTGGAAGTTGAGATTTTGGCTCTTTGTGTTTTTTCTCCCTATTTAAAAAATTTAACCCAAGCAGTTTTAGATTCTAATTTTCAAATAAACGATGTTGTTTTTTCTCCCTTAGCCGCAGCTCAAGCTGTTCTTAGTCCCCAGCAAAAAGAATTAGGAGTAGCTTTAATAGATATTGGAGCTGGAACCACTAGTTTAGCGGTTTTTGAAGAAGGAGATTTAATTCATACAGCTGTTTTTCCTTTGGGTTCTATTAATATTACCAATGATATTGCTATTGGTTTAAGAACCGAGATTGATATCGCTGAAAAAATAAAAAAAGAATTTGGCACTTGTTTGCTTCAAAAAAATAAGAAAAAGGATAAGATAAAAATTCTTCAATTGAAAGAACCGTTAATGTTTTCTAAAAAAATGCTGACAGAAATCATTGAAGCCAGGATTGTGGAAATTCTTGATTTAGTGAATAAAGATTTAAAAAAGATTTCTCGCCAGGGGTTGCTTCCAGCTGGCGTGGTTTTAACTGGAGGAGGGGCAAAATTGCCAAAAATTGTTGAGTTAACAAAAAAAGAATTAAAACTCCCAGCCCGAATCGGGGTTCCAAAGGGAATTTCCGGAATAGAACAAGATCCTGCTTTAGCCACAGTTTCAGGACTTGCCTTAAGAGGAGCTGAGTCAGATGATGACGGGCATTTTTCTGATATTGGGAAAGGAGTTGTTGCCAAAATAAAAAAAATACTCAAAACCTTTATTCCTTAAGAAATTTGATTTTTGAAGAAAAGTTTGTTAAAATGAAAAAATATGGCAACAGTTTTAGATAAAAATTTAATAACTATTTCAAAGAAAACCATAAAGAAAGAAGGCGGTTTTGTAGTTTTGCCCTTGAAAGAGTATGAAAAATTACGAGAACAAGCAGTTCCTGTTTATTATTTAAAGGGGAAGGAAGCAAAAAAATTAGATAAATTGGTTGATGAAGGATTGCGGGAATATAGAAAAGGAGAAACAATTAGAGCGCCATCCTTAAGAGAAGCATTAAAAATTTATGATAAGAAAAAGGATAAGAAACATTGAATACTCTAAGAAGTTTCTGAAATCCTTAAAAAGATTACCAGAAAAAATAATAAAGCAAGCTTAAGAAAAAGAGGAAATTTTTAGAGAGAACTGTTTTGACTCGCGACTCAAAACTCACAAGCTCAAAGGAGAGCAACGAGACTCTTGGGCATTTTGGATAGATTATCACTACCGCATAAAATTTATTTTTATCAATGACAATGAAATTCTATTCTTGTATATTGGCACTCATGATATTTATAAGAAATAAGCATGAACAACCAAACCCAACCTAAATTACTTTCATTTTTCAAACAACGAGTTTCCACTCGCGCGGGAATCGCAATCATTGTAACCGCGTTTTTTATTTGTTCAGTGATTTTAATCTGGCAAGCGCAGTTATTAAAAGAAGAAATGAGAGCGATAGAAATAGTTCCAGAAATAATAGTCAAAGACGAAACCGCTGACTGGAAAACTTATAGAAACGAAGAATATGGCTTTGAGATAAAATATCCTTCAACTTGGGAAGTCGCCGTGGAGCAAGATTTGTGGGAAGAAAGAGGATTTCTGCAAATAACAGTTGAAGGTCCGGGGAAGATAGAAAAACGTTTAGTAGAAAGCATGGAGCAAAAAGAAGAAATTATTGAATCCGGAGCCCAGCTTATTATTTCTTATGAGCAAGGTCTTTCCCATGAATGCGAGGGGACTCCGGGTCTTAACGCGTTTTGTTGTCCTCCGGAATGCGAATTAGTGGAAATATCAGGGAAACAAGGCACTAAAACGTTAAAGAAAGATGTGGCATTTATTCAAAATAATTATCAATGGCAAGCTGAGGTTGATAGCAGAAATCCTTTTCCCAGACGAGTTTTTTTCTTGCTGAGATATAACCCGGAAAACTATCTTGCCGCCGAAGAAAATTTTAGCCAGACGCTTTCTACTTTTCGGTTTTTGGAGTAGATTAGTTTGACATTAATTTGACATTTGCTTAAAAATTGGGTAAATTAAAATAATATGAAGAAAATATTTCGCTACAATGTTATTTTTCGACCAGAGCCAGAAGGCGGTTTTACAGTAATTGTTCCCAGTTTGCCTGGCTGTATTAGTTATGGAAAGGATTTAAAACAAGCAAAAGAAATGGCTAGGGACGCAATAAAAGGATATATAGTTAGTTTAAAAAAACATAAAGAGACAGTTCCTACTGATGAAGAGAATTTTTTTGCTTCAGTAGAAATTAAAAGAACTCCTGTTTATGCCTAAACTTCCCAATATTACTCCTAAAAAATTAGTAAAAGTTTTAAAAGATTTTGGTTTCCAGATAGATCATACTACTGGAAGCCATTTTGTTTTCTACAATTCTCAAAATAAAAAAAGAGCGGTAATTCCTTATCACACAAAAGATTTACCAAAAGGAACATTAATGAGTATTTTGAGAGAGGCGGGTATTAGCAAAAAAGAATTTGAGAAAATAATAAAAAAGAGGTAAAATAAAGTAAAACTTAGATTATGAAGAAAAATGTAAAAATTAAAGTAATAGGAGTGGGCGGTTCTGGATGCAATGCAATAACCAGAATGATGAAATGCCATATTCAGGGTGTGGATTTGATTGCTTTAAATGCTGATATTCAGGATCTTAAGAATACTCGCGCCCATCAAAGGCTTCAGATTGGAAGAGAGCTGACAAAAGGATTAGGAGCAGGCATGAGTCCAGAAATCGGCAGGCAGGCGGCTGAAGAACAGACAGAGGAAATTCAAGAAATTTTAAAAAATTCAGATATGGTATTTATTACTTATGGAGCAGGCGGCGGCACTGGCACAGGAGCAGGACCGGTTGTGGCTGAGATTGCTAAAAAATTGGGAATTTTGACGATTGCTGTAGTTACCAAGCCGTTTGGTTTTGAGGGTATTTGGCGAATGAAACTTGCTGAGAAAGGAATAGATAATTTGAAAAGCAAGGTTGATACTTTATTGGTTATTCCCAATAATAAATTACTTAAATTAATTAATGAAGAAACCTCTCTTTTGCAGAGTTTTTGGATTTGTGACGAGGTTTTAAGACAGGCGGTTCAAGGAATTTCTGATTTGATTGTTTTACCGGGCATTATTAATGTTGATTTTGCCGACCTCAAGGCAATTATGAAAAATTCTGGCCAGGCATTGTTTGGAATGGGCAAGTCAAAGGGTGAGAAAAGAGCAATTGAAGCTGCCAATAAAGCAATCAGCTCTCCTTTGGTTGATTTTTCTATTGAAGGCGCAAAAGGAGTTTTGTTTAATGTAAGCGGCGGAGCCGATCTTTCTTTAACAGAAGTAGATGAAATAGCAAGATTAATTACTCAGCATATTCATTCAAAGGCAAAAATAATTTTTGGAGCGGTTCAAGATAGAAAACTGGGAAAAGGAGAAATAAAGGTGACAGTTATTGCTACAGGGTTTGAAAATCGTTAGTTATCCACAGTTTTCACAAATTTGACCATGTTTGACCAAAGAGGTAAAATAGAATTACCTCTTTAATTTTTTCTATGAAAAATAAAATTTCCAGAGTAACAAAAAGAAATGGTTCAGTTGTTGATTTTGAGCAGCCAAAAATTACCGAAGCAATTTTTAAGGCGTTAACTGCTTCTAATCAAGGGGATGGAAGAAAATCAAAAAGGATTTCTAATAAAGTAGTTGAGATTTTAAATAGAAGATTCAGGAAAGACGAGATTCCAAGTGTGGAACAGATTCAAGATATTGTTGAGGAGGTTTTAATTTTAGAAAATTTAGTAGAAACAGCAAAGTCGTATATTTTGTACAGAGAACAGAGAAGAAGGATTAGAGAAGCAGCAGGAAGCTTAGACGAGACAATTGAAATGGTAGACAAATATATTGGCGAACTTGATTGGGAGGTAAAAGAAAATGCTAATATGGCTTATTCTTTGCAAGGATTAAATCATTATTGCACATCAGCCAATACTAAGAAATATTGGCTGAGTAAGGTTTATCCAAAAGAAATAAGAGAAGCGGTTGAAGACGGTGATTTCCATTTGCATAATTTAGATAGTTTAAGTACTTACTGCTGCGGCTGGGATTTATATGATCTTTTATTAAAAGGTTTTAGAGGAGTTCCAGGTAAAGTAGAATCAACTCCAGCAAAACATTTCAAAACAGCTCTGGGCCAGTTAGTTAATTTCTTTTATACGCTCCAGGGCGAGAGCGCGGGAGCGCAAGCTGTTTCTTCTTTTGATACTTTGCTTGCTCCTTTTATAAGATACGACAATTTAAATTATCATCAGGTAAAACAAGCAATTCAGGAATTTTTATTTAATTGCGCTATACCTACTCGGGTGGGTTTTCAAAATCCTTTTACTAATTTAACTTTAGATATTGTTCCTTCTCCTTCTCTTGCCAAGCAGCCGATTATTATCGCTGGCAAGCCGCAAAAAGAAACTTATGGAGAATTTCAAGATGAAATGAATATGCTTAACAGGGCGTTTTATGAATGTATGATGGAAGGTGATGCTAAAAGCAGGCCTTTTACTTTTCCTATCCCCACTATTAATATTACTAAAGATTTTTCATGGGATGAGCCGAGTTTAGAGCCGATGTGGGAGGCAACCGCAAAATACGGTATTAATTACTTTGCTAATTTTATTCATTCAGATATGAATCCAGAGGATGTGAGGTCAATGTGCTGTCGGCTTCGTTTAGACAATAAAGAACTTTACAAAAGAGGGGGTGGATTGTTTGGGAGCAATCCCTTAACAGGAAGTATCGGAGTAGTAACAATTGATATGCCTCGTATTGGTTATTTGTCTAAAACCAAGAAAGAGTTTTTTGCCCACTTAGCAAAAATTATGGATTTAGCAAAAGAAAGTTTAGAAATAAAAAGAAAAGCATTGGAAAATTTTATGGAAAAAGGGCTTTATCCTTACTCAAGGTATTATTTATCAGGAATTAAAAAGATGAGAGGGGATTATTGGGGTAATCATTTTTCAACAATTGGCCTTACTGGATTGAACGAATGCCTGCTTAATTTTATTGGAGAAGATATTGGCTCTAAAGCCGGGAGAAAATTCGGAGCTGAGATTTTAGATTTTATGCGGGAAAGATTAGCCAAATATCAAAAAGAAACTGACAATCTTTATAATTTAGAAGCAACTCCAGCTGAGGCGACTTCATATCGTTTAGCAAAAAAAGATAAAGAAAAATATCCAGATATTATTAGCGCTGGCACAAAAAAAGAACCCTATTATACAAATTCAAGCCAGTTGCCGGTCAATTATACTGAAGATATTTTTGAGGCCTTAAAGCTTCAAGACGAAATTCAGTGCAAATATACTGGGGGCACCACTTTACATCTCTTTTTAGGGGAAAGGATTTCTGATGTTCAAACCGTTAAAAATTTAATAAAGAAAATTTTTGAAAAGTTTCATTTGCCTTACATCACTCTTACACCCACTTTTTCAATCTGTCCGGTTCATGGTTATATTTTTGGAGAACATTTCTATTGCCCAAGATGCGCTATAAAACAACCCTGCGAGGTTTATTCTCGAGTAGTTGGATACCTTAGGCCTGTGAATCAGTGGAATACAGGAAAGATTCGTGAATTTCATGAAAGAAAAGTTTTTAAACTTAAAAAATAAATATGCTGAAAAAGAACTATCAAAGAAAATCTCTTAATAGAGAACAGAAAAGGAGGATAGGGTTGGCTAATTCTATTACCTTAAAAGGTAAAAAATTATCAGAAATTCAAAAAAAGGGGGAGAATTTAGTATTGAAGGAAATAAAAGATTTATTTTTGCTATTCGTTCTCGATTAATAGAATTAGGACTTCCAATTACTTCTTTAAACTATTCAGGGAAAAGCATAAATAGAGTAAGATATGGAGGGATTAATCAACTAAAAAAGATTTACAGTTATCTTTACAGAGATGCCTCTATTTTTTTAGAACGGAAAAAGAATTTATACGAATATATTCTAAAAAATTACCGTTGCGAGATTATTAAACAACAAAAAGAAGAAGTTAGGGCATCAAAAATTGCACTTGTAAAATAATGAACATTGGTGGTCTCCAAAAAACAACTCTAATTGATTATCCGGGCAAGCCAGCTTGCACGGTTTTTTTAATGGGTTGCAATTTTCGCTGTCCTTTTTGTTACTCAACTGAACTTGTTTTACCTGAGCAAATAAAAAAACAGCCAAGAATTGCAGAAAAGGAATTTTTTGATTTTTTAAAACAGCGGAAAGGACTTTTAGACGGCGTGGTTTTATGCGGCGGAGAACCGACAATTCATAAAGATCTGTCACAATTTTGTAAAAAAATTAAAAATTTAGGATATTTAATAAAACTTGACACTAATGGTTCTAATTCAGAAATGTTGGAAGAATTAATTAATAAAAAACTAATTGATTACGTGGCGATGGACATCAAGGCGCCGCTTAAAAATAAATATGAAAAAATGGCTGGAGTAAAAGTTAATTTGAAAGCTCTAAAAAAAAGCATTAAGATTTTACAACAAGGAAAGATTGATTTTGAATTTAGAACAACTGTAGCTCCTGGCCTTAAAGAACAAGATATTTTAGAAATGGCTGATTATATCAAAGGTAAAAACACAAAATATTTTTTTCAAGAGTTTAGCGCTCAAAAACAGGTTTTAAATCCAGAAATTCTTAAACTTCCGATTTTAAAAAAACAAGAGATTGAAAAAATCACTGCCCAAATAAAACCCAAGTTCAAAACCTGCGAATTGAGATAAAATTTGACAAAATCACTTTTTTTTGCTATTCTGTAAATAGTTAAAGAATTTCTAATTTAAAAGAAATTTTTTAATTTTAACAAAAAAATATGAGGTAATGAAAAATGGAAAAATGGATTAGGATGGACGAACGTTTAAAGCCGTTGGGAAAGAATCGTGATAAGAGGTTCCAAGAATTTAATGAGATATATGGTAAAGGAAATTGGCGATTAGTTTGGTATATTGGACCTCTTGTTGTGGATTATGTTTGTGCTTGTGCTTTGTATGAAGATGCATATTATAAGTTTTTTAACAATAATCCTGCCATTCTAAATGAACTTGTCAAGATAGCGAGCAATGTTTACGACGATAATATATCGAATATAAATTCAGGGTTTGATTACACAAAGCAAGAGACAATTCGTACTCACATTCAAGATATTGCTATTAGAAGGGTTTTTCTTAGGATGGGAATTTGGTTTGAAGGGGACGATTTGATTCAGATCCGTTCAACAGGTGCGCATTTTTTAAGCGCATTCTTATCTCCGGGCAGGGTGCCCTTTCATAGACCGGATCTTATTCTAAAGCCAGAGTTAAAGGGCTGGTGGAATATGGAGAGTGTAGAGAGTTTTTATCAGTCCAACCGATTTTTACAATTGAAAGCACAGAAATAAGAAGAAAACCAAAAACAGACGATGCAACAAATTCGTCTGATTTTTTTATTTTATAAATTTTGGAGATTGGTTATAATGGAATAATGACTGCGTCTAAAATTTTTTTGTATTTTTGTTTGTCTTTTATTTTAGGAATTTTTATAAATTCCTTTTTTAATACTTCTTTGATTTTAATGCTGGTTGTTTTAATTTTAGGAATTTTATTGATTTCGGTTTTTTGGCGTCGCAAAGATATAGCAGTTATTGGTTTTTGTTTAGTTTTTCTGGTTCTGGGAATTTGGCGGCATCAAATGGCTCAATCATCAATTATTAATAATCAATTATCAGTGCTCAATAATCAGGACGAGGAAATTGTTTTAATCGGAATAGTTATGAAAGAACCAGACATTAGAGAGGATAATATCAAATTAACAATAAACAGTAAGCAATTAATGGGTAAGGTTTTGGTGACAACAGAGAGATATCCAGAACATCAATATGGCGAT
>Ga0111216_111_pt1 | contig 19398 bp, 21 predicted proteins | sample DeeMarSWOR152_54_FD_80249 | JGI IMG/M metagenome (GOLD analysis project Ga0111216, IMG submission 80249) | Parcubacteria bacterium DG_74_2
TTTCTAAAGTAATAACTGTAGAAGAAGATCTTATTGTAATTTCTCAACAAGGCCAAGTAATTAGAACAAATATTGCCTTTATTCCGATTTTAAGTAGAGCGACACAAGGCGTTCGGATAATGAAGCTTAATGAAAGAGATAAAGTTGCCTCCGCCACCTGCATTTAAGGAAAATCCGAAATCCTAAATCCGAAATCCTAAACAATATCAAAATCCAAATGTTCAAAATTCAAAACAATAAAAATTTAAAGTTTTGGTCATTTGAATTTAGAATTTAGAATTTGTTTCGGATTTCGATATTCGAATTTAGAATTTCTTTTATAAAAAAGCATATGGACTCTTTTTTAAATCCAAATAAAATATTAAACGAGCTTGAGTTGCGCAAAGATATGATTGCCGCGGATTTTGGATGTGGCACTGGCGGATGGGCAATCCCTTTAGCTAAAAGATTGGAAGAGGGAAAAGTTTTTGCTTTAGACATTCAAGAAGAAATGCTCTCTGCTTTAAAAAGTCATAGTCAATTAGAAAAAATATACAATATTGAAACAAGGATTTGCGATTTAGAAAGAGAAAACGGCTCTGGTTTGCCGGAAAATTCTCTTGACTTAACTTTATTAACTAATCTTTTATTCCAAGTAGAAGATAAAAAAGTAATTTTAAAAGAAATTAAAAGGATTTTAAAAAAGGGAGGGAAGGTCTTAATTATTGATTGGGAAACAGGCGCTTCTTTTGGCCCAAAACAAGGAAGGATTTCTGCAAAAGAAGTAAAAAAAATAGCAGCAGAAATCGGACTAAATCTAAAAAAAGAATTCAACGCCAGTGTTCATCACTACTGCCTGATTTTTGAAAACTCCTAGTTTTCCACTGTTTTTGTTGTTAATTTTAAAAAACTTAGGTAGAATATAAAAATGAGCCCTATTAGAAATTCAACAAAACAAAAAAATCTTTTTTTCTATAAAAGAGGTTTTAGCAATAAAAATAGGGTAATTTCTAACAGGGTAAAAAAACTTTTAGCAATACTTTTATTTTCTTTTGTTTTGTTGAATATAGGAATAAATTTTGTTTTGGCTATTCAGGCATCAACCTGTAAAGAATATTGCAGCGACACAACCACATATACGCCTCCAACAGGAGTAGTTTGTATATGTAATCCCTTAAAAGCTACCAGCACCGAAGCATTGATTGATTCAATTGTTGATTTTATTTTCTGGTTTGGGGTGGCTTTAGCTCCTTTGATGATAATCATTGCCGGCTTTTTCTTCTTGACTGCTGCTGGAGAACCAGATAAAATAAACAAAGCGAAAAATATAATTACCTACACATTTATTGGACTGCTCATTATCCTATTAGCCAAAGGATTGATTTCAGCGCTAAAAACAGTATTAGGTGGATAAAAAATAATAAAGGTCGAAGAATTTAATAATAATTTAAAAAATAATTATGAAAAAGATTTTATCAGTTCTAATTTTAGCTACGGTTTTAACAATTTTAGTAGCGCCAGTTATGGTTTCTGCAGATGCAGAGGGGCCAACCGAGTGTTGTGAATTAAAAAGAGATTTTGAATTAGGTGGAACAACTTATAACGAAGGCAATGTTGTGGGTCCGGCAGGCGGAAATTGCGACATAGCTGGTGGAATCACTGATACAACCGATAATTGGGGAATACTTTGCCTTCTTAACACGATTTATGGCGTAACCAACCTGATTTATATCATTTTGATAGCGCTTTCAGTAATATTTGTTTTGTTTGGAGGATTTACCATCTTAACTGCTGGAGGCAATGCTGAGAACGTAGGAAAAGGAAAAGATTATATAACCTATGCTGTTGTCGGATTAGTAATCGCTCTTTTAGCTAGAGCAATCCCGTCTATTGTAATGTACATGCTCTAGGATATAGAGAAAAGAAAATTAAAGAAAAACAGAGGGCGGAACCCCGCCCTCTTTCTTTGCCGAGGTGATGAAATTGGCAGACACGTCTTGTCGGAGTGGCGGAATTAGGCAGACGCGCTGGGTTTAGGACCCAGTGGGGCAACCCGTGAGAGTTCAATTCTCTCCTCCGACACATTATAAGGGTTCGCCCCGTCATTCGACGGGGCGCCCGGTCGGATGACCGGGCGACTCCCACCCTCGACACACCTAAAAATAAAAAAGACCCGACCTTTGGAATTCTTTAAGGTCGGGTCTTTAATTTACTTAACTGCTATTTTTCTTTCTTTTTCTTTGTGGATTATTGGCAATTTAATAGTTAAAACGCCTTTTTTCATAACAGCGCTGATTTCTTCAGGATCCACCTCTTCAGGTAAAATTATTTTTCTAGAAAATCTACCCCACCAACATTCTTGATAAAGCTCTTTTTTATTTTCTGGTGTTCTTGGTCTTTTCCTCTCCCCCTTAATAGTCAAAATATCATTCTCAATTGAAACATCTAAATCCTCTGGTTTAATGCCGGCAACAGGAGATTGGATAATAATTTCTGAGTCGGTTTGGAAAACATCAACAACCAACTGGCCTTCTTTTTCAAACCATTCTTTGTCTTTATTCTTGTCTTCCAAATCTAAATCCAATTCTTTTATAGAAATTTCTTGTTTTTTATTCTCTTTTAATTTCTTTAAAAAACCCATGTCATTTTACTTCGCAAACGCTTTCCATTTTTTTAACTTTTCTAAATCCGAAAAATACGAACAAGGCAAGAGAAATTAGAATAATTAAAGGCAGGATAAATTTTAAATCTCCTTCTATTGCTATTATAGAAAAATTATAAAGTCCATGCAAGAATACAGCTATTCCCAGTCCTGTTTTTCTTATTAAATACTTAAATTTATTTTTGGGTTCGCAAAAAGATAGAGCCAAAAAAAATCCAAGCGTACCTGAACATAAGGCATGCAAAAAAGTAGCTCCCACAAATCGAAAAGCAGTAATTCCCAAAATCTCTACTAAGGGTTGAAAAAATATTTGTGGAGAAAATAAAATCAGAATATTCTCTAAAGCGGCAAATCCTAAGGCCGCTATAATCATATAAAGCATGGTGTCTACTGGCTCGTCAAATTCTGAATTATTCAACACCTTTTTTTTAACTACTAAATATTTTAGCCCCTCTTCAACCAGGGCCACGCCAATAAAAAAATTTAAAATTAGAATTATAGTTGAAGAAAAGTTTAATTTCTCAGTAAACCAAAAAAATCCAAGCTCCAATAAAGCGGCAGGAAAAGCAATTAACATTCCATAAAAGAAAATTTTCAAAATCATCCTATTTGATTCTGGATGAACATCTTTCCGCAAAAAATACAAAAGCCAAATTACACTTGGAGCAAGAGCGAAAATTAACAAAGAAAAATGGTTCATATTCTTAGGTTAGCATTTACTTTAATTTGTTTCCACTTTTTTGTTTTTTGGTTTTTGTGATAATACGCTGTTATTCCTATCATTGCGGCATTGTCAGTGCAAAACATGGAACATGGAACATAAAACATGGAACAAATTTTTTCTCTTTTAATTCTTTCTTTGAATTGTTTTCGAAGCTCTTTGTTTGCGGCTACGCCTCCGCCAAGCAGGATGCTTTTTACTCTATAATCTTTCGCCGCTTTGATTGTTTTAGAAATTAAAACATCAATTATCGCCTGCTGGATTTCCCGACACATCTCTTGAATGTATTTTTCCGACTTCTTTACTTTTATAGGCCTTTTTTTAAAATCATATAAAACAGCAGTTTTCAACCCGGAAAAGCTAAAATCGTAATCTTTACTGTAAATCATCGGCCTGGGCAATTTAATATCAAATTTTGAATTTGGGATTTGGTGCTTGGGATTTGTTTGGGATTTGGTGCTTGGGATTTGGGATTTCCATTGCGAAGCAAGCTTCGCAATGACTGGTCCGCCTGGATAAGGAAGGCCTAAAATCCTGGCTGTCTTGTCAAAACATTCTCCTGCCGCGTCATCCCGCGTTTCTCCTAAAATTTTATACTTCCCAATATCTCTCATCAAAATCATTTGCGTATGCCCGCCAGACACAACCAAGCAAACCGCTGGAAATAAGTATTTAGTATTTTGTATTTTGTATTTAGTATCTATAAAATTGGCAAGTATATGCGCTTCAATATGATTAACCGGAATAATCGGCAAATCCCAGGAACAAGCTAAATCTTTGACAAAATTCACTCCCACCCATAAACATGGCTCTAATCCTGGGCCTATTGTCGCCGCGACTGCGTCAACACTCCTAATTCCTCTCATTGCTTTTTTAAAGACCGGTTCTAAATTTTTTTTGTGTTCTCTTACTGCCATTGTTGGATAAATACCACCGTATTTTTTATGAATCTCAACCTGAGAAGAAATAACATTGCTTAAAATCTTTACCCTGTGAAATAATTTCGCCTTTGGCGAAATTCCTTTCCGACTACTCGGAAAGGATTTCACGGGGTGAATTTTCTGCTTATTTGCCTCAAGTACAGCAGCACACGTATCATCGCAGGATGTTTCAATGGCTAAAATTTTCATCGCCTTTATTTTATCATCTAACTTGCTTTTTTTCAATTTTTGATTATAATAAAAATATTAAATTAATTTAGGACCCCATCGTCTAGTGGTTTAGGACTCCAGGTTTTCATCCTGGCAACAGGGATTCGACTTCCCTTGGGGTCGCTAACAAACCCCCCACCAATATAATTGGTGGGGGGTTATTTGTGGACCTGGGCAGAATCGAACTGCCATTTCTACAATGCGCCCCATACTAAAATTTATTATTGTGGAGATACCGGGAATCGAACCCAGGTCTCGGCAATGCGAATGCCGCGTATTACCACTATACCATATCCCCATAAATTTAGTACGGGGTAAAAATGCTCTATTCTACCATTAAACTACAGGCCCGTTCCTTTCAGTCAAAATAAAAAATTAAATATTAAAAATTAAAAATAATCTGGTCGGAACGGTGAGATTTGAACTCACGATCTCTGCCTCCCGAAGGCAGCGCCTTAAGCCACTAGGCTACGTTCCGTTATTTAAATAACTTTGAATTTTAATTTGTAATTTTAATTTTTGCATTTTAATTTTTAATTTTTTATGTCACCCAGTATTTCTTCTTGGTCATCTCATCTTTTTTTATTTCAATTTTTTGCCGTTCTTGTATAGCTTTCTTAGACAAAGAGTTAAGCTGTTTTTCAGATAATTTGCTTAATTTCTTAACTTCTTTTTTTAAAAATTCTTTTTTATTCTTTTTCGGGTCGGCAAGAACATAACCTAATAGGACATCTAAAATTTGTCCTATCTTTGGACCTGGTCTAATCTTTAAAATCTCTATTATGTCATTGCCAGAAACCTTAAGCGTCTTAACTGAAATTGGATCCTGAGACAACTTTTCAATAAGATATTTTAAATGTCTCAACTTATATGGTTCGGCCTTAGGACATCCAGAACCAATTCTATCGCACATTCTAAGTTGTAATAACTCCTCTATATTTTCAGGACCCACACTTCTAACTAATTTTCTCACTGAGGCCTCGCCAACCTCGTCAACATTATAGTAAAAAAGATGATAGCGAACTAGTTTAGCGATTTTTTCAATATCTCTTTTAGAAAATTTCAAACGATTTAAAACTTGAATTGTCATTCTTGCTCCTACAACTTCATGATTATAAAAAGTAGCATCCTTGCCTTTTCCTCGTTTTGTTCTCGGCTTACCAATATCATGAAGTAAAGCAGCTATACGGACATACTTATTAAATTTTCGCTTTACTGCATATTTTAAAGACAAAAGATTATGCTCATAAACTCCATAGATATGATGTTTATTTTGAGAAATATCCAATCCTTCTAATAATTCCGGAATAACATATTTTAAAAGCCCTAATTTCCTTAAAAGTTCTACACCCTCATAAGCTTTTTCTGACATAATAATTTTTAAAAACTCGTCTCTTATTCTTTCTTTGGAAATTGCCTGAAGCCAAAAACTATTTTTTTTAATAGCTTTAGCTGTTTTTGGTTCGATAGCAAATCCTAAAGTAGCAGCAAATCTCACTGCTCTGAGCATTCGCAAAGCGTCCTCATTAAATCTTTGTTCCGGATTTCCTACTGCCCGAATAAGTTTATTTTCCAAATCTTTCTGTCCATTAAACAAATCTATTATGACAAAATCCCGCGATCGCGCTATTTTGTCACACTTTATGGCCATTGCGTTTACAGTAAAATCTCTTCTTTTTAAATCATCTTTTAGGGTTTTGGCAAATTTTATCTCGTCTGGATGGCGCTTGTCTGTATATTTTGCCTCGGTCCGATAAGTAGTAATTTCAATCTCTTTTAATTTAGGATTTTTACTTGCTGTCTGAACTGTTACTGTAAGAAATTTATTTTCATAAAAACTCTTTGGAAATATTTTTTGAATTTCTTGTGGTTTGGCATTGGTAGTTATGTCCCAATCCTCTGGCTCAACCTTTCTTAAAAAATCACGCACGCAACCACCGACAATATATGCCTCAAAACCTTGTTTTTCCAATTTTCTAATAATAGATTTTACTTCTTTCGGAATATTCATATTAACTTCATTCTAAAATAAAAAAACCTGCTTGGCAACGCCAAATTGATAAAATAAAAAAGCCGAGGAATTTCGGCTTGTTTTTTTATTTAATTTTGGTCTTCCCCACGGCACTGTCAAATCAACCTCATCAATTAATCCCTGGTCATACTCAAACTGTTGCATAATGGCAGAAGTAATAATCATTGCGTCATTGGTCCAGGTTTCATTAACAAGTATGTATTTTACATAGACATAAGGATGATAATAGCATTCATTTTCACATCCTAAACAGGAAACATCTATTGTTCGGTTGTTTAATTCCAGCCAAACATGATTCATATCTAACGAATCATTATGCCATCCCCAAGTAGTATTAAGCTCTGGACAATAAATATACCCAATGGCCAATTTAATCTCTTTATCAGGATACATGGATTTTAAAAACCAATAAGCCATTGGTTCTCTTTGTCGACAGCAGCCAAAATCCTCTCTTTCAAAAAAATCAATAATATCATCAATATCAGAAAAATCTTCTCTGTTTTTTATATATCTAACCATAGGATAAGACTGCTCTATCCTCGCTGAATACTCATTTGCTTTAATCAAGCCATCTACCCAATAATCGTCTCTTTTGGCTATCCCTTGTATTCTAAACGTAAAAAACTCTGAGTTAATTCCATTTTTTAATATCTTGTTATTCTTGAAATTTTCATCTAAAGCAGAGGTTGCTGACGACTCTTCTTCAAGTATTATTGCCATTACTACTATCAGGGCAAGAATGGCTAAAAAAAGTATTGGCCAAAAAAATCTATCTCTAACTTGATTTTTCCCTTGCTTTTGGACTTCCTCTGATATTGTTATTAAGCTCTTTCTTTTTGCTTTATCAATCCTTTTTTCCTTATAAACAGGGAGAGCAATCATTCCTAATAACATACATATTGCTCCCAGCGCAAAAGCTTTTACACTTAAGAAAATTATACCTACTGCAAAAGCAATAGTAGCTAAAAAATATCTAAGTTTTTTCACTCTTTTCACCTCCGATTTTTAAAATAACTATAATATTAATAATATAGCAAATTGATTTAATTTGTCAAAAAAAGCCAGGGAATTTTTCCCGGCTTATGTTGCTCCTAGGCCTTTCCCTTTGTCTCCCGATGCTCTTTCTTTCTCCTCTTGATGACTATATTTCTGTACCGGCATTTCCCCTTTCTGTACTGCTTTCTGTACTGCCATTAACCCTTTTAACTTTTTCTTTTCTTTTTCTTTCATTTTCTCATCACCTCAAATTTTTAAATCTTTTTTTACTTGAGACCATCCCTCAAAAAGCTTTGCCTGCGGGATTTTCTTAACTACCCGCTTAAGGTCGTCATAAAAAACCTCTATGCCATATTTTTCGATAATGCTCTTTTTATGTTTAATCTCTGAGACGTTAAGGTCTGGCCTCAGATGAATGTTTTCCTTTAGAATTTCCGTGCTATTTTTCTTAAACCATTTAATAATCGCTTCCAAGTCGCCAATTAGTCTCCTAGAAGCAAACACTTTTTCTCCTGGAATTTTCCCAAGAGCATCTACGGCTCCCTCAACTGGTTTAGCTTTTTTTAAAATATCCTTCCACCAATTGCTTTCCAATAAAAACTTTGTGAAACAAGGATATTCTGCCTCATCTTCTTCAGCTAATTTCATTATATCTTCTTCTTTTATGTTTTTTGGAACTAGCCCTGTAATAAAAATCTCAAGAAGAATAGGATATTTTTTTACTAAAGAAGCCTTTTCTTTTGCATTTATTTTCCCTTTATACTCTTTAAATTCTTTTATAAACAAAGAAATGTCTCCTGTCTTAATCTCTTCTCTGATCGCCCCCATTGTATCAATTACCACATCATCTAAATCAAATCCAATTATTTTTATTTCTTTCATTTTTTTCACCCCACCTTATTATTAAGGTGCATTAAATAATCTTTTCAAAGGATATCATAGTTATTGATTTTTTGCAATAATTAAGTTAAAATTAAAACAATCAAATCGCGCCCGTGGCTCAACTGGATAGAGCGACTGTCTTCGGAACAGTAGATTGGGGGTTCGACTCCCTCCGGGCGCACAAAAATTTGTTTTTTGTTTAAATAGTTGCTATAATTAAACTAATTTTGAAAGATTTATGACATCAAAAATTAAAATCTTTTTTTTAATTCTGATTTTTGGGAGTTTTATTTTCAGTCCATTAACGTCTTTAGCTGACGGCCAATATACAGTTGAAGTAGATGGCTCAAGCGAAACAGTAGAATATAAGGGAATAGTACCTTGCGGTAAACCAGTAGATTTAGTTGGAATTGATTGCTGCATTCTTCCTTGCACCCTTTGCCATTTTTTTGTAATGTTTGACAATATAATTGACTTTTTTATGTTTAATCTTGTGCCTGTAATTGCAGTTCTAATGTTGGTATTTGGCGGGTTTATATTCCTGATATCCGGAGAAAGCCCAAGAAATGTAGAATGGGGAAGAAGTATTATCACTTCCACAATAAAAGGTCTTGTTATAATTTTTGCTGCCTGGCTCATTGTAAATACTTTTTTTGTACTTATTAAAGTTTCTGATTGGACAGATTTAAAAAGCGGCTGGTTTCAGGTTGAATGCGGGATAACAACCGAAGTTTGCGACCCTGAAGGAGCGCTTGCTGGAAAATGCACAGATACAGTAAGTGACGGAAAAACACCTTGCTCAATCCGTCATGCCAACGGCGACCAAGTATCTCCCGATGAATGCCAATAACCTGCCTCGCTAGCTCAACCGGCAGAGCAGCCCGCCTAAATTTTTGCCCCTATAACTCAATTGGCAGAGTAACTGCCTCTTAAGCAGTGAGCTCCAGGTTCGAGTCCTGGTGGGGGCACAAAAAATTTTGGCGGGAAGGTTATTATAGGTTCGATTCCTATGCGAGGCACCAAATAAAATTAAAATGTAAAATGAAAAAAGAAAAACTACAATCTAAAATCTAAAAATTTTAATCTTTTTTAATTTTTATCTGTCGTTTTTCATTTTTAGTTTTTAGTTTTTCATTTAGCAAAGCGCTTATGCTTACTTTAAAAGAAAAAGAAAAAATCATAACTAAATACAAGCTTCACGAAACAGACACTGGTTCTCCGGATGTTCAGATTGCTCTTCTATCTGAAGAAATCAAGCAATTAACCTCTCATCTTAAAAAACATCCTAAGGATGTTCATTCAAAGAGGGGCCTTTTAAAAATGGTTTCCCAAAGAAGGAAACTTTTAAAATACTTAGAAAAAGAAGACATTAAAAGATACAACACTATTGTGAAAAAAATTGGGCTTAAAAAATAATAACGCGATGCCAATATACGAATTTATGCTAATGATACGAATATATTTGTAATTTTGAAATTTGAATTTTATAAAATTATGCCTGAAAAAACTTATAAATTAGAGCTTAATGGAAAAGAGCTTAAAGTTGAGATAAAAAACTTAGCTGAGCAGGCAAATGGCGAGGTCTTGGTTCAATATGGAGATACTTTGGTTTTGGCAACCTGCGTAATGTCAAAACAAGAAAAACAGGGGATTGACTTTTTTCCTTTAACTGTGGGTTATGAAGAGCGATATTATGCCGCTGGAAAAATCAGGGGCTCTCGCTATATGAGAAGGGAAGGACGACCGTCAGACGCAGCAATCTTAACTTCACGCTTAATTGACAGGGCTATTAGGCCAAGATTCCCCAAAGAACTTAAAAAAGAAGTTCAGGTAATCATAACCTGCCTTTCCTGGGACGCGGAAAATGATCCAGATGTTTTAGGGCTTATTGCCGCTTCTTTGGCTTTAGGAGTTTCTGATATCCCCTGGTCAGGACCAGTTGGAGCCATAAGAATAGGAAAAATAAATGGCAAATTTATTCCCAACCCAAGCTATGAAGAAAGAGAAATAGACGAATTGGATTTAACAATATCTGCGGTTGGGCCTCAGATTCTTATCAATATGATTGAAGCCGATGCTCAGGAAATATCAGAAGAAACAGTTTTGGAAGCAAACAAGATATCCAGGCCCTATCTAAAAAAGATCATTGACTTTCAGGAGCAAATAATAAAAGAGCAGGGCAAAGAAAAAATTATTATTGACCCTCTTCTACCAGACCCTGAAACGGAAAAAAGGGTAAAAGATTTTCTAAAAAATCACGAGCTGGAAAAAGCTCTTTTTGCCGAAAATAAACAAGAACGACAGCAGAAAATAATTGATATTAAGGAAAAATTATTAAATTTTGTTGCGGAAAAATACCCAGAAGATGAGGAAAAAATAAAGCAAGCCAAGGATTTGCTGGAAAAAGAAACTGATGAACTAATACATAGAAATATTATTGAAAAAGAAAAAAGGCCGGATGGACGAAAATTAGATGAAATAAGAAAAATTTCCTGCGAAGCCGGACTTCTTCCAAGAACCCATGGTTCAGGCCTTTTTGTCCGAGGAATTACTAAAGGATTATCAATTCTAACCCTGGGAGCGCCTGGAGATGTGCAGTTGCTTGAAGGAATGGAAATTGTGGGTAAAAAAAGATTTATGCTTCACTATAACTTCCCGCCATATTCAGTAGGAGAAGCAAGAATGCTGAGGGGACCAGGAAGAAGAGAAATAGGGCATGGAAATTTGGCAGAAATCGCTTTGCTTCCTTTAATCCCAGATGTAAGTGATTTTCCTTATACTATTAGAATTGTTTCTGAGATGCTTTCTTCCAATGGTTCAACCTCAATGGCATCTGTTTCTTCCGCCTCTCTGGCTTTAATGGACGCTGGCGTGCCGATTAAAACAGCCGCAACTGGAATTGCCATTGGTTTAATGAGTAATAAAAAAGGGGATTATAAGATTTTGACAGATATTCAGGGACCAGAAGACCATTACGGAGATATGGACCTTAAGGTGGCCGGAACTAAAAACGGCATAACTGCCATCCAAATGGATGTTAAGATTGACGGTATAAATGAAGAAATCTTAAAACAAGCACTGGCTCGGGCAAAAAAAGCCCGTTTTCAAATTTTGGATGAAATGAAAAAAACAATAGATAGCCCTCGGCCTAAGCTTTCTCCTTATGCTCCCAGGATTTTAACCATTCAAATTGATCCCAAAAAAATCAGAGAGGTTATTGGTCCGGGAGGAAAAATAATCAATGAAATAATTGAAGAATGCGATGTCTCTATTGATATTGAAGACACAGGCGAGGTTTTTATTACTTCAGAAAAAGAGGAATCAGCCAAAAAAGCGGTTGAATGGATAAAAAACATCACCCGAGAAGTTAAACCAGGAGAAGTTTTTCAAGGCAAGGTTAAAAGAATTATGGAGTTTGGCGCCTTTGTTGAAATTCTGCCAAATCAAGAAGGACTGGTCCATATTTCTAAACTTGCTGACCATAGGGTTGAAAAAGTAGAAGATATAGTTAAAATTGGCAACATTTTACCAGTAAAAGTAATAAATATTGACGAACAGGGAAGAATAAATTTATCAGCTAAAAACATTAAAAAATAACAATTATGGAGGAAAAGTTAGAATTTTTAAAAAGAGCAGAAATTAGAACAATGAAAAAAGATATTGCCCGCTTTCGCGAGCAAGAAGCGCAAATGGCCAGAAAAAAATTGGTTAGCGACACTCCTGCCCCTGCCAAACCTGCTACGGCTAAAAAAGCTATAAAAATCAAAAAAGCCCAAATAAAAAGCGAAGAAGAAAAAAAAGCTGAAGAGATTGAAAAAAAATGGCTTAAAGAAAAAGAAAAAAAAGCCCAAGCAATAAAAGAAAAAGTAGAATTAAGAGTTCAAGAAGAACAAACAATAGAGCAAGAAAAAACTGAAATTGAGGAAAAAATAAACGAACTGCAAAAACAAAAGCAACCTTTGGAATTAAAGAAAAATAATTTATTAGAACAACTCAATCAACTAAATCAAATTCTTAACCCAATTTTAGCAGAAGAAAAAGAAATTGAGCAGAGAAAAAAACAAGTTGAAGAAAAAGAACGTTTAACTATCTCTCCCCAGAAAAAACAAGAAGTAGAAAAAGAAAGATGGCAGGTTGAGCAAAATAGAGAAAAAATAGAAGAAAAAAGATGGCAGGTTGAAGATAAAATCAGAAAAATAAAGCAAGAAATAAAAAAATGCGAGTTGGAAGAACAGAAAATTTTAGAAGAAAAAAAAGAATTACAAAAAAGAAAAGAAATTATTTTCAAAAAAGAAAAAGAAATTATTTTAGAACAAAAGAAAAATAGATTAAAAAAAGAGCTCCAGGAAATTTTAACAAAAGAAGAGCCGTTAAAATTAAAATTGAGCGAAATTGTAACAGAAGAAAATAAAATAGAAGAAACCTTAAAAGAAATTTTAGCAGAAGAAAAAGAAATTGAGCAAAAAATAACAAATCTTGAAAAAGGGGAAAGACAAGCCCCTAATCTATCCCAAAAACGAAAAATAGAACAAGAAAGACGAGAAACAGAAAGAATAAGACGAAAAACAGAAGAAAAAAAGTGGGCTTTAGAAAATAAAAGAGGAACACTAAAAAATCAGAAAAAAGAAATTGACTTAGAGTATCAGGTGTTTTTTGAAAAAGAAAAACAACTTAAAGAAGAAATACAAAAGATTAACGCTTTCTTAAAAAAAGAAGAGGAGAAACCAATAGATGAACCAGTCCTCAAAAAAATTAAAAAACCTGAAAAACCTAAAGTCACCTCCAAGGCCCCGCTTAGAGAAACGGAGAAGGACAAACCTCGTCCAACTAAACCCTCCTTGGTCCCGCCAAGTGAGACTGCAGAGAGCATCGTAACGCCAGGCAAGGAATCTGAAATGGGACAAATAAGAAAAACAATGGAGGAAATCCAAAAAAGGGAAGAACAAGAAAGAAAACAATTCTTGGAAAAAATTGAAAAAACAACCGCAGAGGGCGGATCCGGCACAAAGGGTAAGCCAGCCGCCGTTCCCGACAAATCGGGAACTATGGCAGGTAAGGAAAAAGTAATTTTTAGGCCCCTCCCAGAAAAACCTCATTTTGGTGAAAAAATCTGGATTAGATTTCTAATTTTAACTGTTATCCTTTTAATAATAGGAATCATCTTTACTTTCTGGTACTGGTATTTCAAAATACATGGATAAAAAACTAATATTAGAATTAAAACAAAAATTGGAAAAAGAAAAAGAGCTCTTAGAAAAAGAGCTTCAAAGTTTTGCTAAAAAAAGCGAGACACTAAAAGGGGACTGGAAAACCCGCTATCCTAAATTTAATGGAGGAAATATTGAAGAAGAAGCAGATGAATTAGAACAATACGAGGCCTTACTGCCAGTTGAACATAATCTTGAACTGCGGCTTAAAGATATTAATTCAGCCATAGAAAAAATTAAAAAAGGCAAGTATGGAAAATGTGAAAAATGCGGCAAGCTCATATCAAAAGAACGTTTATTGGCCTGTCCAGAAGCCAGAACCTGCGCTAAATGCAAATAAAAAGCCGTTTTCCACGGCTTTTTTGTTAAATTGTTAAAATTGTTTTATTGACTAAACGGATTGCGGGCGCCTCTAACTTCCCAATGAAGATGACAGCCTAAGGGCCCAGAAGGAATTGTATAGCCGCTATGGCCCATATAACCAATAATCTCTCCTTGAGAAACCTCTTGTCCTGGTAAAACAATTATTTTTGAGAGATGACCATAAAGAGTAACTACTCCGTTTGGATGAATAATTCTAATATAATTGCCAGCTATTTTTTGATAGCCGGTTTTTTGAACCACACCGTTTGCAGCTGCCAAAATTGGCTCACCGCAACTCATTCCCTCGTGGCTAAAGTCAATGGCGTTATAAAAATGCAATCCCTGCGTAATTCGACAAGGAGGAAGAATAGGACAAATAAAATAACTTGAGGCAAGAGGAGCGCTATATGTTGTTTCAGCTTTAACTTTCGGCATTACTCCCTCCGGAATAATTAAAACATCACCAATAAAAATCTCTGTTCCAGATAATTTATTAAAGGCAATAACTTTATTAATGTCGCCTTTGTATATTTGGACAACTTGACTCAAAGTGTCGCCTGGCTTTACTAAATGCATTGTCCCGGAAGCCGGTAAAATAAGAAGCTTTTGGCCAGGCTTAATTAGAGAATTCTCTTTTAAATTATTTGCCCAAAGCAATGTCTTAAAGCTAATTCCAAACTTAGTACTAATACTGGAAAGAGTGTCTCCTTGCTCAACGATATATTCAATAATTTCTTCTCTTTGTAAAACTGTTTCGTCCATTCCTAAACCAGCTAAAACCTGAGAAGAAATAAGAGTATAAGGTGAAACCCCAATTAAACTATTGCTTTGAGCTAAGCATAAATTAGAAAAACCAGGGGAAGCGGGAAAGGAAGATTGCTGAATCCCGATTGTCCAATAAGAATTATTTACTTCTTCCCCAACAAAAATAGGGCTTTCCTGCTTGTCAGAAACCCCGTAAATTAAAATAATTAATCCTATTAAAAAAACAAGTTTTTTAATTCTACTCATACACTCATTAAATTCTTTCTTTCTTAACTTTAGCTTTATTCTAACCTAAAGTCAAGTGTTTTTTCCACAACCCGCTATTATTTATTGTTTATTTTTTTTATTATTCTGTTATAATTACTTAATGACTTTTCTGTCTAATCCTAAAAAAATTCTGATAGTTTTTTTAACCCTATCAATCTTAGGATTAATTTTACCGGTCCAAAATGCTAATGCTCAAGATTTACTAAGGCTCCTTATAAATCCTGCTGAACTTGGACTTTCTATTTTTGTCACTGTTCTCACTGTTCCTCTTTTTGTTTTTCTTAATTTAGGAATGGCCTTTTTTGCTATTGCTAATCTTTTATTGAGCGCTGTAATCGGCGATTTTCTTATTTCCCTTTCTTATACCAATCCGGTTGGCAACCCCATATTAGATGTTGGTTGGTCTCTAACCCGCGACTTAGCTAATATGGGATTTGTTATTGCTCTTGTCTATATTGGATTAGCTACGGCTCTAAGATTGGGCGGAATAGAAACTAAAAAAACATTAGTTCGTTTAATTGTTATCGCTCTTTTAATCAATTTTACCCCGATTGTTTGCGGTATAGTTGTTGATGCTTCCAATATTGTAATGAATTTTTTCTTAGAAGGAACAACTGGCTTTGATGCAATAGCAAAGATTAGTTTTCAACAAATGAGCTTAATTTGGGAAGTAATTGGAAATTTAACCGGCGTAAGCTTAGCCACCAGCTTATCTGCTGTAGCTAAAGTAGTAGCTTTTATTTTTTTTAATCTCGTAGCTGGTTCTGTCTTATTTCTTTTTGCTTTCCTATTTTTTGCTAGACATGTGGCAATCTGGATATTAGTAATTCTTTCTCCTATAGCTTTTTTCTGTTATATTTTACCAAATACCAAGCCCTTTTTTGATCAATGGTGGAAACAATTTCTTAACTGGTCCTTAGTTGGAGCAGTAGCCGCTTTTTTCCTCTACCTAAGCCAATATCTTCTGATGATGATAGACAATGAATCCTTAGTTGTTGGGACTATTCCTTCAGGTCCAGGCGGAGGATTTTTAGGTATAAACATAGAAGGCCTATTAAATACTTATCTTCCTTATATGATAATAGTTATCTTTCTTTTCATTGGCCTTCTTGCTTCTTTAGGAATCGGAGCCGCCGGCGCCAGCCAAATCATCACCACTGTCAAATCAACCGGCACAAAAGCCCGTCGATGGACAGGCAAAGCTGGAAAATGGGGAGCTAAAGCCACTGGAAAAGCAATAGAAAGAAAATTAGAAACTCCTAAACACGCTGAACGACTTGGCCGCTGGGCAGCTCAAAAACCAGGATTAAGAGAAGTAATGGGCAAACCACTGATAGGTTATGCCAGAAGAGTTCGAGAAGCAGAAAAAAAAGAACTAAAAGGAATGCCGCTTGCAACTGTCGCAGCGATGAAGGGTAAAAATATTTCGGAAATTATCCAAGGAATGGGAGTAAGAGAATATGTAAGAGAACTTCATCCTGACGACATAACATTAGAAGCTCTTTTAGCTGCCTCGCCAAGACAAATAGGATATTTAGGAGAAAGAGGAAGCGTGGAATCAAAAAGAGCACACTATCGTTTAATAATACAACAGAGACAAGCGATAGCGGCTGAAGTCAATAGAAGACGAATACAGCAAATGAATTTAGGTCGAGGACAGCAAGCAGAGTTTGACCGCCTCGAAAGAGAAATAGATGCTATAGAAACAAAAACTGGCCGTATTCAGAACCATACAGATTTTGATGATGCCAGAGATTAAAACAATTAAATTTAATAACATTTATGATTTACAAAAACTTCAATAATATAAATAAAATTACTTTTAAAAAAATTCCTGCTATTGTTGAAAAATTAATAGAAAAATATGAATTGGAAAAAGAATTTGAAGACGAAAGAGTAAAAAAAGAAATGGAAAAAGCCAAGGACTATCTATCCAAGGCGGGAACTAGATATCTATTAAGCGAAAAACTCACTGAGATGTTCGAGGAAACAAATTTTGAAGGCAAAAAAAAGATACTCAATAAACTTTCTAGTGCTAAATTGAAAAAAATAATTAAAGAAACTATTGAGGGTAAAATCTCATCTCAAGAACTTAGTTCTGTGATTCAAAAAGATTTAAAACTTTCAAAAAAAACAGCAGAAGAATTAGCTAAAGATATTAAAGAAGAATTTTCAACCCTATTAGTGCAAAAAATTTCTGAAAAAGACAAGAAAGAAAAAAATGTTTATCAAGAAAAAACTCCTTCTAAAAAAACAATCAAAATAGCTAAACCTTCTGCTCCTCTGCCAAAAAAAGATGTTTATCGAGAAACTATTAAATAAACCAAATAAAAAAAAGAGAGGGTGTTTAACCCTCTTTTTATGTTCCTAAAAATTTTCTTCCGGCTTCTCTGTCTTTTTCCCTCTCAGATTTCTTTTTCTTCTCCTCTCCCTCTGGTTTTTCTGGTTTTACAGGGATTTTGTCTTGCTTTCCTATCGCCGACATTATGGCATTTGCTATATTATTGATAACTGCCGCAGAAGCGCTGCCATCTCCTCTTGCTCTATGGTACCGCTTATTTTCTATTGCCAACGCTTCCATAAATGTTTCCTTTGCCTCTTCGTGCGCTTCTTTTTCAGAATATCCCGCTTCTATTAATTTTTTTGATATTCTTTTTATCGCTCCTCCGATTTTTTCCTCGCTTATTTTCGCGGCCGATTTTGCTATTTCTTCTTTTTTCCTTGCCTCAAAAACCTCCTGCCTTATGTTTTGCACTGGCTTGGAATAATTAATATCCTTAAGTGTCAGCGCCACAAACTTAATTCCAAAGTTTGCAAATTTTTCTATTCTGTCTTCCAGTTTATCTGATAAAAATTTCCTAATAGTTTCTTTCTTTTTTTCTTCTGTTTGTTTTCCTTCTATAACCTGTTCAATTGTAGAAATATTTAATTTATCCGTAATAAGATCTTGGCTTATTCTTTTAATAAAGCCGCTTAAATCTTCTACTTCATATGCTGCTTTTTCTGAATCCACCACTACTATATCTGTTTTTACATCTTCCAGGTTTGCTGTTCCACCGCCCGTAAAATCTATAGATTCGGTTCCATCAAAGAGTTCAAAGTGCTGAACTTTCATGCTAATTTTTGGACCAATCCTATCTATAAACGGTATCTTAATATTAATGCCTGCTTTTACCTTTCTCTCAAATTTTTTAAATCTTTCAAGCATCCATTCTTCTTTTTGTGGAACAAAAAAAATCCAAAAACTTGAATAGGCAATCATTAAGAAAGCCCAAAACACTAAAGCCAATACATTTAGACATCCTGTTATTATCAGTATTCCCCAAAGAATTCCACTTATTACTATTAAAGATATAACCCAAACCATTGCATCTGTTATGGTTCCTAGTATTTTCATTTTTTCATTCACCTCTTTTTTCATTTTTTCAATAAGTTTTTTTGTTTCCATTTTTATTTACCTCCATACATACATTCAAACATTATATTCAATTTATAAGTTGCAATAAATTACAATTTGACTTTTTAACATACTACATATTTTTACTTTTGTCAATGGTTATGGTAAAATTTAATAATGACTGCGACTTCTGCGCGAAAAGAAATAAAACGGATTACAGGTCGTATTATAAAGAAATACAAGCCAGAGAAAATTATTCTTTATGGCAGTTTTGCTTATGGAAAACCCACCAAAGACAGCGACGCAGACCTGTTTATTATTAAAAAAACAAAAGAGTTAAAAACAAAACGTATTTTGAAAGTAGACAGAATGCTTTTAGATAGAAATATCCCCTTAGATATTTTAGTTTATACCCCTCAAGAAGTAACAAAACGCATTTTATTAGGCGATTTTTTTGTTAAAAATATTATTCAAAAAGGTAAAATTCTTTATGTCAAAAAATAATATAAATTTAGTTAAAGAATGGATTATAAAAGCGCAAAACGATCTTGAGTCGGCAAAAATTCTTTACAGGGAAAATGGACCCACAGATTCTTTATGTTTTCATTGTCATCAAACTGTGGAAAAAATTCTAAAAGGTTTTTTGGTTTCTCGTAAAAAAGAATTTCCTAAAATCCATGACCTGATTCTGCTTTTAAAGCTCTGTAATAAAATAAATAAAAATTTTAAAAATTTAGAGGAAGAAACTTCTTTCTTAAATAGATATTATATTGAAGCAAGATACCCGCCTGAAATCACTACTTACCCTAAAAAAGAATGCCGAGAAGCCATAGAATTTGCTGAAAAAATAACTCAATTCACAATAAACAAAATTTATGCTTAATTATGCCTTAAATACAATAGAAAAAATCAGAATATAAAAAATACAGAGAATCGCTCTCTGTGTTTTTACTTTTGTCAATGGCTGTGGTAAAAT
>Ga0111216_112_pt1 | contig 18443 bp, 17 predicted proteins | sample DeeMarSWOR152_54_FD_80249 | JGI IMG/M metagenome (GOLD analysis project Ga0111216, IMG submission 80249) | Parcubacteria bacterium DG_74_2
ATAATTTTAGATTTAAGAAATAATCCAGGAGGATATTTAGAAGTTGCTGTAGATATTGCTGGCTGGTTTTTAGAAAGAGGGGATGTTGTTGCAATTGAGGATTTCGGAGGAAAAGAGGAGAATATAGAATATAAAGCCAAAGGAAACGCTAAATTTTTAGATTATCCAATGATAGTTTTAATAAATCAAGGGTCTGCTTCTGGCTCAGAAATTTTAGCAGGAGCTTTGCGGGACAATCGGGACATAAAATTAGTTGGAGAGGCGTCTTTTGGCAAGGGTTCGGTTCAGGAATTAGAAAGATTGCCAGGCGCGTCCAGTTTGAAAATCACTATAGCAAAGTGGCTGACTCCAAATGGAGAACTTATTACTGATGTCGGGTTAATGCCAGATATTGAAGTAGAAATGACCGAAGAGGACTATGAGAAAGATAGAGATCCACAATTAAACAAAGCGATTGAAATTATAAAAGAAATAAGGTAGAATAATAATAAACGTAAAACACAAAACAAAAAAGCTAAAACTACAGCCCAAAAGCCAAAACTTATTTAATAAATTTTTGATTCTAATTTGTATTTTTGTGTTTTGGATTTTAATTTTTGGCTTTGAGCGTAAGCGATTATGAAGGTTATACTTCTTCAAGACATAGAAAACTTGGGAAAGAAATATGATGTTAAAGAGGTAAAGGCTGGTTATGCCCGGAATTTTTTGATTCCTAAAGGTTTGGTCAAATCAGCAGACCAAGCGTCTTTAAAATGGCTGAAAGCGCAGAAAAAAATTAAACTTGAAAAAACAGAAGAAGAATTAAAACAAATTCAAGAATTAGCTTCAAAACTTGATGGATTAGAAATTAACATTCCTGTTAAAATTGGAGAAGAAAAACAGCTTTTTGAATCAATTAACCAGCAGAAAATTTCTGAAAAGCTAAAAGAGCTTGGATTTAACATTAAAAAGAGCCAGATTGATTTAAAGGAGCCGATTAAAGAAATTGGCGAATTTCCAATAAAACTTAAACTTGAACATAATCTTGAGACAGAAATAAGAGTAATAATAACCGAAGAAAAATAAATGCCAAAATATATTTTTATCGGCGGCGGCGTAATGTCTGGCATAGGAAAGGGAGTAACCACAGCTTCCATTGGCAGGATTCTTCAAAGTAAAGGATTTAAGGTTACAGCGATTAAAATCGACCCTTATATTAATGTTGATGCCGGAACAATGAATCCAGTTGAGCACGGAGAAGTTTTTGTAACCGATGATGGAGTGGAATGCGACCAAGACATTGGAAATTATGAAAGATTTTTAGACCAAGATTTAACTACTCATAATTACATTACTACTGGGAGGGTTTATCAAGCAGTTATTAATCGAGAGAGAAATTTAGAATACGGAGGTCGCTGCGTTGAGGTGGTTCCTGACATTCCCAACGAAGTAATTTCCAGAATAAAAAAAGCAGCTCAAAGAACAAAAGCTGATTTTATTTTGATTGAAATCGGCGGAACAGTAGGAGAATATCAAAACTCCTTATTTTTAGAGGCGGCCAGAATGCTCAAACTTCAACATCCAAAAGATGTTCTTTTTATTTTAGTAAGTTATTTGCCAATTCCAAATATGATTGGCGAGATGAAAACCAAGCCAACTCAATACGCGGTAAGAACCTTAAATATGGCTGGAATTCAGCCAAATATAATTATTGCCCGTTCAGAAGTTCCCTTAGATGAGCCGAGAAAAACAAAGATTTCAATTTTTTGCAATATAAATGAAAAAGACGTTATTTCTGCTCCTGATATTAAGTCAATTTACGAAGTTCCAATTAATTTTGAAAAAGATAACTTAGGAAAAAGAATTCTCAAAAAGTTTGAGATACACTCTAAGAAAAAAGATTTAAAAGATTGGAGGAAATTAGTTAGAACAATAAAAAATAGTTCTGAAACAGTGGAAATTGGAATAGTGGGAAAATATTTTGAAACTGGAAAGTTCTTTTTGATGGATTCTTATATTTCCATAATTGAGGCAATAAAACACGCTTGCTGGAATTATGCGAAAAAGCCAAAAGTTTCCTGGCTTTCAGCCGGCCAATATGAGAAAGATCCTCAAGCAGTAAAAGAACTCAAAAATTATGACGGCATAATTGTTCCCGGCGGGTTTGGAAATAGGGGAGTAGAAGGAAAAATTAAAGCGATTGAGTTTTGCCGCAAAAACAAAATTCCTTTTTTAGGCCTATGCTTGGGAATGCAGTTGGCAGTAATTGAATTTGCAAGAAATGTTTGCGGCATAGAAAGAGCGACTTCTACTGAGTTTTCTCCTAAAAGCAAAGAGCCGGTTATTGATGTTATGCCTGAGCAAAAAGCGCTTTTAAAAGAAAAAAATTATGGAGGGACAATGCGTTTAGGCGCTTATAAGTGTAAAATAAAGCCCAAAACCATTAGTTTTAGGGCATATAAACGTTCTGACATTTCTGAGCGCCACAGGCACCGTTATGAGCTAAATAACGACTTTAGAAGGGCTTTAGAGGAGAAAGGAATGGTAATGGCAGGTATTAATCCTAAAAGGGATTTAGTAGAAATCATTGAGCTTAAAAATCATCCATTTTTTGTCGCAAGCCAGTTTCATCCTGAGTTCAAATCCAGGCCTATGCGGCCGCATCCATTATTCAGAGAATTTATTAAAGCATCAATTTAACGAACTTCCACATTAACAATTTTAGCGATTCTTTGAGAGCCGTCAAATCCTGTTTTTCTTTTTGTTCCAAGTTTAATAATCCCTTCTTTTACAGCGTAAAGAGTGTTATCTTTTCCTTGTCTGACATTTTTTCCCGCAAGAAATTTAGTTCCTCGTTGACGAATTATGATGCTACCTGGTTTAGCTTTTTGGCCTTCAAAAAGCTTTACTCCTAAATATTTTGGCTGAGAATCTCTTCCCAATTTTGTCGCGCCTGTGGCTTTTGTCTTAGACATACCTCATGAAACATAAAACATAGAACATAAAACAAAATTATATTATAAAATTTTAGATTGTTTCATGTTATGTGTTCCATGTTCTATGATATTATGTTATCAAAAATAATTAATTTTGTCAAAACCCGTAGAGAAATTTTGACTCGCCTCGCGATTATAAAATTTTCTTTTAGAAAATTTTTGTCAAAATTCTTCTCCGGGGTCAAAAAAAATCAAGAAGATATTATTTTAGTTATCGGAGTTATCTTAATTTCTTTATTAAGCTTTTCTGTCGGATACATAACAGCAAAACACCAGGAAAAGATACCTTTAAAAATCCAACACCAGATTATATGTCCAAAAGTTTAAATGTGGCCATTGTTGGAGCAGGTGTTTGCGGGCTTTATTTAGCTTGGAAGCTTTCAGAAAAAGGCCATAAAGTGGCTGTATTTGAAAAAAAACAGGAAATAGGAAAACAGGCCTGCTCCGGCCTTTTTTCTCAAAAAATTTTTGATTATATTCCTCAAAGCCGCAACCTAATTCAAAATAAAATTGACTATACTTTAATTCATTTTCCCAAAAAAAGTGTTAAGGTTTTGTTCTCTGAAAAGTTTTTAGTGATGAGTCATTCCGAGTTAGATAAATTAGTTGCTGATTTAGCTAAAAAAGCAGGGGCAGAGATTATTTTAAATAATAAGGTTAAATCATTACCTTCTGGATTTGATAGAATTATTGGATGCGATGGAGCGCAATCTTTTGTAAGAAAAAATTTAAATATTTTTACCCGCAATGCTTTGCGTAGCAAAGCGGGCGGGCCTGAACCGAATTTTTCTTTAGGAATTTTAGGATTTGTTCATAATAAAGATTCGTCCAATTTTGTGGAAACATGGCCGCAAAAAACCGGGTTTATCTGGAGAATTCCACAGGGAAAACAAATAGAATATGGTATAATGGGAAAACCCTTAAAAGCAAAAAAGCTCTTGAAAGAGTTTTTGGAAAAACAGGGGATAGAGCTTAAGGAAATAAAATCAGAAATGATTGCCTCTGGTTTGATAAAATTTTCTCATCCTAAAATCACGCTTTGCGGCGAGGCAGCCGGACTTACTAAGCCCTGGGGTGGGGGAGGGGTAATTTGGGGCCTAAAGAGCTGCGAAATGCTTTTAAAACATTTTCCTGATTTTTTAGCTCATCAAAAAGCAATGAAAAATTTTTTTAGGCCAAAATTTATTTTATCTAAAATAAGCACCAAAATGGTATATTTTTTCGGATTTAATCTTCCTTGGTTTCTGCCCAAACAAGTAAAAATAGACGGAGATTACATACTCAATTTTAACAAAATGTCAAAATTGAGAAATCCGAAATCCTAAATCCGAAACCCTAAACAAATTCAAATGACCAAAATTCAAAATTCTAAACCTGTTTTGAACATTTGAATTTAGAATTTTTATATTGTTTAGAATTTCGATATTAGCAAATTTCAATAATTGATTATGTTTAATAAATCAAAAATAAAAGAAAACAAACTTCATCATATAGCTGTTATTCCTGACGGCAATCGGAGGTGGGCAAGGGCTAAAGCTCTGAAGCCCTGGTTTGGTCATAAGCAAGGCAAAGAAAATCTTAAAGAGATATTAAAAATAGTTTTTGAATTAAAAGTTCCTTGTTTTTCTTTTTGGGCCTCATCTAAGGATAATTTTGAAAAACGCTCTCCTTCAGAAGTAGCGTTTTTATTGGATTTATTTAAAAATGGTTCTATTGAATTAGTTGATGATAAAGACATTCACGAAAATAAAGTAAAAATTAATATTATAGGGGACTGGCGCAAACAATTTCCCGAGGATGTGAAAAAACCAATGGAGCAATTAATAGAAGCGACTAAAAATTATAATAAATTCCAATTAAATTTTTTAGTTGCTTACAGCGGAATAGATGAAATGTTAAAGACAGTGAAAAAGATTGTGGGACAAAATTCAGACAAAGAAATAATAACCCCTGAATTTATTAAAAAATCTCTTTTAACCAAAGATTTGCCGCCAGTTGATTATTTGATTAGAACAGGCGGCGAGCCGCATATGTCTTCTGGCTTTATGATGTGGGACACAGCTGATTCTCAACTATATTTTTCTGATAAACCATGGCCTGATTTTACAGCTAATGATTTTAAAGAGGCGATCAAAGAGTATTTTACGAGGGGCAGACGTTTCGGCGCTTAACATTGTGCGACATTTATTCTTTAAGAGGATGAAATTTTTGGTGAATTTTTTGCGCATAACGATCCGAAGCATGAACATATTTTGTAGTGGTATCTAAAGATTCATGGCCTAACAATATTTGAATAGCAGCCGGACTAGCTCCGCTTTCTGCTAAATAGGTTGCAAATGCATGGCGAATACCGTGGACAGAAATAGGGATATTCAATCCGAGTAATTCACGATATCTTTTAACTTTTTCTTCTAAATAATTAGGAGAAATTTTTTTATCTTTTAAGTTTACATTTTTTCCCCGATAAGGAATAAATAAGTAAGAAGAACTGGTTGTGCCCCTAACTTCTAAGTATTTTTTAATATGTTTTTGGGCTCTGGGGGTTAAATAAACAAATCTTTCTTTTTTGCCTTTGCCCATAATAAAAACTCTTCCTGTTTTATCGATTTGTTCTTTTTTTAAGTTTATAACTTCAGAAATTCTCATTCCAGTAGAAAATAAAGTTTCAAGTATTGCTCGATTACGTAAAGCAACAATTTTATTTTTTTCAAATTGTGTAGGGGATTGAATTAATTTTATTATTTCTTCAAGTTCTGAAACCCGAGGGTGCTTTTTTTCGGTTTTTACTAATTTAATCTCGCTGGGAGAGATAGGAGATTCATAATCCATATCTATTAAAAATTTTAAATAGGAGCGAAGGGCAGATAACATTCTATTTATAGAATAACTGCTAAGTCGCTTTTTACCCTTTTGAGATTTAGCTGTTTTTCTGTCCCGAGAGACCAAATAAGCCTTATAATTAAGAATTGTTTTTTTATCAATATTATCAAATTTAATATTCGCTTCTTTTAGGAAATTTTGAAAGACTTCTAAATCTCGTTCATAATTATAAACTGTTTCTGGGGAAAGATTGTTGACTTGAAGATCTAAGAGAAAATCATCTAAATATGGAAGTTGTATTTTTTTCATATAATTAAACTTTAAATTCTATTGTATAAAACCATATCTTTGGCTGTAAAACAGCTCAGAAGGGCTCTCAGGGCTATTAAATAGTAGCTTTGCGTAATAATCCTCAAAGAGCGGTTTTCTTATTAAAAGAGGGGATATGCTTTATAATTGTTTTGGTTGATTTTTTCATAGTTATTTATGAGTGTAAGGGATATTATACTCACTTTCTTATATTTATAATAAGACAGGCAAAAAGTCCTGTCAAGTGGAAAAAACCACTCCCCTGTATTAATTGATAACTGATAATTGATAAATAATAAATTATAAAATATCTTTTATTAACTGTTTTAATCGTTCCCAGATCCCTTGTTTAACTTTTTCTCCTTGTTCTCCTAAATCTTGTTTTATTTCCTGTTTTTCTTTTTCAAATTCTTCTTTAATTATAGGTTTTTGCTCTTCTACTTGTTTTCCTAAAAATTTTGATAATTTTTGCCAAAGGTTTTCTACCCAATTTTGGGTTTTTAAAAGCCAGGGCTTGATATACCTCCCCCACCAGTTTACCCAGGTGTTCTGCCAAATCTCTTTTGCCTTTTGCCAGGCATCATTCATTCCTTGTGGCAGAGCTGTAATAAGCTCAATTATAAAAGATTTTGCCTCTTGTAAGGTGTCTGGAGCTTTTAGCGGTTCATTTTCAGTTGTTGTTGCTTGCGCAAGCCCAAAACACGGCAAAATCAGGCCGATAATTGACCCCCACACCACAACAAGCATCAGGCTTCGCCTAAATAAACTTTGTTTATGCTTGTTTGGTGTGGGGGTTGACAAAATAAGCATAGTTTTATAATTTAAGTATAAACATTTAAAGATATAGATATTTAAAAATTTGTTAGAGGTGATAAAATGGATGAAATACTAATTGGTATAGCGTTTGGTTTTGTTTGTTTAATAATAGGGATGGTTTTGTTTTACGACGGGATAAAGATAAGTCCAATTGGAGGACAGCATAGTATTTTAAATGTAGGCGCGACAATAATTAATCTTAGTCCAGGATTTTTTTTGATGATTTTAGGAATACTAATCCTTTTCGGAATTATTGTTAGTAATTGAGCAATATCTAAGCCGGTTCTATGAATCGGTTTTTTTATTTTAAAAACTCTTTAGCCTGGTTTAAGCGGTTAAGGATTTTTTCTTTTCCTAAAATTTCAGCGATTTCAAACGGTGTAGCTGAGGCCTTTTTACCACTCAAAGCGACCCTAAGCGGCCATAAAAGCTTTCCTCTATCCCCTACTTTTTCAGCTTCTGGCATTAAAATTTTTTCTAAGTTTTCTTTATTAAAATCGTCAGGTTTTATCTCAGTTATTATTTTTTCCAAATTTTCCAGAGAATTTTTTATTTCATCGTCGTTCATTTCTTTCCAGCGCAGGAGCTCTTTATTGTATTCTAACTTGTCTTTAAAAAAGAAATCAGTTAGTTCTGGAATTTCTGAGAGCTTGTTTAACCGTTCTTGATATACAGAGATAATTTTTTGAAGTTCGTCAAAATTAACAATTTCTTTTGTTTCTAATATCTTATATTCTGTTGCTTCAAAAGAAAATTTATGCCAGCCCTTAATAATTTCTTTTTGTCCTCCTGCGAGAGCAAGCAATTTTGCTTCAATTAAGTAAGGGATGCACAGTTCTGTTAATTTTTCTAAAGATTTTTGTCTGATATAAAATCCATTGAGCCAGTCCAGTCGCTTTATATTAAAAACTGCTCCTCCTTTTTGAACTCGGTCTAAGGAAAATTCTTTGATTAAAGATGCGATGCTAAATATTTCTCTTTCTGTTCCTGGATTCCATCCCAATAGCGCCATAAAGTTGACCAAGGCCTCTGCTAAATAACCTTGTTTTTTATATTCAGATACAGCCATTGCTCCGTGTCTTTTACTTAATTTGGTTCTGTCTTGTCCTAAAATTAAGGGCAAATGAGCATATTCTAATTTAGGAAGCCCTAAAGCTTTTTGAAGAAGAATCTGTTTTGGCGTATTAGAAATATGATCTTCTCCTCTGATTACATGCGTGATTTTCATTTCAAAGTCATCAATTACAACAGCTAAATTATACAAAGGCGTAGATAGATCTTTGGCAACAACAATATCCCCTATTAAACTTGAATCAGATTCTATAGGGCCTCGGATTAAATCCTGAAAAATTATTTTTTGACGAGGAGTTTTAAATCTTAAAACAAAAGGTTTTTTTTCTTTTAAGTTTTTTTCAACTTGTTTTTTTGACAGATTCCGGCACCTCCCATTATATTTTGCCAGCTCTCCCCTGCTTAATTGTTCTTGTTTTTGCGCTTCTAACTCTTCTTTTGAACAAAAACAGTAATACGCTTTATCTTCTTCTAATAATTTTTTTATATATTTTTTATAGACATCCAATCTTTCGCTTTGTTTATAGGGTCCTTCATCCCATTCAATTCCTAACCATTTTAAATTTTCTATAATATCTTTTTCAAATTCTGATTTACTTCTTTCTTTATCAGTGTCTTCAATTCGCAAAATAAATTTTCCTTGATTTTTTTTAGCAAAAAGATAATTAAAAAGAGCAGTTCGCGCTGTTCCAATATGAAACAGGCCAGTAGGAGCTGGAGCAAATCTACCCCGGACTTTTTTTACTAATTGTTTAGGATTGTTTTTGCCCGCCATAATTTTTTATTTAGATAAATACTCTACAATATATTCAGCGATAATTTTAGCAGCTTTTGGTTGAGAAAATTCTTTAGCTTTTTTCTTCATATTTTCAATGTCGTTAGGATGCGCAATTAAATAATTTATTTTTTTTAGAAAAAAATGGGCAGTTAAATTTTCTTCTTCAATTACGATTGCAGCTCCTAATCGAGCGTATTGATAGGCATTTTTAATTTGATGATTTTGAGCCGCTGTTTTGAGCGGAATTAGAATGCTTGGTTTTCCTGCAGCAGCAATTTCAAAAATACTACCTGAGCCAGCTCTGCTTATTATAATATCAGACACTTGATAAGCATGAGCCATTTCAGATTCTCTTAAAAATGGAAATATATGATAATATTTTCTAAGTTCTTCAGGAATTACTGTGTTTGCCTCGGCTTTTACTTGTTTAAAATTTTTTTCACCACATTGATGAATTATTTCAAATTCTTTAAGCATTTCTGGTAAAATTATCAACAACACATCATTAATTTTTTGGGCGCCTTGACTGCCCCCTAAAATTAAGATAACTGGTCGCTCCCCGCTTAAGTTAAATAATTCATTTGATTTTTCTTTTACGCCTTCTAAAATTTCTTTTCTAATCGGGTTTCCTGTCAGAATCATTTTTTTAGGCGAGAAAAAATCGGTTCTGGGAAACGAAACAAAAATTTCTAAAGCAAATTTACCTAAGATTTTATTAGTTAATCCAGGAACAGTGTCTGATTCGTGGAGAAAAATCGGCACCCTTAAGAGCCAGCCAGATAAAACTACTGGAAAAGACCCATATCCTCCTTTACTAAAGATAAGGTCAGGGGTTGAGAAAAAGATGTAAAAGAATGCCTGAGGAATGCCAATTAAAATTTTAAAAATATCAATAAAATTTTTAAAGGAAAAATATCGTCTAATTTTTCCAGCGAAAATTGTTTTAACATTAATTCCTTCTTGAGAAAGTAGAATTGAGGCGAATTCATCTTTAGGGCCAAGGTAAAAAAACTCTAATTTATCTTTAGGTTTTCTCCTTCTTATTTCTCGAGCAATAGCGATTATTGGAAAAATGTGGCCTCCAGTGCCGCCGCCTGTAAAAAGTATCTTCATACTTTTTAAAATCAAAAATCAAAAATCAAAATGCAAAATGACAATGTAAAATGCAAAATGATTTAGATAATTTTAAATTTTGATTTGTAATTTTAATATTTAATATTTAATTTTTAATATCTTAATATTTCTGTTTAGAAATATTAAGTAGTATTCCTACCCCAATTAATTCAGCAATAAGATGCGACCCTCCATAGCTGATGAAAGGCAAAGGTATACCAGTGAGAGGAAAAATTTTCAGCATAGAGCTGATATTTATAAATCCCTGGATTACAATCCAACAGCTGATTCCCAAGGCAGTGAGTTGGAGAAATATATTATTGGAAGATTTGGCGATTTTAAAACCTCGCCAAGCAAACCCAAGGAAAACAAGGATTAAAATTAAGCTTCCTATAAATCCAGTTTCTTCAGAAAATATAGCGAATATTGAATCTCCAATTGATTGAGGCAAAAATCCGAATTTCTGACGACTCATCCCCAACCCCTTTCCCAGCAGTCCTCCTGAGCCTATAGCAATTAAGGCCTGTTTCATTTGATAGCCAATTCCCAAGGGATCGGTTTCAGGATTTAAAAATACTTGTAAACGGTTTAATCTGTAGGGAGCTATTTTTATTAAAAGTATTAAAGAGCCTATGCCAGCTAAAAGTATAAAGACATTTTGCAAAATAGGCGTATTGGCGCTGAAATACATTATGCTGGCAATTAGAGTAATTATTCCCAAGGTGCTTATGTCTGGCTGGAAAATTAAAAATAAACTTATAAGACCTATAATTATTAAAAAAGGAATAAAGGTTGATCGATGGACTTGCCCGCCCAAATTTTTTTTAGAAAAACTTGGGCGGGCAAGCCAAGCTGCTAAATAGAGGATAAAAAAAAGTTTTAAAGATTCTGACGGTTGAAAAGAAATCCCACCACAGCTTATCCAACGGGCTGCCCCACTTGAACTCAAACCAATTTTAGGCAAGAAAACAAGGCCTAAAAGAAATAAATTTATTAAAAGAAAATTGAAAGCATTTTTTTTTAGGAAAGATAAGGGAAGCTTGAATGCTGCAAAACCAAGAATTATACCGGGAATTAAACCGTAAATTATTTGATGAAATAAAAAATAAGTAGTTGTTCCGTGTTTTTCTAAAGAAAAAGGAGCAGAAACAGTAGCTAAAATCAACATTCCCAGAAATACTAAAATAATTGTCAGGCCAAGCAAAATGTAATCAGGAGCATCTTTCATTGTCTCTATTATACCATATTTACATATTTTTTGAATAAATTTCCTCTTTCTTTGTAATCTTTGAAAATTCCAAAACTAGGAGAAGCAGGAGAAAGCAAGCAAATTTTTCCCTTGTCAGTATTTTCATATGCTAATTTTACTGCTTTTTTCATATCGCTTACGAAAAAGTGATTTATGTCTTTTTTTTGTTTTTCTACCTGGTTCCAGATTTTTTTTCCGGTTTCTGGAAATAAAATTAAGGTTTTTATTTTGCTTTTGGAAATTCTTTTTGCTAAATTTTTAAAGTCCAATCCCCTATCATATCCACCCAAGATTAAGGTTTGAACATTATTTCCCAAGAAATCCAAGGCCTCAATCGTAGCTTCAGGAATAGTTGACAAGGAATCATTATAAAATTTAATTTTTTTAAACTGGCCAGTAAATTCTAACCTATGAGCAAGAAATTTAAAGTTCTTTATTGCTTTTAAAATAGTTTTTTCTGGGATATTAAAAATCTTCCCTACTAATTTCGCTGCCTCAATATTTCCTAAAAAATATTTTTCTGAAAAACCAATTTTTTTTGCTTTAGAATTTTTGGCAATTTGAGAAACAATTTTATTTTTCCGATTATAAATCAAATAATCCTGTTTGCTTTGATATTTTGTAATATTTGCTTTGGCTTTAATATAATCTTGAAAATTTTTGTAATAATCTAAATGTTCTGGGTATATATTCAATAATACCGCAATATGTGGTGATTTTTTAAGATTTTGCAGTTGATGGCAGGACAATTCATAAACATAAATATCATCTTTTTTGGCCCTATTGAGCTTAGATAAAACCGGCTTGCCAATATTCCCAACCAAATGAACTTTTAGCCCCTTGGCTTTTAGGATTTGATAAATTAAGGTCGCAGTAGTGCTTTTTCCTTTAGTTCCAGTAACCCCGATAATTTTACTCGGACAGTTTTCAAAAAATATTTCTGTCTGAGAAGTAATTTTTTGGCTTGCCCGCTTAAGTTTTTGCGAAGCAAAAATTTTGGCGGGCGGAATTCCAGGCGACTTAATAATAACATCATAATTTTTAAGCGCTTTGAGATAATTTTTCCCAAAATAAGTTTTTATTTTTTTTTCAGAAATTTTAATTTTTTTTATGTCAGCGACTCCCAAAATTTTTTCAGGAAATAATTTTCTAAAAAATTTCAAGTTGTCTATCCCCTCTTTTCCTAATCCTAAAACCAAAATTTTTTTGTCTGTCCATTGATGTTCTGTTTTTTTTAGCATTTTTTCAAGATTTTTGGGTAGATTATTTTGTTTGTCCCAGGAATTCATTATTTTTTTTGATTCTTTTTCAATGTTTGGATATTTTGGCAGAATTTTCTTCTCAAAATATTCCAAAAGAAACGGCAACTTGACTTTTTTTGCACCTGCAAGATTTGTCAAGTGGGTATTAAGGCTCAGGTAAAAAGCAGCCAAGTATTCTTTTTTTGTTCCTACGCATTCAAAAGGCTTGAATCTTCTCTCCCCTATTAATTCCAACATTATCGGTAATAGTTTTTTATCTGCAAAAAGATTCTTTCCAAAAATTTTAATTAATTTTTTTTCTTCAATAAAGGGATATAAAATTGTAAAAACAAATAGACATTTAGAGCAATTCCCACACCATTTTTTCTTTGGTTTTTTCCTGCCAGAGTTAGTTTTATACGCCTCGTTGCAGCTTAAAAACACAGGAAAATATTCTGGAAATTGAGAAAATAATTTTGCTATTTGAATTTCATACAAAGGCCGTAAAAAGCTAAAATATTCAGCTTTTTTTGCTAAATATTTTTTTGAATAATTTCTGAATTTTTGTTCAAATTCAAAACTTCTTGAATATTGATGATTAATAATTTTTCCTAAGTATTTTAGATTTCCTTCACTTGCGCTTTTTTCATTAGATAAAGCAATATATTTATAATCAAAAATTACAGCGCTGAGAACACTCAAAAAAGCCAAATAAGCTGAAAAAGGAGTATGGCCGTTAAGATAGCCCTTTTGATTTAGTTCTAATAATTTTGAGTCAATTTTTCTTTTGACAATAACTGGATTTTTGGGGCAGCCCATTTTTTTTATTTTTTTTGTTGCTTGGGTAGGATTCAAAGAAAAGCAATTAATATCTTTTTTTCGTTTTTTAAGAATTTCCAAAGCCACTATTGAGTCCTTGCCTCCTCCAATCGGCACTAAAATTTTATCGCTTAATTTTTTTCTAAATAAACCTATGGACTGGTCTGTAGGCCTGTTTTTGATTTTGAGGAAATTTGCTTGCTGAAAATTAATCTTGTTTTCATAAAAAAACTGACCCATTCCCTTTTTGATTAAATCTTTCCACCATTTGATTTGTTTTTTATTTAAAAAGCCAGCTTTGATTTCAATTTCTGGAGAGCAAGTTGCTTTCCAATAGCTAATAAGCTCTATTAAGCCCAAATTAAAAATTAAATTATTTAATGCCCTCTCCTCTATCAGTGCCAATCTTTTTTTATTAATATTTTTTATAATTATCTTTGGTTTAAAACAAATACCTGGTTCAATCTTAAAATCAAATGAGATTTTTAAGTCATTTTTAACTATTTCATAAGAATATCCATCATAAACAAATTTAGGATATTTTTTCCGCAAAACCTCAAACTTTTTCATCCTAATAGTCTTATGGCGACGCCGATGACGGCTAATATAACTCCGATGAGCCAAAAGCGCATTGTTACCTTATACGGGGGCCAGCCCTTTGCTTCAAAATGATGATGAATTGGAGTGCAGAGCCAGATTTTTTTCTTTCTGAATTTCTTAGAAACAAGCTGTAAAATTACAGAGCCAGATTCTACGACTAAAAGCCCGGCAATTATTGGCAGAACAATTACTGAATCAGTTAAAAATGCTACTACTGCCAAAGCTGAAGTTAGGCCGATTGTTCCTGTTTCTCCCATATAAAATCTGGCTGGCGGAATATTAAACCATAAAAACGCCAGAAGTGCTCCGCCTATTACAGCGCAGAAAGCAGCTAAATCAAAAAGTCCTTGCCAAAAAGCAATTATTCCAAAAGCGCCAAACATAATAGCAAAAATCCCTCCAGCTAAACCATCTAAGCCGTCAATTATTCCCCCAGACCAAGTAGCAAGCATTACTATTACAAAAACAGGAATATACCAAAAACCAATCCAAAAATCTCCCATTAAAGGAACATGAATCGTATTCCAGCCCAATTTGAAATAAAACCAGGCGCCCCCGATTAGGCCAATTAAAATTATTACGAGAAGCCGCTGACGAAAAGAAAGTCCTCCGGCAATATATTTTCCTTTTCCGAAAACCTGCAGCAGGTCATCAAAAAAACCAACAGTTGAACCGACTATTAACGCAAAAAAAGGAAGCCAGGTTTGTCCGCGGGAAAGAAAATTAAATTCTTGCGATAAAGCACAAAGCAAAACAATTATTAAACTTGTTAGCCAAATTAAAACCCCGCCAAAACGAGGAGTATTTATTTCTCTTTCTTTATGAAGTTCGGTAAAAATTACAGCCTTGTCTCCAGTAATTGTTTTTGTTCTCGCTTCTTTGCGCCAAAGCTTATATTTATACAAAAAATGAGTTAAAATCGGAGTTAAAAGAACTGCCAAGCCAGAACTTAGGGCAGTAAGAAAAAGTATTCTTATTACATTAAAAGTAAGATTGGGATTAAAAGAAAAAATCATAATTTACCAAGCATAAGCTTTATTAGTCCATTCTATTAGTTTTTTCATTTCTACGAATCTGCTTTGAGAGGATTCTGAGCCCAAGATAACATTAATAATATATCCTTGATTTGGTGCTTCTAAAACTATAGTGATACAGCCGCCAGCTTTTTCAGTATAACCGGTTTTACCACCAATGATTTCCGGGATTTCCTGTAAAAGTATATTTATATTTCCGCCAATAAAATGATGAAAGCTGTTTTCCTGCCTCACCTCGTAAGAGAGTGCCCTAGTTATTTCTAAAATTTGCGGCTGATTGAATATCAAATATTTTACCAATCTGCTTAGGTCTTTAGCTGTAGAAAGATTTGGGGTTTCTTTGTTTTTAGGATCTAAACCAGAAGGATTGGAAAAATAAGTATTTTCCATTTTTAAGGATTCTGCTTTTTTATTCATTAAAACCATAAACTCATTTTTGTCTTTTCCTTCGGCTAATGCCTGAGCCGCGTCATTACTTGATTCAACAAGCACAATATAAAGAAGGTCTTTTATAGCAAGGATATCTCCTGGCTTTAGCTCCCCTCTTTCTTCTGCTTGGGCTACTGCTGTTTTACTTATTTCTATTTTTTGTTCAAGTTCGTAAATATCTAAAGAAACCGAAGCAGTCATTAATTTTGTCAAACTAGCAATATAGAATTCTTTAAAACCTTGTTTTTGGAAAAGAGTTTTTTCTTTTCCTTCTGGGCTTACATATATTGAAATAGCTGCATCTGCTTCAAGCTCTAATTCAGGAATTTTTAAATTTCTTTTTGGTTTTAATAATACTTGAGAAGCAATTTTAGCGTTCAATATATCAGGTTTTTTTTCAATTATTTGATAAAAGAAAAAATCTTCTAATCTTTTTTCTGAGATATTTATTTTTAGACCTAAACAAATACTAACAAAAAAAACTAAAAAAATAATTAGGACTTTTTTTACTTTTTTATTAATCATTTTACTATCTTGATGTGCAGCTCTTTAAGCTGTTTTTTTTCTACTGTTGAAGGGATTTCCATCATTAAGTCGCGGTTATCGCCGGTTTTAGGAAAAGCAATCACTTCTCTGATATTGGGTTCATTTAAAACAACAGCTAAAAATCTATCAATTCCCGGAGCAATTCCTCCATGAGGAGGGACGCCAAAAGAAAACGCTTTAAAGTAGTTAGCGAATTTTTTTTCTATATCTTTTTTCTTATGACCCAAAACTTCAAAGACAGCTGTTAAAATATCTAAGTTTGTACTTCTTAAGCTTCCTCCGCCAATTTCATAACCATTTAACACAAAATCATATTGATGCGCTAAGATTTTTTTAGGGTTTTTCTTTATTTCTTTTATATCTTCGGTTTGGGGTTTTGTAAACGGATGATGCATAGCTCCCCATTTTTTTTCTTTTTTATGATATTCAAACATTGGAAAATCAGTAATAAAACAAAAAGCAAGTTCGCTTGGATTAGATTTGCGCTTTCTCAAATCCGGTTTATCTGTTTTGTATTTTTCCATTGCCTCTTTATAAGTAATTCTGGGAAAAGGAGTTTTGCTGATTTTCTTTTCCGGAAACACTTTTTTAACAATTTTGATATAAAGTTCTTCAATCAAATTTAAAATATCTTCTTGCTCCACAAAAGCCATTTCAATGTCTAATTGAGTATGTTCTGCTTGCCTGTCAGACCTGGGATCTTCGTCTCGCAGACATCTGGCAATTTGAAAATATTTTTCAATTCCAGCCACAATCAGAAGCTGTTTATATTGCTGCGGGGATTGAGGAAGCGCGTAAAATTTTTCTGGTTGGAGACGGGCCGGCACTAAGAAATCTCTGGCTCCTTCTGGAGTTGATTTAGTTAAGATTGGCGTTTCAACTTCAAGAAAATCTTGTTTAATTAAAAATTCTCTCATAAACTGAATAACATTCTGCCGCGTTTCCAAATTTTTTTTCAAGCGAGGTCTTCTTAAATCTAAATAACGGTATTCCAGCCGTTTTTCTTCTGATATTTCCTGCCCATTTGTTTCTATTGAAAAAGGCAGAGTTTTTGCTTGAGATGAAATCTTTAATTTCTCAGCTTTAATTTCTATTTTTCCAGTTTTACTTTTTGGATTCTCCATTCCTTTAGGTCTTTTATTTACTGTGCCGATTACTTCAATTACCCACTCTTCGCGCAGTTTTTGAGCCAATTTCAAATCACCACTAAATACAACCTGGATTAAACCAGTTTTATCTCTTAAATCTATAAAAATTATTTTTCCGTGGTCTCTTCGGGAATTTACCCAGCCGCAAATTTTTACTTGTTTTCCAGGGTTTTTTATTGTTTCAATAACTAAAATTCTTTTCATAGATGTTCTTTTATTTTTTTTACAATTCCGTTAGGAGTATAGTCGGTTTTAAGAAGATATTCTTCAATTCCTAATTTGCGCGCTTCTCTTTCTATATCCGGGTCATCCAAGTTTGAGAAAATTATTACTGGGATTGAAGAGATTTTAGGATTTTTATTTTTCCTTAATTCTCTGAGGAAATAAACTCCGTTCTCTGCTGGAAGTAATATATCAAGAATAATTAAATCTATCTTTTCTTTTTTAACTAAAGCCAACGCTTGTTTTGCTTCAAGAGCAGGAATAATAGAAAATCCTTGTTCAGAAAATTTATCCTTGTACATTTCTAATAATATTTTTTCATCCTCAATCAGTAAAATTCTTGGCGTTCTTTTTTTTATATTCATATTATTTATTTTAACTTGTTAGAGATTTTAAATCAATAGATAGATAGTAAAAAAAGGAGATATTTTCTCCTTTAAGTTTTTTTCCTTTCTTTCTTTTTACTCATCTTATTTAGGTTTTTCTAATGTCTCTTTTAGTTTTTTAATTTCTTGTTTTAATTCTATCATTTTTAATTCTCTTCCAACAGTTAATTTATAGAACTTTTCCAGTTCTTCAACTTTATTTTGTAAAGCTTTTGTTTTAGCTTCTACTCTTATTTCCAATGTTCGATTTAATTGATTTAGTTCATTTGTCAAATTTTCTAATTTTTCTCTTTGTTCAATTTCTTTTTTTACGCTTTTTATTAAATACCATCCCAAAATTAAAAAAAGAAGTAAAATTCCGCTTCGGAAAAGAAAATCAAAAGATTTTTCTGCTAAAAATATTTGAAATAAAAGCAAAACAGAAATTAGTCCAACCAGAAGCTGGGTTAAAATAATCTTTATCTCAAATAGCTTGTATTTTTGAAGGGAATAAGCTAAAAATCCTAAAAGAAAAATACAAGAATAATCCCCTAATTGATAATATTGGGTATTTCTCCTTAAAAGAGGCAAAATAATATTAAAAACAGTATTAGCTCCTATTAAAATGAAAATGCCCAGAAAAAAATATTGAACTTTTAATTTTGCTTGGGATAGACGCTGATATTTTTTGTAGGCAAACCAAAGGATAATAAAGAAGAAAATAAAAACTAATCCATAATAAAATATTCTCCCGGTTCCAAAAATAAAATCAATTCCCCACTTTTCTAATCGATAACCTTTAATAACAAAGTTAGTAAAAACAACACTCAAAGAAAAAAAACGAGGCGCTAAATATTATAAACCAATCAACCAGTTTTGCTCTTTTTTCTTCTTCAATAAAATAAATA
>Ga0111216_114_pt1 | contig 16534 bp, 14 predicted proteins | sample DeeMarSWOR152_54_FD_80249 | JGI IMG/M metagenome (GOLD analysis project Ga0111216, IMG submission 80249) | Parcubacteria bacterium DG_74_2
ATTGTTCTCTAATTTCCAACATTGTTCCCTTGGAAATTCCTCGCATGGGAGGAATTTTGCCCGCAACAGGCCAGACAGAATCATATAATAAATTTGACGACGGATTTTATTTAGCTGGATGCAACAAAGGTTATACTGACAACAACGACGGCACAATTACTGATAATTGCACTGGTTTAATGTGGATTAAACATGGATTAGGGCTAGGAGCTAATAATGGAACCACAACAACCTGGGATAACGCAATTGATTTTTGTAATAATTTAGATTTTGCTGGTTATACTGACTGGCGTTTGCCCAATTATAAGGAATTATTTAGTATTGTTGATTTTGGAACGCAAAGTGCGCCTGTTATTAATAAAAATTATTTTGGCGTTAAGCCAGATAGATATTGGACCTCGTCTGTTTGGAAGGAGCACCGAGAATATCCAGGACCTGTTTATTATGTTTATACTATAGATTTTAGCAATGGTAAAACTTATAGGGTTAATATTAAAGATGAGCCATTAACTGATTTTTATATTCTTCCAGTCCGCGGTCCAGATGGCCCAGACGTTCTGCCAGTTACTAATACTAATCAGTATAGACAGGGAGATGATGGTGACTGGCAAAAGGGGTGTAATCTTGAAATTCAAATCAACGAAGATGGAACAAAAACAGACCCTTGTACTAATTTAATGTGGCAACATGTTCAGCTTGATGGCGCTTATTGTTCCTGGGAGAAAGCTGTTGAATATGCTGAAAATTCAGATTTTGCCGGGTATAGGGACTGGCGGTTGCCAAATATTCAAGAGCTTTTACTTACCGATAGTGTTCGTTATAGAGGATTAAGCCATGCTTGGGATTATTGGTCTTCTACTGCTTATTATTTTGACAATAATCAGCACTGGTATTTGGGTAATTATGTTAAGAGAGGGGAGACAAAAACCAGCAATCAAAATCATTTCAGTTTTCATTGGGATATCCGTCTTTTATTTGTCCGAAACATTGATGATTGAATAAAAATCTGTTATTATACTTTATATCCTGAATTATAAAAACTTGAAAACGAAATTTTGAAATCGTTTCCCCCTAACCGCGCCCTATCCCGATAGCTTTCACCTATCGGGACCCCACGATTTCAAAATTTGTTTTCTTCGTTTTTATTCTATTATATATGGATAGAGAGTATATTATCAAATTGACTTTGGCTGTTTATCGGGTAACCGAGCTTTTTCCAGAAAAAGAGCCCTTGAAAAATAAAATAAGGGAATTGTCTTTAAAAATTTTAGGAGATATTTTAGATTCAAAAAGGGGCGAAATAGAGCAGGTAATGAAAGATATTGAGAGATTAGAAGATTTTTTGGAAATAGCTAAATCGCAAAATTGGGTTGATTTTCGTAATTTTTTGGTGCTTAATCAGGAGTATGTTAAAATAAGAAAAGGAATTATTCCAAAAGAAAAGTTAATAGAGGAAAAAAGCAAAGAATTGCCGAAAAAAGCGAAAATTGCTCCTCGTCAGAAAAAAATCTTGGAATTTCTCCAAAAACAGGAAAAAACTCAGGTTTGGGAGCTGCAAAAGCTTTTTCCTGGGATAAGTAAAAGAACTTTAAGAAGAGATTTAGAAAATTTGCTAAATCAGGGCGTTATTGAAAGAATAGGTAAGTGGAATGAGACGTTTTACCGGCTTAAAACTGTTTAAATGTTTTATGTCCTATCTATTAAATTTTATGTCCTATCTATACTTGTTTTTGTCCTACCCTTATTTGACTTTTAACTTTTAACTTTTAACTTTTAACTTTCTATGTCCGAGCTTCACACAATTTTTAATACACTGTATAATGAGAATGTAGATAAAATCTACCGTTTTATTTATTTGAAAGTAAATTCTGATGACATAGCCAAAGATTTAACCTCAGAAACCTTTACCAGAATATGGAAAAGCTTAAATAATGGCCAGAAATTTGATAATTCTCGGGCATTTGCCTTTCAGATTGCTCGCAATTTAATAATAGACCATTATCGGGGAAAAAATAAAGCGCCTGTTCCTTTATCTAAATGTTCAGAAATGTCCGACCCGTCTTCTGATATTGAGGATAGGTTTCAGATTAGTTCGGACATTAAGGAGATAAAAATTGCTTTGGCCGGGCTTAAACATGAATATAGAGAAGCGATTACTCTTAGATATGTAGAAGATATGCCTATTTCTGAAATTGCCAAAATTTTAGGCAAAAAACAGGGAACAGTGCGAGTAATTTTACATAGAGGATTAAAGTCTCTTCGTGAGATAATAAACAAAAATTCCGAAAACTAAATTTTGAAATTCAGCTATTTGAAAAACCAGAATACTCTTTTCGCTCGGTACCCCTACTCGCCCCCTCTTTTTCACAAGTGTAAAAAGAGGGGGCTCGCCGCGCCCTAACCCTCTCGCTCAAAGAGCATTCTGGTTTTCCTTACATAAAACAGAGAAAAGCATAATTTCAAATTTGCTTTCTTTGTTTTCTGTGTAACTTTTTAGTTGGTTTCCCGTCTTCATATTAAAGGGCACAGTTTATTTTTATATATGAACGACGCCACTCTCATTAAAAAACTCAAAGAATTAAAACAAGTGAAACCCAGTCAGGACTGGGTTGTTTTAACAAAAACACAGATTTTAGGAGAAGATGGCATAGGGGGTGACGCTGTATTGCGAAAAAACACAGGAATAGAGATAGGTTGGCTGAATAATCTTGGAAATTTGATTTTTAGGCCTGCTTTTGCTACTATATCGGCAATCGGAATTTTAGTTTTAATAGGAACTTTTGGCTTTGCCCAGAATTCTTTGCCTGGTGATTTGCTTTATCCAGTTAAAAAAATCACAGAAAGAGCTAAAATATATGTTTTAAAACAAGCAAGCCCAGAAACACAGTTAAAATTAACTGAGCAGCGATTAAAAGAATTATCTGAAATTACACAAGCAAATCAGGTCAAAAGCTTGTCTTTTGCGCTGAAAGAGTATGAAACAGCTAAAATTGAGGCAGAAAAGCAAGTTTCTAATTTAATTGAGCAAAGCAAAACAGAGCAGGAAGCAGTAGCCATAGCGAAAAAAGTGGCTCCTCAGCTTAAAGAAATAAATGAGAAAGAAAAAGAGATTTTAGCAACATTAGGGATTGAGCCAGAGGAGCAGGTAAATGGAAACGCAGAGAAAACAGTGGTTGAATTGCTTATTAAGGATTTAAGCTCTCAGACGCTTACTGAAGAACAGGAGGAGATATTAGAACAAGCGCAGGAATTGCTGGAAAATCAGGAATATCAAGAAGCGCTGATAAAGATATTAATATTGAGTTATCCACAGGATTCACAAGCAGAATAAGAGATTTTTTGGTATAATAACTTTTGTTATAATTTTTTATTATTAATTTTTTGAAATTTGACAGTCATTAGTTTGCTCTTTCAAGATGTAATGCGCAAAATCATGGTTAATATCTGAAAGGAGCAATTAGGTCGGTAATGACGACAAGAAATAAAAAAAGTCGATTATTATTAAAATCTCGCAACATAGAAAGTTAATTAACTTATTATTTGCGAGACAAGATTGATATAAATAAAATGAGTAAAAAATTTATTGCGATTATTGCTGGTTTAGCCTTAGTTGCCACAGTTGGTTTAGCTTCTACAGCCGACGCAATAACTGCTGACGAGCTTCAAGCGCAGATTGACACTTTATTAGCTCAGTTGGCTACATTGCAAACACAGTTAGCTGAACTTCAAGGCGAACCAACTCCAGCTGTTACTGGCTGTACTATTACCAGCTTTGATAGAAATTTGAGCCAAGGAATGACTGGTGATGATGTTAAATGTCTGCAGATTGTGTTAAACACTGCTTCTGACACTCAATTAGCTGACACAGGCGCTGGTTCTCCTGGAAATGAAACTTCTTACTTTGGTCCAATTACCAAAGCAGCAGTTATTAAGTTCCAGGAAAAATACGCTGACGAGGTATTAGCTTCTTGGGGATTAACTTCAGGAACTGGTTATGTTGGTTCTACTAGTAGAGCTAAGCTAAACACTCTTTTAGGCACGGTTCCAACCGAACCTACCGAACCTACTGAGCCTACTGAACCAACAGCTGCTGGTTTAACCGTAGCTTTAGCTTCTGACACTCCAGCTTCAGCCAGTATTCCGAGTGGAGCCAACGCAAACGGAAATCCAGGAAATGCTGACTTTACCAAGCTTACTTTAACTGCTGGTTCAGAAGGAAGTGTTTCTGTTTCTAAGATTTATGTAACCAGAACCGGATTAGCAAGTAATTCTAATGTAGAAAACATTAAAATTGTTGACGTTGATACAGGTGTTTATTCAGGAAGCATTGGCAGTTTAAATGTTGATAACCGGGCAATGATTACTTTCACTCCTAATTTAGTAATTCCAGCTGGCACAGCCAAGAGCTTTTACATTAGAGCTGGCATTGTTGCTGGAACCGCAGGAGGAAAAACAGTTGCTTTAGGAGTTGCTTCAGCTGATGATATTGTTTCTAATGCTTCTGCTGTAAATGGCAGTTTCCCAGTAACTGGAAACACTATGAGCGTAGTTGCTCTTGACATTGGTTCACTTGCCGTAGAAGAACTTTCTACTACTGATTCTCAACCAGATATCGGAGAAACCGATGTGGTGGTGCTTGAATTTAAGGCATCAGCTGGTTCAGTTGAGCCAGTTACTATTGAGCAAATTACAGTATTAGAATGTGGAACCGCCTCTTTAACTGACACTAATAATATTGAGCTTTACAGCTTAAGCAACAGTGAAACATTGGGCACAGTAGAAAGTTGGAACGCTGAAGGCAAGGCAAGCTGGTCTGATTTAGGTATTGCTGTTGACAAAGGAGAAAGTCACAGATTTAGAGTAATGTTAGACGTAGTAAACGGTTCTGGTCAAACAGTTAATGCTGATTTAATTGATGGAAGCGATGTTTTAGTCTCAGTGAAAGGAAACACTTATAATTACTATATTACTCCAACCAACGATTGGAGTGATACTGATGGAAAAGGAACTGACCAGACTATTCAGTCAGGAAGTTTGACTATTTCAAAGTCAACAGCTACTCCAGCTACTGGAAATACTACGATAGGCAGTGATGTAGAATTAGCAGTGTTTGATTTTGACGCTCGCGGTGAAGAAATAAAGATTTCAGAAATTACTATTCACATTACAGAAAATGATTATGATTCTGGTGCTTCCAAGGCATTTACATATGCCGATATTACCAATGTTAAGATTTACGATGAAGACGGTAATATAGTTGCCGGACCAAAAAATCTTGATGCAAGCAACGATGCTGGTTTTACTGATACATTTATTGTCCCAGTTGGTGTTCATCAATATACAGTAAAAGCCAAGATCGGCAGTGACGCAGAAACTTATGACACAGTAGTTGCTGACATTGAGACCCCAAGAACCTCAATTACAGCTAAAGGAATGACCACTAATGAGAGCATAGACGGAACATCTTTAAGTCCTGCTACCGATGTAGCTGCAAATACTTTGACTATAGCTGCCGGATATTTAGCAGTTACTACCTTAACTTCTCCAGCAGCGGCTGATATTTGTAGAGGAGTTCAGGATTTTGTGTTTATGACTGCTACTTTGGATGCCACTAATTCTGGAGAAAATGTTAATGTCACTGGAATAACTATTGCTGATAATCCAGGCAGCTCTGCTGGATCTGCTGACCTTGATAATGCTGAAATCTGGGCTGATTTGACTTCTGGAAATAGTGCTCGGGGCGATGCTTATGAAACCAAAGTTAGTAAAACAAAACAGCCAGATGGAGCTGATAATACTGCGGATACTGAGGCATTTACTTTAACCCAGACCATTACTGTTTCTAAGGGAACTTATAAAAAGATTGCTTTTGTGGCTGATATAGTCACTGATTCAGCTACAGGAACAAATGCTTATCATAGAATTGATGTAGATGATGTTACTGCTACTGGAGCTGAGACAGGTTCTACTATCAGTGTTTCTCCAAGCGGTCCTGGCCAGAAAATGACTGTTTATGAAAAAGGAAGCATAACTGTGGCTGTTGATTCTTCTTCCCCAGTGGCTGACTTATTAATTGGCGAGGCAACAGGGGTTACTTTAGGTATTTTCAGATTAACCGAGACAGGCAAGGTTGAGAACCTTGACCTTGACAGTATTACAATTACTGATACTGGAACAGGAGATGCGGTAGAAACCTATTACTTTTATCACGGCTCTACTTTAATTGGTCAAGCTCCAGGAGGAACAACAGCAACAATTCAGCTTGCTGACGGCACTGTAACTATTCCAAAGGATGACAATGTTTTGATTACGGTAAAAGGTGATATTAAGAAGGTTGACGGTGTTACTATTCAGAGCACAGATACTATTATAATGCGTGTTGCGAGCTCTGGAGATATTGACGCTACTGGTTTAGCTTCTGGAGAGGAAGTTGATTCAACTGACACTGTAAGCGCGGCCACTCATGTGCTTTATGAAAGCAGACCTTACTTCTCTGTTAACAGCGCTTCACCATCAGGAAACTTAATTCCAGGAACTGATACTTTATTGGCTATCTTTGATATTAAAGCTGATTCTGCTGAAGATATCACTTTTGAAAACAGTACTGGTACATTGGTAGTTTCTATTTCTGCTGTTGTTGCTGACAGCGCAGGAGCTGCAGAAACATGGACATTGAAAGATGAAAATGGAACGCTTCTCAGCAATGGCTCGGCAGCTATAGAAACCGCTACCACTGTAAGCTTTACTTTTGACCAGAGCGCTTTAACTATTCCTAAGGGCGAGACCAAAAAGGTTTACATCCGCACCAATACTAGTGAATTAGAAGATGATGGAGATACTGTTCAGTTATATTTAGCAGCTACTGCTGGCAATATAACTTGGAGTGTTAATAATGACGGCAATGCTTATCAAGAAGGCGATAAGATATTCAAAGGCAATATTTACGCTGGTTCATTGACCAATCCTAAATAGCAGAATTCTTTGTTGAGGCCCGCGTTTCTTCCTTGTGAGAAATTGAGCGGGAGAAAATCAAAAACCGCCTCAAATGAGGCGGTTTTTGGTTGCGATAAAACATATTGCGATAAACATAACAAACTGGCACGATCGTGCCAGTTTGTTATGTTTATGAGTTTTTCACAGAGAGACTTGACTTTACGATTTACAATTTATATAATAGAAGTATACAAAATAGTATACTTCTATTTAAAATTATGGATATTTCTCAAAGATTAAAGCTTTTAAATAATTCTCAAAAAACTGTTTTCAAGTTAAAAGACCTTCAGGATTTGTGGAGCGATAATGTTTTGAATACAAAAATGTCAGCTAAAAGAATGGTTGGAAAAAAATTGCTTTTAAAATTAGCTAAAAACTATTATTGCCTAAATAAAGAATATAATATTTATGAATTAGCTAATTTAATAATTTCTCCTTCTTATGTTTCTTTTAATTCTGCTTTGTTTTTTAAAGGAGTTTGTTTCCAGGCGCAAAACACTATAAGTTCAGTAGCTCTTTTTAACTATGAAAAAAAAATAGATAATAAAATTTATAAATACTTTACTATGAAAAAAGAGCTATTTTTTAATTTAGAGGGAATTATTGTGCAAAATAATATTTCTTTTGCTTGTCCAGAAAGGGCGATTTTAGATAGTTTTTACTTTGGTTTTCTTCCCAATGTTGATAATGAGGAAAAAATAAATTTTACTTTTTTAAAAAAAATAAGTCAATTTTATCCAAACTCAGTTAAAAATAAAATAAAAAAAATCTATGGTAGTAAAGTTTGATTTAAATTTACACAAGAGATTTTTAGTTAATCTTTTAATTGAAATTTGCAAGGCGCTGGGCGACAAGGTAGCATTTAAAGGCGGCACTTCTGCTTTGTTATTTTATAATTTAAACAGATTTTCTTTTGATTTAGATTTTGATATTTTAAAGCCGTTTACCAAAGAAGATATTGATAAAATTAAGGAAATTTTGTCTAAAAATGGAAACATCAAAGATTATTATAACAAAAGATTTACAGTTTTTTTTCTTTTTGATTATCAAAAAAATTATCCGAATATAAAACTTGAGTTTAATAAGCGGCTCCTGAAGAATAGTTCTTATAAAACAGTTTGGTTTATGGGCGTAAAAATAAAAATCGCGGATGAAACAACCTCTTTAACAAATAAGTTAATAGCATTAGCCAATAGAAGGCAGTCAGTATCCAGAGATCTTTTTGACCTTTATTATTTTTTAAATTTAGGTTTTCCTATAAATGAGAAGTTGATTAAAGAGAAAACAGGAAAAAGCAAAAAACAATATTTAAATTATTTAATTAAATTTATTAAAAAAATATATACTTCTCGTAATGTTTTACAGGGATTAGGAGAGTCCTTAGAAAGAGAGCAAAAGGAGTGGGTAAAAGAAAAGTTAATTTTAGATACAATAAAGCAGCTCAAAAAAAGAATTTCAGGGAAGTGATTTCAAAAATGCTTCCACATTGGATTTGCTTTCTGGTGATAGCTCTATAACCTTTTGAGCTGCTTTGCGCGCGTTCTCATAATCTCCAACAGCCTTATAGCAAACAGCTAAAGATGCCCAGTATTGAAAGTTTTCTGGTTCAAATTTTATTATTTTAGGATAAATTTCAATTAGGTCAGGATAACTCTCAATTTTAATATAAGCAGAAAGGAGCTGGGAAAGCGATTCATAAGACTCAAGAGCATAACCCTGGTCTTGGGCGATTTTCAGAGATTCTTTTCCTTGTTTAATTTCTCCTAAATAAATCTGAGAAAGCGCTTTTAGCCACCAGCATTCTCTAAAATCTGATTTAATCTCAATGCATTCTTGGGATTTTTGTTTTGTTTTTTCATATTCTTCAGTTAAAATATGAGTTTTAGCCCAATCTCTAAGAATTTCCTGCCTTTTTGGCGACAAGGAATTGGCTTTTTCAAAATAATAATTTGCCTCTTGCTTAAGTTCTTTTTTATCAGCAATATCAATTAAATAATTAGTATAAACTCCAAGGAACCACCAGCTCCGAGTATAATTTGGCTGAATTTCAATATTCTCTTTAAGCGCTTGGGTTGCTTTTTGTATCATTTCCAATTGTTTGTTTTTGTTTTGTTCTTTTTTTATGCATTGATTAATAATTTCAATATATTCCAGCCGAACATAGCTATCTATAATACTGTGTTGAGGCAGTATATTATCCATTACAGCCAAGGATTGAGCACAGTTTTTTGCTCTTAATTCCCAAAGCGCTAATTTTATTTCTTTATTTATGTGAAGCGGCTTTATGTTGTAGACATAGATAAACCAAATTAGTCCAATAAAAAGGATAGAAGCGAAATAACGCGAATATCTACGCGAATTTACGTGAATATTTTCTGCATTGCTTGGTGCTTTTTTAATAATTAAATGCAGGGAGTAGGCAATTAACAAAAATGATATAATATAGCTGGAATACGAGTCAAAGCTGAAAAAATTAGCTGTTAAATAAGCTAAGAAAGTAGCTTGAATTCCGTGATATACTACACTTTCAGAAGGATTTTTAAGTTTCAATTTCTGTAATTGCCAAAAAAGAACAGCAAAAAGCAAAAGATAAATAATTAAAGCCGGAATTCCAGCGCAGACACCTATTTCAAAGACAAAATTATGGGCTCTGTCCCACCACCCGCCAGCATAACCAATACTTTCAGTTATACCTGGAATAGCAGGATTATAATATTTATCAAAACCAATTGAGAAATTTTCCGGTCCATAACCCAAAATAGGTCTTTGTTTTACTGCCTGCCAAGCAACTTTCCAGCCGGAAAAGCGGCTCTGGCCGACAATTTTACTAAAGGAGATATCTTGAATATCTAACAAGGGCTGGATAGCTGACCACGCCCTTTCAAAACCTGGTCCAAATATTTTATTTTCTTTTAAAGATTGGATAGTTTGCGGTTGACTGTTTAGCCAATAAGCCCCAAGTATTCCTGAAATTAAAATTATTCCCAATAGAATTTTTAATTTTGCTGTTTTTTTTCTTGGATAAAAAAAGATAAAAAATAAAAATCCAATAAATAGGCCTAGAAAAGCGGCTCGGGTAGCAGTAAGGAAAATAACAAAAAGAAACAGACCAGAACAAAAAAAGTAAAAAAGGGATTTTTTACTTGTTTTTTGAATTCCAAAAGTGAGAGCTAAAAAAAACAAGAGCAAAAGATAAATTGCCAAAAATGAAGGCGCTCCAGTGGTTGAACAGGGACGCCAAGAACTAGAGATTAAAATATCGCTGAAAAAGCCAAGTTTTTGGGAAATAGCAATTAGAGAAACTAAGATACCAATAAGGAATGTAAAATCCCAGATTTTTTGCCAATCTTTTTTTTGTAAAATTATAAAAGCTAAAATAGCAAAAAAGATATAAAAAGCAAAATTTACAAATCCGCCGCCCCTATAAGGATAACCCCATAAGCTGAAATGAGAGTCTAAAGAAAAAACTGTGGCTAAAAAGAAAATTCCTAAAAGAGAAATAAGAAGCCAAAAACTTAAAGATTTTTTTACTGGGGAGCTAAGCTCCGCAGGTTTGCGGAGCTTAGCTCCGCCAGAAAGTGTATTGCAAGCGAAAACAAAAAGCATTACAGAAAATATAATCCGGAACATAATTGTTTTTCCCCAATCAGGAGGGGAGAACCAAGGCGGGATATTCAAAAGCGGCAAAGCCAAAATCAAAAAGAAACCAATTAGGTAAAACCATTTTATTTTGGAGTCCTTGTCTGTCATATTATTCTATAATACAATAAATTTTTGAATTATGAAATAGGCCTTTTAGATAATAACAAATCAGGCCGATCGGCCCAATTTGTTATGGTTCTTATTGACCCCGTTAGAGGGTTGTTCTCTTTGTTTATTTCTACAAGTTTTTTAAATAAAGAAACTTTTTTATTTTGAGCTGTCCTGCTATCCTCTAAACGGGGTTGACACCTATTGACACCTCTTTTGGATTGGTTTAAAATATACTAATGGAAGAAATAAAACCTAACCAAGTTTATACTACACAGGAAGCCCAGGATTTTTTAAAGATAAGCAATAGCACTGTTAAACGTCATTTGAAAAATGGGATTATTCAGGCGAATAAAGTCGGCGGCAGATACAGGATTTTAGGAGCCGAGCTTTTAAGATTGGTTTCGCCAAAAGCAGAAAAAGGCGCGACAATAGTATATCGCGGATTAAAAGAAAAAGTTGGGCAAACTATTAAGAAATGGTAACCCTAGTGAAATCCCACAAACGGGAATTCCGCTAAAGGCGGAATTATTTCACAGGGTAAATTCCAGCCAAAATTTATGAGTTTTAAAAAAAATAGTCAAATTGGCATATTGGGCTATGGAGAAGTTGGGCAAGCTATTGCTAAGTTTTATAAAAATCCTAAAATAAAAAGCTTGGACAGGGATGATGGATTAAAAGGAGTAGAGATTTTACATATCTGTATTCCTTGGACTGATGATTTTGTAAAAATAGTAAAAAAACAAATCAAAGAAATAAAACCCAAGCTTACTATTGTTCATTCCACGGTTGCCCCTGGAACTACAAAAAAAATAGGAGGCATGATTGTTCATAGCCCAATAAGAGGAATTCACCCGCATCTTTATAAAGGAATAAAAACATTTGTAAAATATATTGGAGCTGATGACAAGAAGGCCGGAAAATTAGCCCAAAAGTGTTTACAAGATTTGGGAATAAAAACAAGAGTGTTTATGCCTTCAATAACAACTGAAATAGGCAAATTGCTTTCCACTTCTTATTACGGACTTTGCATTGCTTGGCACGGTGAAATGAAAAAAATGTGCGACAAGGTTGGAGTAGATTTTGAAAAAGCAGTAACTGATTTTAATAAAACCTATAATGAAGGTTATACAAAATTAGGGAAAAGGAATGTTATAAGACCGGTTCTTTCCTCGCCGAAAGCTGGCATTGGCGGCCATTGCGTAATTTCTAACGCGAAAATTCTTAAAAAATATTTTAATAATCAGGCGTTAGATTTAATTTTAAAATATGAGTCAAGAAAACAAAAATCCACAAAAAACTAAAAAAGCGCTTATTACTGGAATCACGGGCCAGGACGGTTCTTATTTAGTAGAGCTTCTTTTAGATAAGGGCTATGAAGTTCACGGAATTATTAGACGGGCAAGCACTTTTAATACTGGCAGGATTGACCATTTATATCAGGACCCGCATATTAATGGAGTAAGAATGTTTTTGCACTATGGCGACCTTTCTGATACAGGCAATATTGAAAAATTAATAAATCAAATCAAGCCAGACGAGATTTATCATTTGGCAGCAATGTCTCATGTTCGGGTTAGCTTTGATCTGCCGGTATATACTGCTAATATTGGTGGATTAGGAACATTGAGAATTTTGGAAGCAATTAAAAATTCTGGTTTGCCGATAAAATTTTATCAGGCAAGTTCAAGCGAGATGTTTGGAACTTCGCCGCCGCCGCAAAACGAAAAAACGCCTTTCCACCCCAGAAGTCCTTATGCTTGCGCTAAAGTTTTTGCTTATAATATTACACGGCTTTATCGAGAGGCCTATGGGATTTTTGCCTGCAATGGAATTATGATGAATCATGAAAGTCCACGCCGAGGCGAAACCTTTGTTACTAGGAAGATTACCCGGGGAATTGCCAGAATTAAAGCTGGACTTGATAAAAAGATTTATTTGGGAAATTTAGACGCTAAAAGGGACTGGGGATACGCGCCTGAATTTGTTGAAGCAATGCATTTAATGCTTCAGCAGCCAGAGCCGGATGATTATGTGATTGCCACTGGCGAGGCGCGTTCAGTAAGAGAATTTTTAGAACAAGCATTTAAATATAGCGGGTTGGGCGACTGGCAAAAATATATAGAAATTGACCCTCGTTATTTCAGGCCTGCGGAAGTGGAAGTTTTAGTTGGAGATGCTTCTAAGGCAAAAGAAAAACTTGGCTGGGAGCCGAAAACCAAATTTCAGGACTTAGTGAAAATAATGGTTGACGCAGATATTAAAAATATATAAGATGAGCAAAAATTTTATTTCTGAAAATTTATATAAGAAAATCATTCACAATGTTCCTTTATGCTGCGTGGATATAATTCTTAAAATAAATAATTCTTTTCTTTTGGTTAAGAGGACAGAAGAACCAGTAAAAGATAAGTGGTGCTTTCCAGGAGGAAGAGTTTTATTTAATGAAAAATTAGAAACAGCAGTAAAAAGAAAACTTAGACAAGAGCTTAATATTAAAAAAATTAAAAAGATTAAATTTTTAGGAGTGGAAGGAGTGAGATTTAGAAAAGGAGATTTTGGAAAGTCAGTCCATAGTATAGCCAATGTATTTTTAGTTGAAATAAACAAAAAACAAGCAGATGATATTCAAGTTGACAATACAGCATCTGAATATAAATGGTTCAATAGAATTCAGAATAATTTCCATCCATATATTAAAGAATTTTTAAAGCGAGGTAGATTTTAATTATGATAAATCTTGCTGATAAGAAAATATTAATAACAGGAGCGCATGGATTTTTGGGCAAACATTTGGTTAGAAATCTATTAGAAAAAAGAAAAGTTCCTAAAGAAAATTTGTTTTTGCCGACTATTCAGGATTTGGATTTAACAAAATGGGAAAATTGTGAAAAAGCGGTTGAAAACCAGGATATTGTTATACATTTGGCAGCCAAAGTCGGCGGCATTGGCGCAAATAGAGAAAAGCCAGGAGAGTTTTTTTACGACAATATAATGATGGGCGTTCAATTAATAGAAGCGGCTCGCCAGTCCGGCGTGGAAAAATTTACAGCATTAGGCACTATATGCTGTTATCCTAAATTTACCCCTGTCCCTTTCCAAGAAGAAAATTTATGGGATGGTTATCCAGAAGAAACAAACGCTCCTTATGGCTTAGCCAAAAAAATGCTTTTGGTTCAATCGCAAGCATATAGGCAGCAGTATGGATTTAATTCTATATTTTTAATGCCTGTTAATATGTATGGACCAGAAGATAATTTTGACCCGAAATCTGCTCATGTTATTCCAGCTTTAATAAAGAAAGTTGATGACGCTAAAAAACAAGGAAAAGATTATGTTGAAGCATGGGGAACTGGCAAAGCAACGAGAGAATTTCTTTATGCTGGAGACGGAGCAGAAGGAATTATATTAGCCACAGAAAAATATGATAAACCAGAGCCAATTAATATCGGCTTAGGAATGGAGATTTCTATTAAAGATTTAGTTGAGTTAATTTGCAAGTTAATGGATTTTAAAGGCGGAATTCGCTGGGATAGTTCAAAGCCGGATGGCCAGCCTCGTCGGTGCTTAGATACATCAAAAGCAGAAAAAGAATTCGGGTTCAAAGCAAAAACTGATTTTATACAAGGTTTAAAAAATACTATTCAATGGTATGAAGAATTTCAATAAAGGAAAATTTTTAATTACTGGCGGAGCTGGATTTATTGGTTCAAATATTGTAGAAAAACTTTTAGAATTAGGTGAAAAAGTAATTGTTTTTGATAATCTTTCTACTGGGAGAGAAGAAAACCTCAGAGATTTTTTGAAAAATCCTAATTTTAAGTTTATTCAAGGAGATTTAAGAAAAGAGAAAGAAGTTGAGGAAGCTGTGAGAGAAGTAGATTATATTTTACATCAAGCAGCCCTTCCTTCTGTTGGCCGTTCAATTTTAGATCCAAAATCTACATTTGAATCAAATGTTTCAGGCACTTTAAATTTATTATTTGCTGCTAAAAAATATAAAGTAAAAAAAATTGTCTATGCCAGCTCCTCTTCTATTTATGGCCCGACAAAAATTTTGCCTAAAAAAGAAAATATGCTTCCCAGTCCTATCTCGCCTTATGCCTTGAGCAAGCTTACCGGCGAGAAGCTATGCCAAATTTTTTCAGAAAATTATAGCTTGCCAACAGTTTGTTTGAGATATTTTAATGTTTTTGGGCCAAGGCAGGATCCTAATTCAGAATATGCCGCAGTTATTCCTAAATTTGTTTCTGCTTTTTTAAATGATAAAAGGCCGACAATCTATGGTGATGGATTGCAATCAAGAGATTTTACTTTTGTTGAGAATGTGGTTGAGGCAAACTTAAAAGCCCTTTATTCTAAATTTAACAATGGGCAAGTATTTAATATCGCCTGCGGCAATCAAACTTCTCTTTTAGAACTTCTTGATTTTTTAAATAAAATTTTTTCTAAAAATATTGAGCCGGATTTCGCGAAAGAGAGACAGGGTGATATAAAGCATTCCTTTGCTGATATTTCCAAAGCTGAAAAAGGTTTAAATTATTCCTCCCGCGTTTTTTTTGAGCAAGGTCTTAAAACAACTATTGATTGGTTTAAAAGATATAAAGTTTAATGATAAATTTTAGAGAAAAAATTAATCAGACCTTACTTTGGTCTCAAAAATACACACAGGCAGATATGGTTTATTTGGCGAATGGAGGATTTTGGTTGGGACTGGGACAGATTGTTTCAATTACCGCTTCTTTTCTATTAGCCATAGCTTTTGCCAACTTTTTACCTAAAGAAATTTACGGTCAGTATCAATACATTCTTTCCATCTTTGCTATTTTGACAATTTTTAGTTTACCAGGGATGAATTGGGCAATTGCTCAAGCGGCTGCCCGCGGTTACGAGGGTTCTTTTATTCCTGGATTAAAAATGGAAATTCGTTGGGGGATATTAGGAGGATTGATTAGTTTAGGAGCAGCTGGCTACTATTTTTTAAAAGGAGACCCTATTTTTACTATTTCTTTTCTAATTGTTGCTCTCTTTCTGCCCTTATTAGATCCGCCAAGTATTTTCCATGGTTATCTTAGAGGTAAAAAATTATTCAAATCTTTTACTAAATACAGCTTAATTACGCAATTGATTTCAGCTGGATGCTTGATTATAGTTCTTTTCTTGAGTAATAATTTATTTCTAATTCTTTTGGCTTATTTTATTCCTTATACTGCCTTGCGTTTTATTTTTTTAAAAGTAGTTCTTAAAAAATTTCCCCCTAACCAAAAAAAAGACCCTAAAACTCTTTCTTACGGAAAACACTTGAGTTTAATGGATGTAATGGGTCTTGTTGCTGATAGATTAGATTATATTCTTTTATACCATTTTTTAGGAGCAGGGGTATTAGCTGTATATTCTTTCGCTCTCATTGTTCCCCAAAAAATTACAGGATTTTTCGGAGGAATAATCAATCCTCTATTTTTTCCTAAATTAAGCGAGAAAAAAGCAGAAGATTTGAAAATTAACTTACCACAAAAAGCATTTAAGCTTTTTTTGGTACTCATTCCCGTTGTCGCAGTTTATATAATTTCAGCTCCCTTTTTATATAAAATATTTTTTCCAAAATATTTAGAATCTGTATTCTATTCACAAATCTTTGCTCTTAGCATCCTTTTATTTCCGGGAATATTATTTACTACTTTTTTAGCAGCTCAAATGAAAAAAAAGCAACTTTATATTTACAAATTTATTTCCTCTTTTATTCGGATTGTTTTTCTTTTAATACTTACTCCATTATATGGAATTATAGGAG
>Ga0111216_115_pt1 | contig 14554 bp, 16 predicted proteins | sample DeeMarSWOR152_54_FD_80249 | JGI IMG/M metagenome (GOLD analysis project Ga0111216, IMG submission 80249) | Parcubacteria bacterium DG_74_2
TCTTTCCAAATAAACTTATTTAATTGCTCTCTTGTTTCTATCTGAATAGGTTTTCCATTTAAATGAACTGTCATTTTTTCACCTCTCCAATTTTCAAAATATCTAATAAATAGTTTATAGTTGTTATTTTCTTCAATGTCAAATGGAATTTCTAAGGAATCTTCCCCCCAAGTGAAAACCAAACCTTTTCCATAATCAAACTGGTAATGAGTAAGTAAATTTCTTTTATCTAAATACTGACGAAATGCTGCTGAATTGATTGTCGTTTTCGACCACAACTCATCCGGATTGTAATGCTCACATTGATCAAAAGGTTTGAATTCGATTCCCTTCAAACTCATAATATTTAAAAACCGTAAGTCGTTTCCAGTAACCAAAATTTGTGACGGTGTAGAGATTTTATATAAATCTGCCTGGTTTTTATATATCACTCCAATTTTATTTGCATTAAATTGTTCTAAATATGTTAATGAATTATATTTTTCCAATCCCTCAAAAATATCAATATTTAAAGGAAGAATTTCAATATGGCTATTTGAGTTTTCTACTTCGAATATAGAAACAAAGCCGTTTTCTTCTTTTAATGTTAACTTATCCTGTTCTTTAAGATATAAAAGGGTTTTATCTATTTCTTCTTTCAACCAAAGGATATCATTATGGATTATTAGATATTTAACACTTAAAGGAGAAAGAAAATCACTAATATTCTTAGTTGTCCCTCTTAAAATTAAGGGAGTATATCTTAATCTATACCCAAAAAGGAGAGGATATAATATCTCAAAATCATTCCGGCACGGCTTAGGGGATATTTCGTTAGTTAAATTTCCTATTGGATTACTATTCCAAGATGCCGGACCCATATGTGGAGGACCCCATACAATCTTATAGTCGCCACTATCTTTCTCTAAATAATCTATGGTTTTTTTATAATCTTCTGGTATTTCTACTGTTTTTAATCTCCCATTAAAATCACCTGTAAGTAAAGGGTAATTAGGAAAAACAGAAAATCCTACAACAATTATTAAGAAAATAAAGGGAAATGCTTTACCTATCTTTTTGTTTTTGGCTTTTAAAAATTGGTTTATCTTTATTCCGCTAATAGCTATTAAGGGCGTTAAGGCAAGAATCAGAAACTGGTGGAATTTGGGAGTTCTGAAAGCCCATCCATAAAATGAATGTAAGGGCGCATCAATTATAAACCAATTAAACAGTTCTGGAGCAAAATGGGGACCGGCAGATAAAAAAATAGCTAAAGTAAACAATAACCCGAAAAAAAAATGTTCTTTATATTTTTTATGAACTAAAACGAATGACAATAGTCCGAGAAAAGTAAGGACTATAAGAAAAACATTAAGATTGATTCCTTCCAGAAATGAAAGAAATTGAGGCAATTCTCCATAGGCATTATGGAGACCAAAACTTCCTTTCATGGCAATCATATTAGACATGCTAGCATTTCCAAAACAACCTCCCACTCCCGTTAGAACATTTCCAGAAGTTCCACCACTCAACATTCCAGAAATTATCCAATAAGCGTTTAATAATAAAAAAATACCGAATACAAATACACTGTTAATAGAAATTTTTTTAAATATTCCTGAAATACTTCCCTCGGTATAAATTGCATCATAGATTATATAACTAAGAAAAATAATCCCCCCAAATATTACCCAATGCATATCACCCACTGCTAAGGACCATAAAATTACTGAAAATAGTAGATAATTCTTTTTGTTTTCATTAATTCCTTTAATCAAGGTAAATAATATTAAAGGAGCCAAATAAAAAGCATATTTTATTGTTTGATGTGATGCTTGTTCTACAACATATGTAGAAAGCATATAAAATAATGAACAGGCAGATATAATCAAAAAACTGCCTTTACATAATTTATTATTTTTACTAAGCAAATAACGTAGTAAAAGAAAGACCGATATGCCCGACAGCACACTAAAAAAAACAAAATAAAAAAACCGCCAATGAGGTGCAGAAATTGTTAGATTGGAAAAGAATAGTAACGGTGAAAAAATAAATAATTGAGATAAATGATACACATTACTATATCCATTTCCATTCCATAAATACAAAAAGTTGTCGTATATCCAGCCCTCTGTATTTTTTGCCGCTGTAAAATCACCGTACATTACAGCGCCAGAACCGAGTAAGCTCTTATAGATAAATATTGACGTTAAGATAAGTATTACAGAAAGAATTATTAAAAAAGCTACAGAGAATTTATTTCTCATTTTATTCAGATTATTCTTTAAACTTATTAAAGGATGAAAAGAAATTTATTCCAATACACAATAAAGTATATAGAGATATAAATAAAAGCAAGAAATTTATTGCATTAAATATTACACAAAACGAAATTAAAACTGCAAAAAAACCTCCATCCCATTTGATATATTTGCTATCAATTTTAAATTTATTAGACAAATTATTTACTTTTTTCACTAAATTATCCTTGGAAGATCTAATACCTAAATTCTTATTTATATTATCCATTTGCAAACTTAAACAAAAAACAATCAGCATGAATAAAAATAATTTCCATATATTCACATCGTTACTCATTTCATAATATCCATAGACTAAACTAAAAAAAATAATTATATCGCCGACTCTATCTAATGTTGGATCTAACCAGGCGCCTAAAACTGTTTTTTTGTCTTCTAAGACAGCTAATTCTCCATCACAGGAATCTAATATTCTGGCACAATTTAACGGAACAAGAGCAATTAAATTAAAAGAATAGTTTCCGAATAAGAATAACACCGAACAAAAAATATTTAAAATAAATGAAATTAAAGTTACACTATTTGGTGAAAATTTTAATATAGCTAAAATTCTAGTAATCTGGATTGAAATTTTTCTGTATAAAAAAATATTAAAAAATCCATCTTTCTTAATAACTTCATTATAAACCCTTGAAAGTTGTTCATTTGTAATTTTTTTCATTCCAATAAAAAAGGTTTGTAATTGATACTATTTATTTCTTTTTCTTTTTATTTTGGGTTCTCGTCCTTTCTATCCTTAAAAATTCAGTCCTTTCTCTTTTTAATATCTCATTAATTAAAGTTGAGGAAGTTCCTTTAGTATAAGGAAAGTATATTATTTTGACATCGACCTTCTTAAATTGTTCTTCAAATTCCTTCCATTTATCAGTGCTGTACCAATCATCACCGACAAATATTATATTAAACTTTAATTTTTCCCATGCCATGAATTTATTCATACTATATTGAGGGATAGCAAGATCTACATATTGTATACTACGAACAATTTCCAGTCTTTCTTTAAAAGGAATTACAGCTTTTTTATGTTTATAACTGACTAATTCATTTGTAGTTACCCCCACGATCAGGAAATCACATAAACTTCTTGCACTCCTAAGTATATCTAGATGCCCTATATGGAATAAATCGAATACACCTGTTGTATAACCTATGATTTTTTTGTCATATTTTTTTGTCATATTTTTTACCAGTATTATTTCTTACCTTATCAAGCCAGTTACTTAATTTTTCAAAAAACGCCTCTCTTTCTTTTTGTTGCTTATTTGTCAAAAAATTAATAAGTCTGACTTTTTCTTTTTTAAGATTTTTAGTTTCAAATATATTTACGAGTTTGAAAGCAATTTGACAGTCAAATACTCCATTCCAACTATGATTTACAGCAGGACTGTATTTTTTTAAAGGTAGATCAAAAGTCGCATCAACATTTATCCATTTTGAATTCTGCCTAATTTTTATAAAATTATGATAATCAATGATTTCTTTTCTATCCAATATTTTTTGCAAATCTTCAGGAAGTTCAATTTTGATAAAATTAAACCTGGTTTCGCACATCATATACTTCACTTTTATTCCCATTAGTTCATATAATCTTCCCAAAAGAAGATGTTTCCCGGAACAAGTCCCTTTGTGATTTTCCAAAACAGAGCAAAAATTTCGGCTCTTATCAATGACTCCATAAGGAATATCACGAACTATTTCAAAAATGGAGATTATTTTTTGTTGCTGGTTAATCACTTTATTTTATATTTATTAAATTCTTCAATAAAAGTATTTAAATTGATTATCATAAACTTTTTCCAGCCATTAAATCCACCAATATCAGTTGTCTTGAAAATTCCCTCATCAAGTGGCCACTCTTTTAAATCACTAAACCATTTATCAAAGGGAACAGGAAATGCATATTTAGGACGATAAATTATCTTATAAGGAAGATATTTTTCAGCAATTATCTTTAAAATATATTTTGGAATATCTAGATTTTCACTCACTTCAGTATAAGATATTCCTTTTGACTTGTTTTGGTGCTGTTTAGATTTCCAATGAACTTTGTAATCAAATGGCAGAGAGTTGATAAAGTTAACAAGCTTATTAGTGATGTAGGGAAACCCTTCTACTAACCCATTAAACTGCATGGCATTAATGCCTCTAATTATCAAGCCGGGTGTATGAATTTTCTGAATAAAATAAAATACTTGATTTTTTAAATCACTGGGCTGTTCATTTTTCAGTAAATATTTCATTAGCAACTCAAAATCATCAACTAAATACTCATCTCTTATAATTTTTTTCCTGTTATTCAAGCTAAAATATCGATAATTACCTAAAAAGTATTTAAAAAATGGTTTATCATTTTTGTAATTTAAATACATCCTTAAATTTTGCCCATAACCTCCAAAAATATCATCTGCTCCCTCTCCACATATAGCTATCTCGCATCCATCTTGTTTTGCTATTTTCTCTATCTCAGCTAAGGCAATCTCATTTGGGTGAAGAGGTTCGCATTTGTGTTTTATAAGCGGTCTTAAGAGAGAATCTTTACCGACATAATCTTCTTTATATAAAATTTTCTCTTTATGTATAGAGTTAAACTTCTTAACTACTAATCTTGAATATTTAAATTCATCATTTCCGTAAAAACCAGCACTGTATGTGTAAATTTTTTTTTAGGATATATTTTTCTACATAAAGCCAGAATCAACGAACTATCAACACCGCCACTTAAAGGAATGGCAATTTTTTTATCTTTGGTTAAATTCTTAATTGAATCAATAAGAAGTTCTTCTACTCTTTTTTTTGCTATTTCAAAAGAAATTTTTGTTTCTTTAAATTTAGGATACCAAAAGTTTCCTGTTTTCCTATTTTTTATTTTAGAGCCACAAGGAACTTTTTTATATCCTTCAAACATTGTTAAATTTCCAATCGGATACCTAAAACTAAAGTAACTAGTTATTCCTTCAAGGTTAAATTTCTTAAAACCATTTCTTAAAATCAAATCCGATAATTTTTTGGAATTATTTTTAAGATCACTTTTTTGATAGTAAGTAATTTGTTCACCAAATTTTAAACTTTTCATATTTTTCTAACTTTAAATGTCATAAAGTGAGCGTGTGTTTTGTCTATATTTCCCATCCAAGCTGGAAATGGAAAGTATCCAGCTCCTTTTATTTTTTCCACTTTAAAACCAAATACTTCAAAATATTCTTTAAGTCCGCGAATGTTATAAATGCGAATATGATTCCATGACTCTGGTTTTAAATTTGAATCATCATTTTTGTGTACCGCAAACGGATTACCAATACCGGATTTTTTACTAGAAAAATTAGTTAAAGAAAAAATTTGCCACCCCATAACACTGGCAAAAACATTACACCAACTACTGGCATTTTCTGTACTAATAATTACATAACCACTGGGTTTCAAAACTCTATAAACTTCAGATATAAAATTATCCGAATTATACAGATGCTCTATTATTTGATTACCGTGAACAATATCAAAAAAATTATCTTCAAAATCAAATTTTTTATTTAAATCAAATCTCTTTACTTTCACTCCTTTGGCTTTAGCTATTTTTATTCTTTCATCTACTATTTCAACTCCATAAATATTTTTTGCACCTATTTGTTTCGCAAATTTTATTGATAAAGTCCCATCGTCGCATCCGAGATCAAGAAAATTAGCCTGATTGTTTCTTTCAAACAATCTTAAAATATTTTGATGATTTAAATCAACGGCACTTCTGTATAATTTTTCTAAATATTCTTTCATAATTATCTTTTAATTTTGTTAGTTAAACACCCTAAACTTGTTGCAAAATATTCTAAAGATTTTAAGATCAAAATTCCTAAAACTAACGAAGGTTTTAAATAAAATTTTTTGTTTTTAAGGAATATAGTTAACCTGTAAACTGGATTAACTTGTGTTTCCCCATATTTTTTGTACCTTTTCATATATTCTTTAAGGGTTTTACCGCCATAAACTTTTTTCTTTAACCATTTCCCTAAAGAAAAATTATCCTCATGATGTAAAATTTCTGCTTTTATTCTTGCCTTAACGTCAGTCCCTAATTTTTTGAGCTTGTGTGGCAATGTACTATCTTCAGAAAATAAAACAATTTTTGAAGATGTGCCTTCATCAAAACCATTAACTTTCTTAACTAATTCCTTTCTAAAAAATCTTGCAAATTCTATTTCAGTTCCGGCATAAAAACTTCTCTCAAAATCTCTGACTTTAACCCAAAAACCATTACCAACACTTCTTTCAGGAATTATTATTCCTCCTACTTTCCTATTTTTTTCAATTAAATTTACGCATTCTTCCACAACTCTTTGAGCCAACTCCATATCAGAATCTAAAAAAAGCACGTACTCGCCCTTTGCTTTTTCTACACCAAAATTTTTCGCTCTATTTCTTTCAGAGTTTAGTTGAAAAACTTTATTACTTAACTTTTTGGCAATTTTGATTGTTTTATCAGAAGAATAATTATCAACAACGATAACCTCAACATTCTTATAAGTTTGATTCTTAATTGATTCTAAACACACCCTGAGAAATTCTCCAGAATTTTTTGTCGGAATAATAACTGAAACTAAAGGATAATTTGTCATAAAAGCTTAATTATTCTTAAAAAATGAAAATTTTATATTTTTACAATTAAACATTGATTATATGTTGCCCGAATTATTGGTTCGGGTTTGTCTTTAAAAAATTCATCAACTGCTTTCTTTACACCAAAAAGATTAGGATAATCATGTAATAGAATAATTCCTCCTTTACTCATCCGCGGATAAAAAAAATTTAAACAATCTAGTGTACTTTTATATAAATCTACATCTAAATGAACAAGTGAAAAAGTTTTATTCTTTACGGTATCAGCGGTAGCAGGGAACACTCCTTTGTAAAAATATACATTTTTATATTTTACCAAGTACTGTTGAACATTTTCTAATAATGCATTATATCGTCCTTTATAATGAGAGGGTGGATCATCTTTAGAGGTTTCAGGAAGCCCTTCAAATGTGTCAAATAAGTATAAAACTCTATCTTCTTTAACTTCACAAATAAGTTTTGCACTGCCTCCTTTATATACTCCTACCTCCGCGATGTCTCCCGGTATTTTTTTTGCGGATATTACAGATAAATATAGCAACCTGGCTTCATTGAAAGTTAATGGCATCTCGACTTCTTTTTTGATCTTATCTGTTAGATTAACAGTCTCATTTATTTGAATTATTGTTATCCTAAAATACCTCGCTAAAAATTTTTCCAGAATCTCCTTAAGTAATAAAAATACTCTATTTGAATAAATCTTATATATTGTTTTTTCCAACATAAATTTAATTACTCTCTAAATTTTTCTATTTCTTCTATTGTTTTTTTCGCTCTATTGCCAAGTATTTTTCAAATCTTAATATTAACTTCATTTATAACATCCTCTACCTCAACTTTATTGCCGTTTAATTTTACATCCAATAATACTTTTGGTTGAAAGCCCATTCTTCGCAACTCTCTCATTCCTCCGTAGTCAACTTTATTAAATATCGCTCCAATGTCTTCAATTTTGGCTCCGGCTTTTTTTATTCCTTCTATCATTGAAAAAATCGTTCCGCCGGTTGAAATTAAATCATCAATTATTAGAATTTTCTCCTCGTTTCTAATACTATTAATATGTAAAATACCGTTCTCATACCCACAGATATAATCAACAGATATTTCATCAATGGTTCCTTTTTTTCTCTTGGTAGCAATGATTAAAGGAAGAGAGGTTTTTAAAGAAATCGCAGTTGAGATAGGAATCCCCATTGATTCAGCTGTTAATATCTTGGTAGCATTTTTATAATTTAATTTCTCCAATAGTTTACCAGCACAATCATCAAGAATGGTCGGTTCTAAAGCCGGTTCCTGCTCGGTTATAGCGTTAAGAATGTATCTGTAATCCCCTTTTTTAATTACCCTTGCCCTTCTTAATTGTTCTTTTAATAAATCAACGCTCATATAATTATTGTTGCTTTTCTATTTCTTCCATGGATTTTTTGGCATCATCAATAAACTGAACCACCGTTTCTTTTGTTCTCGCTCCAAGTAAAGATTTAGCAATAATTTCTGGAGGTATGGTTAAAATATGAGCGCCTGTTCTTGCCCAAAGTTCAACATTTTCTGGAGTTCTTATAGAGCCAACAATAACCTCAATTCCTTTAAATTTATGGAAATCTAACCAATATCGAATATTTTTTAAAACCTTAAATGCTTGCTCTACTCCTTGCTCTTCAGAAATCCTGCCGCCAAAAATACTTATGAAATTAGGAACAGGAATTTTAGCGTTTGGATTTTCTTTTAATCCAGCATCAATAGCTTTGGCAGCTAAAGCTGCCTGATTAAAAGTAGTCATTGCAGTAACATTAACCTTAATTCCCTCGCTAACTAACTTTCGGATGATAGGTAAAAAAGAATTTCCTTCTCCATCAGTAATAGTAACCTTTACCGCAATGTTTTCTGCTAATTGAGCATATTCTCTTGCTTGTTTAAGAATTTCCTTTGGTTCTTCGCTGGTTACTTCTGCACTAACTGGTCGCGGCTCAATTAATTTGGCAATTTCTATTGTTCTTTTTTTGATTCCTTCTATACCGCCAGTAACTCCACATTTTAAGCAAATAGTAGGATTAGTAGTCACTCCGTCACAAATCCCCCAAGAAAGATATTTTTTTATTTCGTTTATGTCGGCAGAATCAATAAATATTTTCATAATATTATGTATTATATATTAAGTATTAAGCATTTTTTCAACTTTTTTGATAATTTTTACTACCTCTAAGAGATTTTTAGCGATAAAATCTGGCTTTAATTTTCGTTTTGTCATTGCCTCACAATAATAGGATTTTAAATCACCTAAAAATATAGTTTTGCAGCCAGCTCGCTTACCGGCTTGAATATCAGTTAAACCGTCTCCAATCATATAGGATTTTGATAAATCAATATCTAAGTCCTTGGCAGCTTTTAATAAAAGTCCTGGTTTTGGCTTCCGACAACTACAATTTTTTAAATATTCTTTAACCTTAACCTGCAAAACATCAGAGTGGTGGAAGCAATAATAAATAGCATCTAAACGAACTCCATCTTTTGCTAACTCTTTTTTCATTTTTTTATTAATCTTCTCTAACAAATCCAAACTTATTTTCCCTTTAGCAACAGCTGGCTGGTTTGAAGCTACTACTACTAAAAATCCCATTTTATTTAACAAACTAATGGCTTGTCCTATATTTTTTAAAAGTTTAAACTCTTTAGAATTAAGTGGAGAATCAATAGTTCCAAATTCTGGATTATAAACCATCTCATTTATTGTTCCGTCTCTGTCAAGAATTATAGCTTTTCTTATTTTATATTTCTTCAACATTGTTCTCAGGAATTTGAGCTAAAATATTAACAAGGAGATGGTTCATAATCAATTGAAAATCTTCGGTATTGGGCGTTCTCCTTGCAGAATCTAAGCAGGGAACAATAATACAAGCATCAGCTTCTTTAGCAGTAGCTCCAGTATCTTTACCTACCACTCCGACAATCTTAGCTCCAACTTCTTTTGCATATTCAATAGCCAAGATTAAATTTTTAGAAACAATTTCATTCCCTCCGCTAACTGAATAGATAAAAAGACAATCACGAGAAGTTAACCTATGGATCTCTAATTGCCGCTTAAAAATTGACTCCCAACCCTCATCGTTAGTTAAGGCGGTTAAAAGACTGGCATTATCACTAAGACAAATGGCAGGAATTTTGGCAATTTTATTAAAATCATTAGCAGCATGAGAGCCCGTTCCTGCTCCCCCGCCTACTCCTAAGAAAAAAACTCTACCTCTCTGAAGTTTTACTTCTGATAAAATTGCTAAAACCTTCTGAATTCCCTGCCGATCTATGTTCCTGGCAATTTCTGCTATTTCGGAAAGATAAGAATTGATAAATTCGAATATTTTCATAATAAAGAAACAAATTTCTAATTAGTAGTGATCGGATTAATTTACAGCTCAATCATTTTAAATCACTTTAAATAAAGTCAGCGATTACTTTTACTCCTTCTAAATCAAAATGAAATGGTTTTTCCTTAAAACCTATGCCAGCCATTGCTTTTCTTAATCTCTCTCTTTCATTCTCGCAATAAAATAAGAAAAAACCTCCTCCTCCAGCTCCCATTAGTTTTCCACCAATTGCTCCGTTTTCTTTAGCTCTCTCATACCATCGGTTAATCCTTGAGTCAGAGGTTCCTTTTCTTTTTATCTTCTCTTGCCAGTGGAGATCTAATAATTTCCCAAATTGAGAAAAATTACTATTGGCTAAGGCTGTTTTAATTTCTCTTCCAATTTCTTTTACCCGATGAAGGTTCTTAATTATTTCTTTTTCGCCTTTTTGGGTAGCTTCATCCTGAAATTTTAAAACTTGTGAGGATTTTCTTCTGATTCCGGTATAAAACATTAAAAGATTATTCTCTAATTCTTTAACAGTCTCTGGAGAAATTTTCCGGGGATGAAGGAGATCAACTTCCACTTCTCCATCAGGAGAAGCTAGAAAAGAAGTGAGACCTCCGTAGGCAGCGATATACTCATCCTGCTTGCCAGAGGGCTCTTTTAATAAGTTCATCGCAATATGGCAAGCTTGCTCAGCAATTTCTTTTCTTGGAGGAAGATCTTTTTTTACTGTAGCTTGAAGATAGGCATGAAGGGCAGTAAGTAAAGCAACAGTAAAGCTCCCTGAGCTCCCGAGACCAGTATTAGAAGGCACATCAGCAAAAGAAGCAATTTCAACTCCTCCATTTATTCCCAATAATTTAAGAGACTCTCGAATAATTGGATGCTGGATCTCTTCGGGATTTTTTACCTCTTCGGTTTTGGAATAACTCATCTTCAAAGTATCATCAAATCTTATATGTAAAACGACATACACATACCTATTAATAGCAACTGAAATCCACTCTCCACCATACAAAGAATAATATGAGGGTAAATCTGTTCCTCCTCCTCCAATTGGTATTCTCACTGGTGCTCGAACAATAATCATAATTTTTTTATATATTTTTTAAACTCTTCCAAGCCATTAGGTGAACCTATTTGATAAAATCTTTTTTCAGCAAAATAGACTAAAAGTTGTTTTTTTTTAATTAATGATTTATGGAATTGTGATAAATCGCAACCCTGATTATTCGGGAGGAATTTTAATGCTTCTTTTTTAAAAATACTTACTCCATAATCGATATATTTCATTTTTGGAGTTCTCCTGGTTTTGCTATAAGATTTTACTAAATTTTTTTCTACTTCTACATTGCTCGGTTCATATTTATTAAGATTTTTATAAACTGTCATCAAACCAAGTTTATTAAATTTTTTGAAAAAACTTATTGTTTTTTTGAAATTAAAAGGCAAATAGGAATCGCCATACATTACCAAAAAAGTATCTTCTAATAAATATTCAGCTTTTTTTAGGGCTCCGCCGGTGCCAAGCAGCTTCTTCGCATCGCTACTATACTTTATATTTACATCGAACTTTTTCCCATCCCCAAAATATTTTTTAATTTGAGCTCCTTTATATCCAATACATAAAATAATCTTGAATATGCCATTTTTTTTAAAAAGATCTATCTGATGTTCCAAAAAAGGGTTTTCTTTAATTTCTATCATCGATTTTGGAATTTTTTTAGTTAAGGGATAAAGCCGAGTAGCTAACCCCCCACATAAAATTACTATTTGCATGTTTCTTTTATTGATTTTTTGTCTGTTTAATAATTCTTTCAAATTCTTGGACGCTTTTTTTAAAATTAATTTCTTTTGACCATTGCCAGGCATTTTTTCTTAAAACCTGATACTTTTGTTGATTGTTTAATAAATCAATTATGTTTCTGGCTAAATTTTTTGGATTGTTTTTTTGACAAATTATTCCTGTTTCATTATGTTTTACACTATCCCGCAAACCATCAACATCATAAACTATGGCTGGCGTGCCCTGACTATTGGCTTCTGTAACTATTAATCCCCAACCCTCCTTCACTGAAGTAGCGCAAATCAAATGTGATTTTTGCATTAATTCTATTTTTCTTTCCTGTCCAACTCTGCCTAAACACCTAATTGAATTCCTATAAGGAGCGCTATCAATCATTTTTAAAATTTTTCTGCCGTATCTATCATTAACATCCCCGGCAATCAACAACTCTAAATCCTTTATTTCTTTTTTAGCTATGCTAAATGCTTTAATTATTTGCTCGGTTCTCTTCATAGGCCGAATCGCGCCTAAGCTTAAAATAGTTGGTTTGTTATATTTGCTAATTTTTTCCAAACTCTCTATTGGTTCAATCTCTATTCCCTCGCTTATAACATCTATTTTCTTCTCATTAAATCCATGTTTAACTAAATCATTTTTTGTGCTTTGAGAAACCGTAATCACCTGCCTGTCCCGCAACAACCAGAGATAAATCGGCTCCAGTAAATATCCAATTATGTTTAACGGAAAAAACATTTCATAAAACCAAATCTGACGGCAAAGCTGATGGATAAATAAAATGGATTTAACAGGGTGAACATAATATTTGGCGAAAAATGGAATTGTGTTTACTTCGTCAATCACCAAATCCGCCCAACCGGCCAAATGTTTCTTGTAATATCTATAGGCCTGCCAATAAACCGTCCACTTGCTGCCGACTCTAATAATCTCATAACCATCAATGATTTCTTTTTCTTTTGCTCCTTTAAATTTAGAAGTTAAAAGAGTCACCTGATGACTATCTTTTACTAATCTTTTTAATAATTCTTCGGTGACAATTTCAGCTCCGCCGGCTAAAGGATTTTTCCTGTCTTTCCAATTTAACCATAATATCTTCATAAAGTTTCATTCTAAATTTTTCTTCTTCCTTATCACATACATCGGTCGATTGGCTACTTCATTTTGAATATTACCGATGTAAAGTGCTACCAAACCCAAGCAGATTAGAATAATACCCACTAAAAATATAATCATTACAGCCAGCATCGCTGTGCCGGTAAAAGCAAGGCCAAAGGGATCATTCAACACATATTTCTCAATCAAAATGAATAAGCCCATAAAACCTGATAAAGGAGTAATAATAATTCCGAGGTAACCTGCAAGTTTTAAAAAGAATAAGCTGTGAGTAATAAAGGTTGATAAAGCTAATTTAGTTAATTTGAAATAGCTATATCCGGCTTTGCCAGAATTTCTCTTGGCAACGTTAAAGTATACAAAGTCCCTTTTAAACCCGAGCCAATCTAACAATCCCCTAGTAATTCTGTTTCTCTCTGTAAAACGATTGAATTCCTCAATAACTTTTCTGTCTAACAAACGGTAATCTGTAGCGTTGGGGATGATATAGGTTTCTCCAATACGATTCATTATTTTATAGAACCAAAAAGCTCCCATTCTTTTAATTAATCCCTTCCTATTGTTTTTTCTAATCCCAACTACGATATCTGCCCCTTTTTCCCATTTATCCAGAAACTCGGGAATAAATCTTGGCGGGTGCTGCAAGTCAGCATCGGCTATGATAGCTGCATTGCCAGCCGCATTATGAATTCCAGCCGAGGTAGCGATTTCTTTGCCAAAATTTCTGGAAAATTCTATGTATTTAACTTTGGGGTTATAATTTGTTAAATCCTGGATTACCTTATCACTGTTGTCATTACTTCCGTCATTAACAAAAATAATTTCATAATCATAATCCTCTTCTAAATTATGCAAGGCCTTTATTAATTCGCTATAAATTAAAGGTATGTTTTCCTCCTCGTTATAAACTGGAACAACTACAGAAATTAATTTGGCGTCAGCAGAAAGATTAACTGTGTTTGGCGAGTTAGAATTTTTCATACACCTTAGTTCTTAATGTTTGTATGTAATAAACTATTATCATAGCTGCCAGTAATATGAAATTGGAGCTTAATATAGCGAAAGTTATCTGCCAAATATTGGCGTGAAAAAAGACAACTAAAAGAACCTGCAAAGCAATAATTAAACCAAAAGGATAAAGATGTTTTCTATAGTGGATAGCCATAAAATATTGAATTAAAACTTGAGCTAAAGCGCTAAAGAGCATAGCCAAACCAAACCAATGTAAATAAGGGGCTACTGACAGATATTTGGCGCCAAAGAGCATTTTTATCACCAGTTGAGGGAACAAAACAAACAAAATTAGTGTTAAGCCAGAAACTCCGGCAATTATTATAAACGACATTTTTAATAAATTTTTCTCTTTGCCATCGCCATTAGCTCTG
>Ga0111216_116_pt1 | contig 14103 bp, 7 predicted proteins | sample DeeMarSWOR152_54_FD_80249 | JGI IMG/M metagenome (GOLD analysis project Ga0111216, IMG submission 80249) | Parcubacteria bacterium DG_74_2
ACCAACAAAATTATGTACAAATCAACAAAATATAAACAATTTAAAAAACCGGAGAATCTCCGGATAATTCCTTTAGGCGGGCTTGGCGAGGTTGGCCGAAATATGACGCTTTTTGAATACAAAGGCAAAATTTTAATTATTGACGTAGGTCTGCGAATGCCTGAGGAAGATATGCCGGGAATAGATTTTATTATTCCTAATGTTAGTTATCTTAAAGGCAAACAAAAAAATATTTTAGGAATTGTTTTTACTCATGGCCATTATGACCACATTGGCGCTATTCCCTATCTTATTGAAAAATTAGGCAATCCTTTAATGTTCGCCTCCAAGTTAACCAAAGGAATTATCCTTAAAAGACAAGAGGAATTTCCTTATCAGCCCAAAATAGAAATTGTAGAAGTAAAAGACAAAGACAGAATTAAATTAGGCCCTTTTAAGATTGAGTTTTTTCACCAAAACCACAACATCCCTGGCAATTTCGGTCTTTTCATCCAAACGCCTATAGGAAACATTGTTCATACTTCTGATTTTAAATTTGATAAAACTCCAGTTAATGAACCACCAGTTGATTTTGCTCATTTAAAGCAAATAGGCAAACAAAAAATTCTTCTCTTGATGTCTGATTCAACCGGAGCTGAAGAAAACGGCCATTCTCTTTCTGAAACAGATATTTCTGAAAATTTAGAAGAAATTTTCAAACAATCACAGGGTAGAATTATTGCCGCTACTTTTGCTTCTTTAATCAACAGAATTCAGCAAATTATTCTCCTCTCAGAAAAATATAATCGTAAAGTGATAGTAGAGGGATATTCAATGAAAAACAATGTAGAACTCTCCAGAAAATTAGGATATCTGAAAATTAAAAAAGGAGTTCTCATTTCTGTCAAAAATATTAAAGATTATCCAGATTCCAAAATAACTGTTCTCTGTACCGGGGCTCAAGGAGAAGGCCGGGCAACTTTAATGAAAATTGCCAACAAAGAACACCGTTTTTTGCGCTTAAAAAAGAAAGATACAATCATTTTTTCATCCTCTGTTATTCCCGGAAACGAACGAACTGTTCAAATTTTAAAAGACGAACTTTACAGGCAAAAAGCAAAGGTTCTTCATTATAAAATGATGGACATTCATGCTGGCGGCCACGCCAAACAAGAAGAATTAAAAAAAATGATTAAACTGATGAAGCCGAAATTCTTTCTGCCAGTGCATGGCCAGTATTCTATGTTGGTAAGCCATGCTGAACTTGCTCAAATTGCTGGTGTTTCTCAAAAAAATATAATAGTTATTGAAAACGGCCAAGTTATTAACTTAAATCCTCAGGCATTTTCTTTAGAAAAAAAGAGGGTGCCTTCAAACTATGTAATGGTTGACGGCTTAGGAATCGGCGATGTCGGCGAAGTAGTCCTGCGCGACCGCCAGGTCTTGGCTCAAGATGGAATGTTTGTTATAATCGTAGTTGTTGACAGACAAAAAGGAAAAGTTAAAGGAAGTCCAGATATAATCTCCAGAGGATTTGTCTATCTAAGAGAGTCAAAAGGATTATTGCAGGATACCCGGAAAAAAGTAATTGAAATAGTTGACAAAGCAGCCGGCGCAGGCGGAGCTGTAAATTGGATTTATGTCAAAGACGAAATCAGAAATAAAATCGGCCAATTCTTTTTCTCAACAACCCAGCGCAGACCAATGATTTTACCCGTAGTAATAGAAGTATAAAAATATGCGAGTTTTAAGCGGCGCTCAGCCGACTGGAAAATTACATATTGGCAATTATTTAGGCGCAATAAAACAATGGCTCGAACTTCAGCAAAAAAATGAATGTATTTTTTTTATTACTGATTTGCATGCTATTACTATTCCTCGCGACCCTAAAACCTTTCAAAAAGAAATTTTAAATACAGCTGTGGCCTATCTTGCCGCAGGCCTTGATCCGGAAAAATCTATTATTTTTATTCAATCCCGCCTCAAAGAACATACTGAACTTTGCTGGCTTCTAAACACTATAACTCCAGTAGGAGAACTTTTCCGAATGACGCAATATAAGGATAAAAGCAAGCAATTTAAAAAAAATATTAATGCCGGACTCTTAGATTATCCTGTTCTTCAAGCCGCTGATATTTTGCTTTATCAAACTGAATTGGTGCCTGTAGGCAAGGACCAGCTTCAACACTTAGAATTAAGCCGAATTATTGCCCGAAAATTTAACCATCGTTTTGGTAAAACCTTTAAAATTCCAAAAGCATATGTGTCTAAAACAGGGGCTAAAATTATGTCTTTGGAAAATCCCAAAAAGAAAATGTCAAAATCAATTCCCTCCTCCTGCCTTTTTCTGTTTGACGAACCAAAAGAAATCAAGGCAAAAATTATGTCAGCAACCACAGATTCTCAAAAGACAATAAAATACGACCTGAAAAGAAAACCAGGAATATCCAACCTCCTAACTATTTATTCACTTTTCAGCGACAAATCAATTAAAGAATTAGAAAAACAGTTTAAGGGAAAAGGTTATGCTGAATTTAAAAAATCTTTGGCTCAACTTTTAATTTTAAAATTAGAGCCCTTTAGAACAAAGAAAAAAGAGCTTCTCTCACGAGAAGCTTATATCCACAAAATCCTTAATAAAGGAGAAAAAAGAGCTCGGGCTATTGCCCAACCCACAATGACAGACGTTCGCCAAAAAATGGGCCTTACAATTTAATTACTTTGGTTATTTCTTTTTTCTTTTTATTAAGCAGGGTTTTTGTTTCGGCTTCTATAACTAATCTTAAAACCGGCTCTGTATTAGAGGGACGAACATTAAACCACCAATTTTTAAAATCTATCCTTAAACCGTCTATTTTTGAAATTTTGCCAGCTTTATATTTCTTTTCTATTTTGTTTAAAACCTTTTTTTTATCTCTCACTTTAAAATTTACCTCTCCTGAAAAATAGTATTTTTTAAACGGCTTAATTAGTTCTGAAAGCCTGTTTTTTTTGTTTGACATTTCTTCCAGAACCTTAAATAAAACAAAAAAAGGCGATTCGCAAAAATAATGTGATTTCAAATAATAATGGCCTGACTGTTCTCCTGCAAAAAAAATGTCTTGCTTTCTCATTTTCTCTTTAATAAATGAATGCCCTACTCTTTCTATTATTGCAATGCCTTTGTTCTCTTTTATTGTTTCTTTTACAACATTACTTGAACGAACATCGTATAAAATCTTTTTGCCGGGATTTTTTCTTAAAATTATTTTGGCAACAAGAGCAGTAATTAAATCTCCAGAAATTAATTTTCCTTTCTCGTCAATAAAAACAATCCTATCGCCGTCGCCGTCAAAAGCAATTCCTAAATCCTGGTTTGAATGTTTAGAATAATAAACTTTGCCTGGAAGTTTTGCTAAAATTTTGTGAACTGCTGCTGACGGTGAAGTTCTGGGCAGAACAACTACAATTTTAAAGGGTTTAATTTTCTGGAAATCAAAATCTGAACTAACAAATTTTATATAGTCGCTGATAATCTTTTTTTTGACGAGTTTTCCTCTCTTCTTGGGGTAAAATTTATTTTTAAAAATAAATTTCTTAATTTGCTTTAATCCGCTGTCCCTGCTTATTGGGATTGCTTTTTCTCTAACCACTTTAAAGCCGTTATATTCAGCAGGATTATGACTAGCCGTAATTTCTACTCCACCGTCAAACCCGTAATAACCAGCAGCAAAATAAAGCATGGGGCTAGTTGAAAGCCCTATATCAATAACATCACCCCCTTGGTCTATAATTCCTTTTGTAAGAGCTTTAAAAAGCGGCAATGAAGAAGCACGATTATCCCGTCCAACAACGATTTTTGGTCGTTTTTTTCTTAAAAACTCAACAAACGCTTTGCCAAAAAGCTCGGCCGTCTCTTCATTTATCTCATCAGGATATTTACCACGGATATCATATGCTTTAAATATATTTGGATTAATTTCACACATAATAATCTTTTTTTATTATAACATAAGCACAACGCTTGACCAATTGGGTTTGTCCTGCTATAATATTTTTAATATGAAATTATACGAACTAACCTATTTAATATCTCCTAACCTCTCTGAAGAAGAGGCAAAAAGTTTTCAGGAAGATATATGTTCTCTTATCCAGAAACAAGAAGGAGCTTTAGAAAAAAAAGAAACAATAATTAAAAAAAAGCTAAGCTACCCGATTCAAAAGCAAGAAACAGCTTATTTAGCTACTGTTGAATTTCGCTTAGACCCTGAAAAACTCAAGGACTTAGAAAAAGAATTAAAATCTAAAAATCAAATTCTTCGATTTTTACTCTTAACAAAAAAAATCTCTGAAATTAAAACTATTTCTAAAATCAGTAAACCAAAACTAAAACCAAAGCCAAAACAAAAGGTCAAATTAAAAGAAATTGAAGATAAACTTGAGGAAATCCTCAAAGAATAAAAATATGAATTTAAACAAAGTTTTTTTAATCGGTCGGCTAACTGCTGACCCAGAAATGAGAAGCACCCCTTCAGGCCATTCAGTTTGCAATTTGCGAATGGCTACCAACCGGGTTTGGACTGACCGGGAAACAAACGAAAAGCAGGAAAAGACCGAATTTCACAGCATTGTTTTATGGCGAAGATTGGCTGAAATCGCTTCTCAGTTTTTAACAAAGGGCTCTCTGGTTTTAATTGAGGGAAGATTAGAAACAAGAAGCTGGGAAGATCCTAATGGGAATAAACGTTATCGAACTGAAATCATCGCAGAAAATCTCCAACTGGGGCCAAGAAAACAACAAGGTCCCGGCAGTGGTCCTTTAATCCAGGAAAAAACTGAAAAAGAAGATATTCCTGTAATTCAAGAAGCAGAATCGCCGTCTGCTCAAGACCAAACCCAAAACCCAGAAAACCCGGAAAAAGAAGAGGAAATAAATATAAAAGACATACCATTTTAAAATCAAATATTAAATATAAAATATCAAAATTACATATCAAAAATTAAAATTTTGAATTTTGATTTGTCATTTTTATTTTTGCATTTTGATATTTGATTTTAGCAAAGCGCTTATGTGTTATTTCTGTCAGCAAAATAAAAAAGAAATTGATTTTAAAAATACGGAGCTGCTCCGTCGTTTTACCTCTGGTTTAGCTAAAATCAGGCCAAGAAAAAAAACCAATCTTTGCTCTTTTCATCAAAGGGAATTATCAAGAGCAATAAAATTGGCAAGATATATGGGACTGCTCCCCTATACCACTAAGTAGCAACAGCTTTTTCTATTTCCCCGACTATCTTTTTGATTACGTCGGGGTTTTCTTTTAAGAATTTTTTTGCCTGCTCAACGCCCACTCCTAATTTTATCTTGTCAAAACTGTAAGAATTTCCTTTCCGCTTAAGCACTCCGTATTTTATCCCTGTATTTAAAACATCGCCAGCCCGGGAAATGCCTTCATTATAATAAATATCAAACTCAGCAACTTTAAAAGGAGCAGCTACTTTGTTCTTTACTATTTTTGCTTTTATTCGAGAACCAATAATCTGATCTTTATACTTTATCTGAGCTATCCTTCTTAAATCAATTCTCACTGATGAAAAAAATTTTAAAGCCAGGCCTCCTGATGTTGTTTCTGGATTTCCCCAGGTAATCCCGATTTTCATTCTTATCTGATTAAGGAAAATAAGCGATGTCTTTTTTTCAGAAACAATATTGGATAATTTCCTCAGGGCTTTTGACATTAAGCGCGCCTGAAGTCCTATTTGCTGTTCATCCATTTCTCCCTCAATTTCTGCTTTTGGAGTCAAGGCAGCAACTGAGTCCACCACAATTACATCAACTGAACCAGAACGCACTAAAGATTCTACAATCTGCAGGGCCTGTTCGCCGGAATCGGGCTGAGAAATTAAAAGGTCATTAACATTAACCCCGATTCTTTTAGCATAATCTGGATCCAAAGCGTGCTCAGCGTCAACAAAAGCTCCTACTCCTCCTTTTTTTTGCGCTTCAGCTAAAATATGCAGAGCTAACGTTGTCTTTCCAGTGCTTTCCGGTCCAAAAATCTCAATCACTCGCCCTCGCGGCACTCCGTTAACTCCTAAAGCTAAATTCAAAGAAAGAGAACCAGTGGAAACAGCATCAACGTCGCTCGCCCGTACCTCTTTCAGCTTCATTATTGCTCCTTCGCCAAAACGCTGTTTAATTTCATCTATTGCCTCCTGTAAATCCTGTTTTTTAGTTGTTTCTGTTTCTTTTTTCATAAAATTTAACTTAAGTCTGATTGGTCTGATATGTCTAATTGGCTTGGTTGTCCTAATAAAATTTCTCTTGGTTTGGCGCCGTCAGCTGGTCCTACTACTCCTTTTTCCTCAAGCATATCTATAAGCCGCGCCGCGCGCGCATAACCAACCCTCAAGCGACGTTGGAGCAAAGAAGCAGATGCCTTGCGCGCCTCAATTATTACTCTTTTTGCCTCCTCATACAAAGGATCTTGTTCATAAACACTTTCCTTTTCAGAAAATTCTATGGCCTCATCTAAACCTTCGGTTATATCTCTTTCTGTTATTTCTTCTGTTTTTGTTTTTGCCAACTGGGTCTTGGATTCTATCCATTCAGCCACTCTTTTTACCTCTTTTTCAGAAACAAAAGCCGCCTGAATCCTCCTTGGCTTGGCAAGCTCAGAAGAAATAAAAAGCATATCTCCTAATCCCAAAAGTTTCTCTGCCCCAGCCATATCTAAAATAGTTCGCGAATCAACTTGAGAAGCAACCTGAAAAGTAATCCGAGAAGTTATGTTCGCCTTAATTAAACCAGTAATTACTTCCACAGAAGGCCGTTGAGTAGCCACAATAAGATGAATTCCTACAGCCCGCGCCATCTGCGCTAATCGCACAACCGCGGCTTCAATGTCTCTTGTGCTTGCCGCCATTAAATCAGCCAGCTCGTCTATAATCAAAACAATATTAGGCATTGGGTCTAAAGATTTCTTCATGGCCTTCTCATTATAAAGGGCGATGTTTTTTGTTTCTGCTTCAGATAAAACCTCAAATCTTCTTTCCATTTCTTTAATTAACCAACGGAGAGCATTTACTGTTTTCTGAACATCATATATCACTGGGGTTAAAAGATGAGGAAGATTAGTATAGGTTTCAAATTCTACTCTTTTCGGGTCAACTAAAATAAGTTTTAAGGTTTGGGGAGAATTACGGTAAAGCAGGCTCAAAATTAAATTGTTTAAACAAATTGTCTTCCCGCTTCCAGTAGAACCAGCTACTAAAAGATGGGGCATTTTTACTAAATCAGCGTACACGCTGGTGCCGGCAACATCTCTGCCCAAGCATAAAAGCAAAGGAGAAACAGATTTCTGAAAATTTTGGTCGCCAATTAAATTCCGCAACCGCACAAAAGCCCTTACTTTGTTTGGTATTTCTATACCTACTAAAGACCTGCCTGGAATAGGAGCTTCAATTCTTATTGGATGCGCGGCTAAAGCCAAAGCTAAATCATTGGAAAGCGCAGTAATTCTAGCCAATTTTATTCCTTCAGAGGGTTTAAAAGTATATTGAGTAACAGTAGGCCCGATATTTACTTCTGACATTTCTACTGGAATGCCGAAATTTTCCAAGGTTCTTCTAATAATAGTTGAATTTGCCTGGATATCGCCGCTGGTCGGACCGCCCTTGTCGCTTTCCAATAAATCCAAAGAAGGAACCGGATAAAATGAATCTGTTTCTCTTTTAAGCGGCTTGGCCTCTAATCCTAAAGAAAGTGCTTCTTTAGAAGAAGGAGGAGCTTTTTCTTTTTCAGAAGGGGAAATTTCTTTTATTTTAAACTGGGGTTCTCCTGTTGCTTTCTTAAAAATCTGTGAAACCAAAGATTTACCCGCCTGAATGTCCGCAGGACTTTCGGCGGGTTTTCCGTCTTCAGATGCCTTCTCCCTCTGCCATAAAAACTGCAAAAGTATTAAACTGCCAATAATAATTACTGTTAAAAAGACAATAAAATTTGTCCAAAAGCCGAATAGATAAAAAACTGGCCAGCTAATTAGATAACCAATCCACCCCCCTTGGCCGCTGTAATTCCAAATAAATTTTTGCAGCTCTTGATTTTGGCTAATTTCCCGTCCTCCTAAAATGCCAGAAATTCCTAAAATTAAAATAAAAATGCCTAAACATATTGAAAGCCAAAACATCTTTGGCCGCGAGCTCAAAAAAGCCAATCCTCCTAAAGCAAACAATAAAGGAATAATAAAGACGGTTTTTCCAATTAAAAAACTAAGGGTTTTGAGAAAAAAATCACCACCCATTCCAGCTAAATCAAAAAAAGATAAAACAACAATAACAGCGATAAAAAACATTAAAACAGCTCCAATTTGCCTCTTAGTTCTGGAAGGCAAATTCAACTGTGGAAACCGAGGAATCCAAGAGAATATAGATTGCTTCTTCTGTTGAGCTGGTCTATTCTTTTTTTTACGCTTCTTTTTCATTTTTTGAATCCTGTTCCTGCTGGTATTAGTTTACCAATTATCACATTTTCTTTCAAGCCCAAAAGTTTATCTTCTTTGCCTTCAAGAGCCGCGTTAATTAAAACCCGTGAGGTTTCCTGAAAAGAAGCAGCTGATAAAAAGCTGTCTGTGGTTAAAGCCACCTTAGAAACCCCAAATAATATTGTTTGAGCTGTAGCTGTCTTTTTTCCAGCGGTTTTTAGTTTTTGATTCTCTTCCTGAAAAAGCGCTTTTTCTACTATTGTGCCGCTCACCCAAGGACTATCTCCTTCATCTTTAATTTTTACCCGAGAAAACATCTGACGAACAATTACTTCAATATGTTTATCATGAATTACTGCTCCCTGGGAAACATAAATGTTTTGAACCTCTTTAACAATATAACGTTCGGTTTCTCTCTGCCCTTTTACTTGAAACAGCTTTTTCAAATCTGAACTTCCATCAGTAAGAAACTCTCCAGCTTTTACCTCTTGACCTTTTTCAACCAAAACAATATCCTTGCCCGAAATTTTATAAACAATACTCTCTGTTTTTTTCTTTTTTTGAGTTTTTGGGATTTGGGGTTTGGTGCTTGCTTGGAATTTGGGATTTGGTGCTTGGGATTTCACCTCTATCACCCCTTCCTTCTTATCCACTTTTGTCACTTTTCCTTGTTTCAAAGCAATAATAGCTTCTCTCTTTGGAGAACGGGTTTCAAAAATTTCTTCTATCCTGGGCAGGCCTAAAGTAATATCTTCCTCGCCAGCCACACCGCCGGTATGAAAAGTTCTCATAGTAAGCTGGGTCCCTGGTTCTCCTATTGCTTGAGCCGCCACAATGCCAACGGTGCCTCCTAATTCTATTAATTTGCCTTTGCCTAAATCCCAACCATAACATTTCTGGCAAATCCCTCTGCTTGTTTTACAACTTAAAGGAGAACGAACTTGAACTTGTTTTATTTCTGCTTTGATTATTTTGTTTGCCTTTTGCCAATCAATAATCTCTCCCTTTTTCACAATACCTTTAATATCTTCAAGGACTACTCTGCCTAAAATCTTAAAAAGGAAATTCTGTCTCATTTTCTCGGCATCTTTTCTGTAAAGTATTAATCCTTTTTTATCTCCACAGTCCTTTTGACTAATAATTACTTCGTGAGCAACATCAATCAACCGCCTAGTAAGATAACCAGCAGTTGAAGTCCGTAAAGCAGTATCAGCTGTTCCTTTTCTTGCTCCGTGAGTAGAAATAAAGAATTCCAAAACGTCAAGTCCCTCCTTAAAACAGCTTTTTACCGGAAGTTCAATAATCTGGCCCCCGGGATTAATTACCAAACCCTTCATGCCTGCCATCTGAATTGGCTGGGACCAAGAACCTTTTGCTCCAGAGTCAACAAGAGAAAAAACTGAACCGCCTTTTGGCAAAGCTTGAGGCACTAATTTTTCCAATTCTGTTTTTGCTCTCTGCCAAACCTCAATAACCTGAGTTGTCTTTTCTCTTTTAGAAAGCAGTCCCTTCTTAAAATGTCCCTGGATTTTTTCTACTTTTGTCTTTGCTTGTTCTATTAATTTTTCTTTTTCTTTTGGAATTTCTAAGTCATCTATTCCCCAGGTTATTGCAGACCGACTGGAATATTCAAAACCAATTTCCTTAATTTTATCTAAAGTTTTTTGGGATTCATCATAACCATAATTTTCCACAATCTCATTCACTACTTTTTCCAACTCTTTTGAATTCATTTGAGTATTTACAAAAGCATAATCTTTGGGCAGGGCCTCATTGAAAATTACCCGCCCCACAGTGGTCTCAATAAGATCTGGATTTGGGATTTTAATCTTTTCTCTCAAGCCCACTTGCTCCAGCTCATAAGCCATTATGGCTTCCTCTGCCGACGAAAACACTTTTACTCCCTTATTTCCCTTGTCTCCCTGATTCTCTCCTGTAAGAAAATAACAACCAAGAATAATATCCTGAGTTGGCACAGTAACCGGGACGCCAGAAGCCGGCTTTAAAAGATTTAAACTGCTGAGCATAATTTCTCTTGCCTCTTTTTGCGATTTCTCTGACAAGGGAACATGAACAGCCATTTGGTCGCCGTCAAAGTCAGCATTAAAAGCGCGGCAAACCATTGGATGGATTTTTATTGCTTCCCCCTCTATTAAAACCGGCTGAAATGCTTGAATTCCCAACCGGTGAAGGGTTGGCGCTCTATTAAGTAAGACCTTTTTTTCTTTTATGATTTCTTCTAAAATAGCCCAAACCTCTGGGGTCTTTTCTTCAACTAACTTGGAAGCGCCTCGGACATTATAAGCGAATTCCTTGTCTAAAAGCCGTTTAATAACAAATGGTTTAAAAAGCTCAAGCGCCATTTTTTTCGGCAAACCGCATTGATTTAAACCAAGCTCTGGGCCGACAACAATCACTGATCGGCCGGAATAATCAACTCTTTTGCCTAAAAGATTTTGACGAAACCTGCCCTGTTTCCCTTGAAGCATATCAGCCAATGATTTTAGCAATCGCCGGCCTCCGGTTGTAGCTGTGCTGGTTGTTCCCTTTCTCATTTGATTATCAATTAAAGCGTCTACTGCCTCCTGCAGCATTCTTTTTTCATTTCTAATAATAACCTCTGGCGCGTTAATTTCTAAAAGGTATTTCAACCGATTATTTCTATTTATTATTCTTCGGTAAAGGTCGTTCAGGTCAGAAGAAGCGTATCTTCCGCCATCCAATTGCACCATAGGCCGAAGGTCTGGAGGCAAGACAGGCAAAATAGTAACAAACATCCACTCTGGTTTAATTTTGGCGCCAGTTATTTTCTGAATGGCTTTAAGTCGTTTTAAAATCTTTCTGCGAGCAATTAAAGATGTTTGTTCTGAGTCTTTTTCTAAGCCCTTAAGCAATTTAGATAAATCAATTTCCTCAAAAATCTTTCTCAGGGTCTCAGCGCCGGTTCCCGCGTCAAAAACCTCGCCATACTTTAAAGACAAGTCAAGATACTCAACCTCTGTCAAAATCCTTAATTTTTTAATCCCTGACACTTCCTCTCTCGCCGCGTCCTTTGCCTGTTTCAACTCTTGTAATTCTTTTTTCTTATTGTTTTTTGATTTTGACTTAAATTCTTTCTCAATATCTTGTAAAACTTTTTTTCTCGCTCCCTCGTCAACTTTAGTAACAATATAAGCGGCAAAATAAATAATTTTTTCTAATTGCTGAGCAGGAATATCTAAAACCAGGCCCATCCGAGACGGCATGCCTCTTAAAAACCAGATATGAGAAACAGGCGTGGCAAGCTTTATATGCCCCATTCTTTTTCGTCTAACCGAGGATTTAGTTATCTCAACGCCGCATTTATCACAAATCACTCCCTTATACCTTATTCTTTTATACTTGCCGCAATAACACTCATAGTCCTTTTCCGGACCAAAAATTCTTTCGCAAAACAACCCGTCTTTTTCCGCTCTTTGGGTTCGGTAGTTGATTGTTTCCGGCTTTAAAACCTCACCGTGAGACCAAGATAAAATTTCCTCAGGCGAAGCAAGCTTTATTTGAATGGATTTTATGTCACTAACCCTCATAAAAATATAAATTCTAAATCCGAATATCGAAATTCGAAACAATATCAAAATTCTAAATCCAAATGTTCAAAACAGGTTTAAAATTTTGAATTTTGGTCATTAGAATTTGTTTAGGATTTCGGATTTCGGATTTCGGATTTTTTCTCCTTGATTTCCACATTTAATCCCAGGGCTTTTAATTCAGCGATTAATAAATTAAATGACGCTGGTATGTTTGGCGTTCTAATTTCCTCTCCTTTTAGAATTGCTTCGTAAGCCGATGTTCGTCCAGGAACATCATCTGATTTTATAGTCAACATCTCCTGCAGGATATTGGCTGCTCCATAGCCCTCAAGCGCCCAAACCTCCATCTCGCCAAATCTCTGTCCTCCAAACTGAGCTTTTCCGCCCAACGGCTGCTGAGTAATTAAAGAATAGGGCCCTACTGACCGAGCGTGAATTTTATCTTCAACCATATGAATCAGCTTGAGCATATAAATATAGCCCACAGTAATTCTCTCTGAAAATTGTTTTCCTGTTTTGGAATCATAAAGAACAACCTTGCCATCTTCTGGAAGACCGGCTCGTTTTAATTCTTGCTTAATATCCTGGTCATTAGCCCCAAGCAAGGCCGGAGAAATTGCTAAATAACCTAATTTTTGAGCGGCAAAGCCAAGATGGGTTTCTAAAATTTGTCCAATATTCATTCGGGAAACAACTCCCAGAGGATTTAAAATAATATCTATGGGCGTCCCGTCTTCTAAAAACGGCATTTCTTCTTCGGGCAAAACATGAGAAATTACACCTTTGTTTCCATGCCTTCCTGCTAATTTATCGCCAGCAGTAATTTTTCTCAGTTGGGCAACTTCAACCCGAATTCTCTTTATAACTCCTGGGGGCAAACGATGTCCTTTTTCTCTGGAGAAAATTTTTATTCCCACAACCCGACCTCGCTTTCCGTGCTCCATAAGCAAAGAGGTGTCTCTAATTTCTTTTGCTTTTTCTCCAAAAATTGATTTAAGCAAACGTTCTTCAGCGGTCATATCTGCTTCTCCTTTGGGAGAAATCTTTCCTACTAAAATATCATTGGGACCAACAGTTGCCCCTAATCGCACAACCCCTTCCTCATCTAAATCCTTTAATTTATTTTCTCCCACATTGGGAATGTCATAAGTAGTAATTTCTGGTCCTAATTTTGTTTCCCGGACATCACAGGAAAAATCCTCAATATGGATTGAAGAAAACCCATCTTCTTTGACCAAACGTTCTGACACAACAATGGCGTCTTCAAAATTCATTCCCCGCCAAGGCAGGAACGCCACTAAAACATTCTGACCTAAAGCTAATCTGCCCTGAGATATTGCGGCGCCGTCAGCTAAAATATCTCCTTTTTCTATTTTCTGTCCTTTTTTAACTATTGGCTTTTGATGAAAACAAGTATACTGATTAGTTCTGGTAAAGGTTTGCAAAGGATAACTTTGAACTTTGAACTTTGAACTTTGAACTTTTAATTGGATGTGTCCCGCATCCACTTCTTCCACAATTCCATCTTCTTTTGCAATCACTTCCTGGCCTGAATCATAAGCTACATTTCTTTCTACTCCAGTGCCTACTAACGGCGCCTCTGGATTTATCAAAGGAACTGACTGCCTCTGCATATTTGAACCCATCAAAGCCCGATTAGCATCATCATTTTGCAAAAAAGGAATAAGCGAGGTAGCCACGGAAATACATTGCTTTGAAGAAACATCCATATAATCAATCTTTTCTTTTTCAATTACGCCTGGCTCTGATTTTATTCTGGCTTCAGCTTTTTTAGGAATAATATTGCCCTGAACGTCAAGCGGCACTCCAGCATGAGCAATATTGTGGTGCTCCTCTTCATAAGCGTTTAAATAATGAACTTCTTTTGTAACTTTTCCCTGTTTAACTTTAAAATAAGGGGTTTCAATAAAGCCATAAGGATTAATACGAGCAAAACAAGCCAAGTGTCCAACTAATCCTACATTTGGTCCTTCTGGCGTCTGAATTGGACAAATCCTTCCATAATGAGAGGGCTGTACATCTCTCACTTCAAATCCAGCTCGCTCTCGGGTTAAGCCGCCAGGTCCCGTAGC
>Ga0111216_136_pt1 | contig 13484 bp, 22 predicted proteins | sample DeeMarSWOR152_54_FD_80249 | JGI IMG/M metagenome (GOLD analysis project Ga0111216, IMG submission 80249) | Parcubacteria bacterium DG_74_2
TAAATCAGAAATCATTAAATTTTTATGCGTTTTTTTTATATTTGCCATATGATTATACTTATTGTATCACAAAAATTAAGAAGAGAGAATATATAAAAAAATTACTCTAAAAACTGCGAAATATCAAGTGGTCCCGATGGCTTAGGTATTCTGTATGCAATAATTACACCTTGCCAATAGAATTTTGGGAAAGAAACTAATCTTTCTTTTTTATTTCTCGCAATTAATCCAGCAGAACCAGATATCAAAACAAAACCACCACCTTTTAGAACATCGCTTATGATCCTTTTTGAGGTCCAAATACCATATCCTCTTTCTCTTTCTGGTTTTACTGAATTGCCTCTCATCACTTCAGAGATAGCATCAACATCTGATAATTTTAATCCTTTTTCTTCTTTATACGCAGCAGCAAATCCTCTTCCACAATCAATGATACAAATATCTAAATAATTTTTAGTAGGGTAAAATTGACCGAAAATAAATCCTACATCTTTTTTACTATGTTCGAATATATTGGTTACCAACTCTGCTATTGGATAACAAACAGCGTTTTGTGCTCCAGACACACTGCCAAGAATTTCGTAAATCTTTTCCGAGAATAACGCCTCCAATCTTTCTCTGGATGCTCCTGCTTCTTTTTTCAATATACTTATTGGTATAAAGCTTTTGTGTCTTTGAACTCGTTGCTGAAATAAAGAAATGGAATCTACTCCTTCTGGGAATCCTATTTTTTCTAGATAAGATTTTATCGAAGAACGACCTGTTTCGCAACTACTGCGAGTATTGTTTATATATGCGCTTACCGGTAATATCAATAAAGGACAAACCCAATTAAGCAGAGACAAATCAAAATTTAGATTTTCTCTCGGCTGAATATTCTTAAAGGTTTTATATAATGACTCCAATTGTGCCACAAGAGAATCATTTTTTGGTTTTGGTATAATGATCTTTTCCATATTCTTATTCTACCAAAAAATCGCCTTCTTAGTAATTTTTGTTAGCTCTAAAACTGAACGATATTATTTCTTTTTTTTAATTTTTTCTAAATAATTTTGGTAGGCCTTAATTATAAAATTTTTGTCTTTATCATCTAAAGATCTGACTATTTTCCCAGGAATTCCCATTACAATATTTCCTTCTTCTATTTTTGTATTTGGACTTATTACAGCACCAGCACCAATTATATTCCAATCATCAATCTGAACACCATCTAAAATAGTGCTGTTTATTCCAATTAAAACATTGTTGCCAATCTTTGCTCCGTGAATTATAGCACCATGCCCTATAGTTACATTATTACCTATTATTGTCTTTCCATGAATTACAACACTTTCTTGAATACTACAATTATCTCCAATAATTATTTTGCCTTCATCCCCCTAATAGAAACAAAAGCCCATACACTAACATTATTACCTAATTCTATATCACCTTCTAAATTTGCTTTTTCATGAATGAAATTTTTGCTTTCCATAAATTATTCACTACTTTATTTTAACTTATCACTTTTTTGTTTGAAAAACAAGGTAGTGAAAACAGGGCTGAAAGCCCTGTTTTCACTACTCTATTTTGCAAAAATACTAATGATGAAATTATAATAACATCTAACTGGCTCCGAGGAACGGACGACACTAGAACCTGTTTTATGGTTAAACTGACAAAAAATAGTGTTGTAGTGCTAATGTTTTTACAATCCGTGTACTGTTCCTAAGAAAGAGACGAATATCTCGCTTACTTGATGAAACTCTGGAGAATCCCAAGGTAATAGTCCACAAGCATACTCTATTGTCACGTAATAACCAAACAATGCTTTGTGAGATTCTTTTACACCACAGCCGCTACAATTAAAACCGCATCCATCAATTATTTCTTTTTGAATTTCTTCAAATGTCGATACAACTCTATTTTCTGCATAGCTTTTTGATATCCAAGGAGACCAAGTGAATAATCCAAACAAGACTATTAATATTACGGCGAACAAAATTATTTTATTCATGTTTTTTAATTATAACAAATAAAATTTATTTATCAATCCTGTGTACATAAAGTGTTACCTATGTACCCTTCATGTACATCCTGCTCCCTATTTCAGATTTTATTAATTCTGAAGGAAACGAAGTAATCAAGGTTCTTGAGTGAAACGAAAGGTTCTTAATTACGAAGTAATCAAGGTTCTTGAGTGAAACGAAAGGTTCTTAATTACGAAGTAATCAAGGTTCTTGAGCGAAACGAAAGGTTCTTAATTACGAAGTAATCAAGGTTCTTGAGCGAAACGGAAATTGTTAGAGATCAAGAGAATCTATAAGGACTTAAAATTATCTCCCATTTTTACAACTTGTTAAATTCTCTAAAACGAAACTTAGAGATAAAAAAACGCCTACTCGGTAGCACCTTTCGGCTTTTGTTACTAATCTTATTCATAAGATTAAATTATCTATTTGGCATTATTGACTAAAACAATTAGTTCTACTGTTTCACTGCCTCCCCCAGCTATTCGACTATGATAATCTATAGGAGTTATGTCTACTACGTCGTATTTTAAATCAACTTCTTTTAATCCTTCTGTCAAAGCATAGCCACATCCATACGACCTTCCTCTATTCACATATCTGGATTCTAATCCGATTATCCGAATTATTCCTAGTTTGCCAATGTCTGTTTTAGCAACACTGGGCTCACTGATTATTTCTATTTTGTATGGTTTGGACGTAGACATTTCATCTACAACTCGAGAAGGGCTACTTGTGTCCTGCTGCGGTACTACATGATATACATCATAAACTGCAAATGCTAACAGTACACTAATCACTACTAATAATGACACCATGATACCTAATGTTTTTCTTTTCATTTTTCTCACCCCCTATTTTTATATTATGTGCCGTATATTACAATCCTACTTTTCTGAACAAAAATGTCAAGTCCAAAAAACAAAAAACCGCCAAAATGACGATTTTTCATCGGTGCTCCCCATACTGGACGCATTTAGAACAGTGGACCGGAAAAGAATAAGAGAAGAAATGGAAAAAAAAGAAGGGATCCCCGAAAAGTTTAGATAATTAAAAGATAATTATCTCCACAGGGCCCCTATATTTGAAGCTTTTATTTCTGCCTCTTCGTTGGTTTCAGGAATATTTACCAAAAAAGTGTCCCATCCTAAAGATTTGAGTTCCTTACCTAAAGCACTCAATCTTTCTTCCTTATCCCAAATTTTCTCTGCAATTTTGGCTGCGTCTGAAACTTCTATGCTTCTGGAAATAAAATCTACAGTGATAGTCTCTGCCACGGTATATTTCCATCGGGGGCAACTAAAACGTAAATCACTTCTATCAAGAGACATTTCTACTATCACAAGGCAATCTTCGCAACCAAACTTGGCTTTAACGAGAAAATCTGACAACGATTCTGAGATAAGTAAGTTTTTTTCTAACGCTGCAATAGTTCTCTCTGGAATTTCATATCCATCGCATCCAACAATTACCTTTGTAATTCCTTCTGTTGTTCTAAAAGAACCAACTCCTTGAGTAGCCATTTTATTTCCTCCTTAATTAATAATATATCATACTATCTAAAAAAGTCAACCAAGATGCTACCTCGGGTAAAAATCGTTGCTCCATTTCTTTCTCCTATTTAATCTATATGCTATTTCTCTTTCCCAGAAAGAATCTTCCATCTTGTCCAAAGGTCTTTTAAGAAACGGGGATGTTTGGCTTGAAAAATCCCCCTCTTCTTTAATCCAGAAACTACCTCTTCAGAATCTACAGGAGGAACATATCTTTTAAGTTTCTCAACTAAAGGTTTTATCTCCTCATCTTTAAGTCTTTTTCCTCTACGAAAACAAAAACAATATTGTGGTTTCGCAACAAAGTTTACAAATTTCTCTGATGCTGATAAACCATTCCCATTAAAAGCTAAAGGATAACAATATTTATTGCCATCTTTCCAATGATGCCTTCCTGACTTGTGGAAGCTTTCATGAAAGGGAAACTCTTTTTGATATTTAAGATTAGGTAGCACATAAATATCTCCTCTCGAGGTAATTGTTCCTCTAGCTATTTCCTTACAATCTCGCTGTCCGTTTTCATTAAAATGAGGCACGAAAACTCCTATAGATCTATCCTTATTATAGTTAGATGGTTTACCTTTAACTTTTGTTATTTTATTAACAATAAATATTATCAAACTACCCAAAAACATCAAAAAAATTCCTATAAATAACTGCACATACCTAATTATTTTTTTCATTATTATTTGTTATTTATTAAAATAGCCCAGCGATGGGTATTTTACTTAAATAGAAAAGCTGATTACTCGTCTTCCTAATCAAATTCTATTTTACCGCCTAAAAGAAATGTTATCCCTCCCCTTTTTTCAGTTTTACCACTTAAAAAGAAGGTTCCTCGTCTCCCGCTTTCAGTGCTGAATCTTACGCCATACTTTGTTGTAATAATAATAGGACCCTCTAAAAAATCTCCGTTTTCTTCTGTAGCTGTTCCAAATTTCTTTTGTTTTTCCCATAAATCATCAACATCAATTAGGGTTCTTTCTTTGAGCCTATCGCTTAAATGATATTCCATCATTGAAGCAAAAGCGTGGGAAGTGCAGTTATTCTTATTTCCTTGATTATGCACGGGGAGATTGTAAGGATTAGGCATCATATATGATTCTGGAAGTTTTTTTGTAATAGAAAATAAAAACCTCTGAATTTTCAATTTTATTTTATTTACCTTATTCTTAAGCAAATTCATAAATTCTTCATCTATTAACTTCTCGCTTAAAATTTCTATACTTTTCTTCGAAGTCCAAACGCTCTTGATATTCTGGCAATTTTTTAAATTCATCCACGCTAATTTTTTCTATGCCTAAATACTGCATCACGGCACGCCCAAAGGAGGTCCAATGATAAGCATATTCATAACCTCTTTTATAACATACAGATTCACAGCTTATAATACCTAAGTCTAGCAATCTTAATACGGAAACCTTATATTCTATCCGCATTGTTCTTGTATTAAAATGATCGTATCCTTTTGGAAGACGACCAAATTTATACATCAGTTCTAAGCCCTCACCATCGATCGATCTCGAGGCTGTTTCTATACGTTTGTTTTTGATCCAACTCTGTTCTTCTAAAAGTTGATCTAATATTTTTTCTAACCATTCTTTTTTAAATCTCTTTCCATGCGGGATAATATTTAAACTCCTGATATCAAAAGGGAACTCTGCTGGATTTATCCTATCTCCTTCCCTAATTAACAGAATGTCTTCTTTATCACGGATGGTAGTCGCAATACCTAATTCGTAGAGAACATTGTCATTAATTTTTCTTTCCGACGCCCGTTGATCTGATAGATCAAATAAGAGCATTTTTGAATTTGCTATTCCGTCGAGAATTTGATGGGGAATATCATTGGCAGCATAACTTGTATCTGATCTCTTAACCTCTTTGAATAACTTTTTTCCTACTGGTTCTATTATTTCTTTAAATTTGGCATCAAACGCTCCTCCAAAGGGCATACATACAAAAAGACGATCTTCTTGATCGCTTAGCCAAAAATTCTCAATGAATAATTTTGGATACATATTTATTAAATTCCATTTGGGAAAAGAATATCGAAAACCTGTCTCATTTTTTCATCAAATTCAGCTTCTAATTTTTCCTCCTCTTCTTGATTTTTTGGAGTAAAATATTTATATTTTGACTTCCCAGTTTTCAAATTAATAGTTATAGATTCAATCCACTTCTTTTTTGGTTTCCATTTTTTAACTTCTTTTCGTGCCATTCTATTCAAAATCACTAAGGTAATTATTAATTCTCTGGCGGTCTTCCCTCTCTTTTTCGCTCTTAGGATATACCTCAATAAACTCAATCATCTTTTTAGCTTCGCAATAAGCATAAATAATCCGCAAAGAAGAACCTTTTAAATAACGACAAAAAAGACGGGCTTTTATGATTTTGACCGTCTCTGTTGCAGTAAGCATTGCAAAATGCTTACCAGCACCAAGCGGAATTTCTGAAACTACCTTTTTAAATTCAAGTAAGTCATCCGAGAGTGACCTATATTTTTTAGACAACCGCTTGAAATCTTTAGAAAATTCATCAGTTTCATTAAAGTTCATCTTCGTAATTTCTTACAGAGTGATCTTGGTCGCGGTAAAATACGCTCTCGTAACTAATAATCTCCCCGTTTTTATGAACACGCCAAGGTACATCGCTATGAGAATATTCTGTTAATTCGTTAGCATTTTTACCCGAAAGACGAGCAAGTACTTCATCTATGTGTTTTATCTCCTTCGCCGAAAGATTACTTAAATCTGGCTCTCTTCGGGGTAGATATTTCTTTTGGTCATATTGAAAATATCTACTTTTCACGCGTTCTATCTCGCCTTTTTGTTCCATGCTCTCTATAACCTTTTTAAATTCAACTGGTGTAGGACCATAATGATTTTTAATATATCGTGCTCCAGTGAGTTGTGCTTCAAACTTTTCATAAAAATCAAAATCAATGAAATATAAAAGCTTATAAAGCGCGGTTTCCCCGATATTTGGTTTAGCGCCTACCCTATTAAGCACATACAAGAGAATCTCTTTAAACTTTTTCACATTAGCACGTGGCATAATTATTCGAATACCGTCTTTCTTTTGTTTTTCTTTTGCTTCACTTTCAAGCATCACTTTAGGTTGTTTGGAGATTTCTTTTCTCAAAAAATCTTCCAGGGATAAACCAAAAATGCTAGCAAGTTTTTTTGCCTCTGATATGGTTATTTCTCGCTCGCCTTTCTCAATCTGTATATAGGTTGGGCGAGATACCTCAAGCTTGTCTGCAATATATTCTTGGGAGAAATTACTCTGTTCACGGAGAGCTTTTATTTTATTGTATAGGTTTTTAGCCATATTCTTATATTACCATTATACTATTTGTAAAGAAACCTTGTCAAGTGGATAAGTAGAAATACTTGACATAGTAAGGTAGCTTTTGTTAAAATAGTAAGATAAACCTAAAAATAATGCGGGGCTTCGTCGAACCCCGCACGAGGATGTGCCAGGTCGATATCCTAACACATTAACCCTTATTTAAGGATAACATATTCTCGGTTTTTGGGACAATAAAAATTAAAATGAAGATCTATGCCTAAAGGTAAAGTAAAAGAAGTTATTGGTGGTGATACTGTCCGATTGCCTTATAATAAATTCATAAGGTTAGAGGGAGTTGATGCACCAGAAATGGGTCAAAAAGGAGGAACTGCGGCAAAACACGAGCTCGAAAGATTGGTTGAAGATAAAACCATAAGCTACACGAAAGATGCTCTCTCTTATGGTCGCATAGTTGGGACAGTAAAGATTGGAGGTAAGAACGTCAATAACGCCATGAAAAGTTTCATCAAAAAACCGCCAAAATGACGATTTTTCATCGGTGCTCCCGAGCCCGCAATTTATGCAAACCTTAGAAGATTGGATGTATATTGCCTCGCTTAAAGAGAAAATGAACCTGATTAAAGCCACCCGCCGCGAACTCGCCCTCCGGCCGTAATTACCTCTCAAACTTTAAAAAATACTGCTTTGGCTCCGATTCGTGCTTAATTACATCATTCCATCTCGAATCAACTTCAGATAGCCTTTTTATCACTTGTCCCTCTTTAAACAACAGATCAACGACCCTTGACTTGCAAAAAACGCTGGCGTCATAATTATTCGGGTTATTAATGACTTTGACTTTATTATTCATTCGGTCAAAAAGCAGTTTCAATCTCTCATCCTTATCCAAAAATGCTTCAATTTTATCTATTACCAATTTGTCGGTTGTATAAAGATCATCCTCTGAAATATATCCTTTTTGCAATGCGTAGCGCAAACAATCGCCAACCGTTCTAAACATTATTGCCGAAGCAAGGCCCGCGTAGTAATCAGTATTAAGTTTCAAAAATAGCTCTGCGTATTTCTTAGCGCTTTCGAAATCCTTAAAAATCCAATTATTGTTTTCTGTTGTTAAATTATCCAAAAGATATTTCTTAGTTTTATCATCGAGCTCGCCAAAAATTACCGCTGTTTTCAAAGAATAATCAATCCTGTCGGCGCACAAATCAGGCAGGTTTTTCTCTTTTAGGGGGAAGTTTTTATCGTCTAAAATATACTCCAAATCAAAACCATATTTTTTGATAATTTTTGGTATTTCTGTTTTTTTTACATAACTATCAAAAAGATTATCCTGATGATTGTGTTCTTTTTCTGAACCGCTGTCTAAAACATAATCAATACAATGAGAAAAAGCCGAATGAGAAACATCATGAATTAAACCGGCAATTTGCTCTTCAAACGGCGCGCCATATTTATGAAGCAACAAATAAACACCAAGAGAATGAGCAAATCGGCTATGGTCATATTCGCCAGTCTCAGCATCTGGCTTAACCCAAAGCGGCCGGTAGCCGGCCTAATCTATATCTTTTAATCTCTGTAGAGGAGCGGAGTTTATAAGCTCCAGAATAATTGGCTCTGTAATCTCAAACTCCCCATATACTCGGTCTATATACTTCATATTTTTTACTTATCTTTAATCCGCTTCCATCCCTTTACTCCGAAAAATCCAAAAAAGCCAAAGAAACCAAAGAAGCCGTAATTAAACCCCGGGATTAAACCAACCAAGCCAAACAATCCTATCCAACCCAACTTCCATAAATCCCTCGGCTCGCCTTTTCTGATATAAAAGATGGTGTTTTGAACAACTGAAATGGCAAACCCTAAAGCAACCGCGAACGCAGGCCCAAAAGATATTGGATTTTCAATTCTAAAAAGACCGTAAATAACATTATGCACAAAAACAGAAAGCGCAACTAACCCGAATAATATATAAGTTATTTTTGTTTGTTTTTCCATATTGTTTTATTCCGTTCCCATCAAAATCTTCCCGCATTCTGGCTCGGCGGCGATTGCCGAATCAATTCAAAACTAAAATTGCATCAACTTCTTTAATTTTTTCATAATAGTGCTTTATAACATCTTGTTTTATCATTCTTTCTGGAATAATACCATTTTCTTTTTCTTTGATAATTTGTTCTAAAGTTACCTCGCCTCTCAAAATCATTCTAGCAGTCATGGGCAAAACTACTTCATGACCTATTTGGGTCAGTTGATTTTTAATATCACTTATCTGATTAGTAAAATCTAAACTAAGACAAATTGCGATTTTCATATTGTTTTCTTAGATCTTTAAGTATCTTCCCGTGGTCAAAACCTATCTTTTTAGGAAGATTATTCAAAGGAAAATATCTAAATTCGGAGGCTTCTTTACTGAGAAGGATTTTGCCTTTTCCTTTTTCAAGCAAATAAACTACTGAAGCTGTATGATATCTGGGGTCTCTTTTTGGGTCAGAATAGACTCCGAATAACTTCTTAATTTTTACTGGCACACCTACTTCTTCTTTCATCTCTCTTTTAATTGCCTTTTCTACCGTTTCTCCGTACTCGACATGGCCTCCGGGCATAACCCAGGAACCAAAGAAGGGGTATTTATTTTGTTTAACTAATAAAACCTTGCTACCTTCTAGAAATATACCATCCACCGTTAAAATTGGACTTTTAGGCTTTTTCATAATTTTCTAGAAAATCTTTTAAGTCTTCTGTTTTCTTAATATATTGAACAATAGTTTTAATATCGTCTTCTATTTCAGGGGGCAATTTACCATCTCTAAGTAATTCCTGGATTGCGATTAGCTTTTTAAGTCTTCCACATTTTAATTGATGATTCCATTTGATATAAGCTAATTCGCTCAAAGTTCCAGCGCTAAGCCCAACACAAACACATAAATCAGGTAAAGCTGTTACATTGTAGTTAGACCAGAACCAATTAAGTTCTTTTCTAATTTCATCGGCGTTTTTAATGTAAGGTTTTGTATGTTCTTTTGGCCAAGGTTCACCTTTGTTGGGATATAAAACAACAAGCTTTTTACCATTGAATTTCTTATACGTTCTGCCAATAGCAACAAGCATACCTTTGTCGCTATTTATCCAAAGCTCACAATCTGTCTCAGCTAAAATTCTCCCAATAAGTTGAGCTTTTTCTAATAAAAATTCTTGGGACTTTCCTGTTAGTCTACTTAATTTAGGGATATTTGTTGGGCCGATTATTCCAACTTTAATCATAGTATTCTCATTCTATCAAAAAAATCGCTTTTTGGCGATTCTTCTGTCCCGAATAAAGTTCGGTGTCCTAGGTGGGCATGAATTTAGATTTTATCGAACCTCTCAAAAATGTGAGGAAAATCGGTCTCTCGATAAAAAATGTTGATGGCTCCCCCTACTGGACGCATTTAGAACTGTTGATTGGAAGAAAATAAGAGAAGAATTAGATTTATTAAAGATTAATCTATCTTTTCAAAATCTTGGATTGTCTTCTTGTATATCTCAAAAACTTTAGGAAGAGTGTTAATATCTACCCATTCATCTGGGGAGTGAACATTATCATTTTTACATCCAAAACTATTGATAATCGGAATCTTCAACCTACTCACGACATTTCCTATGCTTCCCGCCCCGCTACTTAATAAAGGAATTTTCTTTTTAAGCTTTCTCTGTACGTTTTTCTGTAATAATCTCACAAATTTATTTTTGGAATTGGTTAAAAAAGCATTTTCATACTGTAAAACCTCTATCTTACAAGAAAGCTTTGATTTCTTTAGCATTCTGTTAATTTTTTCTAAAATCTCTTTTTTGTTTTGTGAGGGCAATAATCTAATATCAATTTTTGCTTCGCATTCATCAGGAACAATATTTATAGCGATTCCGCCTTTTATAATAGATATATTGAAATTAGAGCCATAATCAAAAAATGGTTCTTTTTTGTTGCCTAAATCTAATTTCTTTAAGATGGCAATAACATCTGCCACTTGATGAATAGCATTATTCCCCTTTCTGCTTCTACTGCCTGTATGAGCTGATTTACCTTTAGTTATAATTTTCAATCTCAACCAACCCCTCGCTCCAATAGAAATCTCATCTACGCCCTGATATCCCAAAATACAAATATCTGCTTTTGGTTTTAGTTTTAAAATATCTCTTATTCCAGTAAACTCACCGCTTTGCTCATTAGCATCAAAACCAAGAATTAAATTTCCATTAAATTTTGAATTATCAAATAATTCTTTAGCTAAATAAGAAAAGATTGCTATCCCTATTTTAGAATCTGCCACACATCTCCCATACATTTTTGACCTTTTAATAGTAGCTTGTAGAGGAGGATATTTCCATTTTGAAACATCTCCTATTGGAACAGTATCAAGGCACGATTCAAGCCAAATAGTTTTTCCTTTTGGATTTTTAATAATTTTACAAAACACAATCCAAAAGAAGATAATTTCTTAAATACCAAATCAGCCACCCTCTTTTCTGAATCGAGGCGATTTAGAAACACTTGGTTTCTCCGCAAAATACATACCAGTACCAAGAAATATACCTGCTATTATTCCAAAGATTATATAAGCACTTGTACCCCCAACTCCAAAAAGAAGCGGCATATCACTAATTCCATATATCATGTTGGTGATAATATATACAATAGATCCCGCAAAAGCAAATCCAAATCCGCCGGCTATAGATAAAATTTTAATTGCTCTTTTGTTTCTCAATGCTATACCATAAAACATTCCCATTATTAGTCCCCCCAACATAAAACAAATAAAAAACGCAATAGGCAACACAATGGACGAAGCAAAAGATTCCGGTAGAATATCTGTTCCGTTTATTCTAATCCCAACCAAACATCTTACAATAAAAATTATAAATAGATTTAATAATAACAAAAAAGAAATTATGAATCCAATTGAAAACCCAACAGAACCTATTAAAGCAAGATATATTATTTTTTTAATATTTTTAGATAAAATACCCATGAATATTCCTCCAATAGCGCCGAAAATTACTATTTCATTAAGCGTAGGAAAATAATCACTTACATCGGGATAAAGATTAAAAGGAAAAAAGCCGCCAATTCCAAACCCAATTGCCCCCATTAACATATATTTTAACAAAATGGTGTGGTTTCCAAATTTTAAAAAACTTGAAAAATTTTGATTTAGCATATTTTTACAAATTTGAAATAATTTTTATTTAGATTTTATTCGTGTCAGGGCGAGTTAGAGGCGAGATAGAAATTTTTGATTTCTCTGCAAAATACATACCAATGCCAAAACTTACTCCAATAATTATACCTATAGTTAGAAAAGTCGTAATATAGGCGGCTAAAAGTGATTCAAATATCATTTCAGTAAAATTTCCAACTAAAGGACCTATTAACGATCCTATGGCGAAACCAAACATTCAAGCTAAAACCATTGGTCTTATTTTCTTTCTTAAGGCAATACTATAAAAAAATCCTCCAATCGCACCTACGATTGCAAAGACAAATACAAAGTCCCCAATAATAAGAGATGGATGCAACGAAAACAAAAAATTCCATTTATACAGGCCGGTTAATATTAACAGTGTGTTTAAGAAATAATGGCCAAGAAAAAAGAGATGATATGAGAAAATAAGCCCGATTAAAAATGCGAGAAAAAAACCAACGCCACCCAATATAAAAGAAAGCAGAACTTTCTTAATATTCTTAAATGGCAGTGCTAAAAATAAACCCCCAATTGAGCCTAAAACAATACTTGCCATTATATAACTAAATGGATCCATAAGACGGTGGCTGGATGACAAGGTTTCTTGAAACAAAAGAAAACCCCAGATAGCGCCTCCAATCCCAAATCCAACTGCACTTATTAATGTGTATTTTAGAAAAGAGGCATAATTTTCTGATTTTAAAAAATTTAAAATATTTATAGTATCTATTCTACTTTTCATTATTATAGTATAACTTATCCAGACAAAAAGACAATCTCACAAAAAAATGATTATGAATTTTTTCTCCTTTTATTCGCTGAAAGCAAACTCCAAGGGAGAATACGGCTCTGAAAAGAAAAAAATTGCGAATAGCAATTTTTTGCCAAACCCAGAAAAAATTTATTCCTTTTTTAATTGAAAAAATTAAATCGCACGTCTAAAATAAAATGTAAAATTTTTTCTGGGTTTGGCTCGCCGCCGCAGGCAGCGTCTTTTCAGAATCGTGGGTATGGGATTGCCGCCGCAGGCGGCTTTGTCCCTGCGGGCGGCAAAGCCACCCGCAGGGGGTGTCATTTCAGATTTCTTTTCTTTGATTTGTGGATTAAATTCGGCAGGGTTATTGAAAAAGTTTGATGGGGTTTTCTTTCCGGAGCAGAGTAGCGAAATACAAACTTTTCGTTTTGAGGGACAAAAAAGCCCCAGCCCGCCTTCGGCGGGCTGGGGCAACAATCAGCCCAGCAAAAAAGAAAATTCAGTTTTCCCTCAAAACGAAAAGTTTGTATTTCGCTACTCTGCTCCCCATATTGGACGCATTTAGAACAGTGGACTGGAAAAGAATAAGAGAAGAAATGGAAACTCTGAAACCTGTTTTGGTTGGAATTTAAAT
>Ga0111216_117_pt1 | contig 11308 bp, 11 predicted proteins | sample DeeMarSWOR152_54_FD_80249 | JGI IMG/M metagenome (GOLD analysis project Ga0111216, IMG submission 80249) | Parcubacteria bacterium DG_74_2
GAATTTAAATTAGAAGAGATTATTTATAAAACCTATCCAGGCAAATGTGATGTGTGTAGAAAAGAAAAGTGTGAGTGTCCTCTTGTTTAGAGTATTTATAAGGAGCTTTTTAAAAGCTCTCTTTTTTTTCTTTTAAAGATATGATAAAATATGATAATGACGAAAATACTCTCTCCGAAGAAAATAGAAGAAATTCAAGAAGAGATTTTCAAGAAAATGTCAGTAGAAAAAAAAGTTAAACTAGCTTTAAATTTTTCTTTGTTTTGTTTAAAACTTCAAAAAGATAAAAAATATGGAGATAGAACGACTTTTAATAAAAATAGCTCAGATATTAGAAAGGCTTGACATGCCCTATATAATAACCGGTGGAATAGCAGTAGCGGCTTGGGGGAGAGTAAGAGCTACTTTTGACATTGATATTGTAATTGAAATAAAGGAAGAGAAAATTTCCCCTTTGATGGATGCTTTAAGAGAGCTTTCTAAAGCTGGTTATATTGATAAAAAAATGGCAAAACAAGCCCTAAGAGACAGAGGGGAATTTAATTTTATTGATCCTCAAACTGGATTGAAGATTGATTTCTGGGTTAGAAAAGATGAACCATTTGCTAAGAATGAATTTGACAGGCGAGTTTCTAAAAACATTAAAGGGCAAAAGATTTATTTTATTTCTCCAGAAGATCTTATTTTAAGAAAACTCCAGTGGCACAAATTAAGCGAAATCTCTAAACATTTAGAAGATATTGAATCAATACTTAAAATTTCTAAGGTTGATTTAAATTACCTGAAAATCTGGGCAGAGAAACAATCAACAATTAAAATTCTAAACAAATTATTATGAAAAAGAATCCTTATCCAGGCAAGTTTATTGTTTTTGAAGGAATAGACGGCTCAGGCCAAAGCACTCAGGCAGATAAATTAGTTTATTATTTGGACAAAAGTCATTTAACCAAAGAACCAACTAATAATTTAATAGGCGGTCTTATTCGTGGACAGCTTACTCATAATTGGCAAACAAAGCAAGAATGTCTTCAGCTTCTTTTTGCAGCAGACAGGGCTCATCATTTAGAAAAAGAAATAATACCCTTACTTGAAAAGGGTATTACTGTAGTTTGCGACCGTTATTTTTTTTCTACCATTGCTTACGGCGCTTTAGAAATCAAAGATTGGGATTGGCTGATTGAAATTAATAAACAGTTTTTACTGCCCGATTTAACATTTTTATTAAAGGTTTCGCCAAAGATTTGTCTTGGACGAATTAAAAAAAATCGCTTTAGTATAGAACTTTTTGAAAGAGAAAAAGTTTTAGAAAAGGTTTGGCAGAATTATGAAAAACTAAGCAAAGAATTTGAAAATATACATATTATCAACGGCGAGCAATCGCCGGAAAAGGTCTTTAAACAAGTCAAAAAAATATATGAAAAATATAGCTAAAATTATTGACCATACCAATATAAAACCGGGAGTAACCGAAGATGATATAAAAAAAACCTGTCAAGAGGCAAAAGAGCAGGGGTTTCGAGGGGTTTGCGTTAATCCTCAGTGGGTCAAGTTAGTGAAACAGGAATTAGAAGGAGCTGATATTAAAGTCGTTGTTTTAATTGACCCGCCAATGGGGGTAAGTCCCCATCAAATTCGTGTTGACCAGTGCCAGAAAGCAAAAGAAGACGGAGCCGATGAAATAGACATAGTAATGAATATCATTGATTTGAAATATAAAAAACACAATGAAGTTTTTAATAATTTAAAAGAAATTACATCGATTTTACCAACAAAAGTAATTATTGGCACTGGCTATTTAACTGATGAAGAAGTTAAAAAAGCTTCTGAATTAGTAAAAGCAGCTGGAGCGTTTTGTGTTAAAACCTCCACTGAGAGAGACCCTTTAGACAGCTTAGAATTAAAAGAAAAAGCCAAACATTTGAGAATAATGAAGGACTCAGCGCCTAATTTAGTTATTAAAGCAGCTGGCAATATTAGGAGCTTAAAAGATGTTGAAATGATGGTTGAAGCTGGCGCTGGTATTATCGGCACAAGCTCAGGGGTAAGCATTGTAGAACAAGCTAAAAAAACATGAAGTATCAATTAGTTATTGGATTAGAGATTCATGCAGAATTAAATACTGAAAGCAAAATGTTTTGTTCCTGTCTTAATAATCCTGACGAAAGCCAGGTAAATGTTAATGTTTGTCCTATTTGTTTAGGTCATCCGGGAACGCTTCCAGTAATTAATAAGAGGGCTGTTGAATTAGTTATAAAAACAGGATTGGCTTTGAATTGCAGCATCCCTAAAGAATCAAAATTTGACCGCAAAAATTATTTTTATCCTGATTTGCCTAAAGGTTATCAAATATCTCAATATGACAAACCAATCGCTCGCCAAGGCGAGCTCAAAATCAAAAATCAAAAATCAAAAATCAAAACCATAAGGATAGAGCGGATACATCTTGAAGAAGATACTGGCAAATTAATCCATCCAGAAGGAACAGATTATTCTTTGATTGATTTTAATAGAGCTGGCATTCCTCTAATGGAGCTTGTTACTGAACCAGATTTAAGATCAGGCGAGGAAGCAAAGAGATTTGCTCAAGGACTTCAGTTAATTCTAAGATATCTTAATGTTTCAGAAGCGAATATGGAAAAAGGAGAAATGCGCGTGGAAGTGAATATAAGTTTAAGCCAAGATTCAAAATTAGGAACCAAAGTTGAGATTAAGAACCTTAATTCATTTAGGTCGGTAGAGAGGGCAGTTGAGTATGAAATTAAGAGGCAGGCAAAAATTTTAGAATCAGGCAAAAAAGTTATCCAAGAAACAAGGGGATGGCATGATATTAAACAGAAAACTTTTAGCCAGAGAGAAAAAGAAGAGTCCCATGATTACCGCTATTTTCCAGAACCAGACCTCCCAATTTTGCGGATTAAGGCCTCTGATATTAATAAAATCAGGGCGGAGATTCCGGAATTACCACAGCAGAGGAGGGAGCGGTTTCAAAGAGAATACGGGCTTTTAGACAAAGAAGTTTATATTTTTGTTCGAAATAAAGAATTAGGAGAATATTTTGAAAAGGTGCTTTCAGAGATTAGAAATTGGGTAAAAGAAATAGAGATTAAAAATAAAGTAGAAGCTCAAGAATTTGAGAGATTAATAAAACTTGCTGTAAATTATATTCTTACAGACCTTCAGGGGCTTTTAAAGGGAACCCCCCACCATAAAAAAAATGGTGGGGGGTTGATTACTCCTGAAAATTTTGCTGAATTTGTTGTTTTGATTTATAAAGGCAAAATCTCGAGCAAAATCGCGAAACAGGTTTTAGTAGAAATGTTTAAGACAGGAGCTGATCCCTCGCATATTATTGAGAAAAAAGATTTAATTCAATTAACTGATACTGATGAAATTGAGAAAATTGTAAAACAGGTAATTTCCCAAAATCCAAAACCAGTTGAAGATTACAAAAAAGGAAAACAAAATGCTTTGCAATTTTTAGTAGGCAAAGTAATGGCCGCTACCAAAGGCAAGGCAAATCCAGAAACAGTAAATAAAATTCTTAAAAAAATTATTGTAATATGATTCAAGAAATTAGTTTATTTTCAGTATTTTTTGGAGGCATTGCTTCATTAAGCATTGGAAGCTATGTTTTATTAAAAGATTCTCGGAGTTTATTGAATCAATTATTTTTCTTGATGAATTTGATGCTAGGAATAGGAGGAATAGGATTTGGATTTTCAATTATTACTGCGACAATAAACTTAGAGGTAGCCCTTTTTATGATGAAGATAGCCTGGTCGGGAGTTTTTGGAGCTGCTCCATTTCTTTTTCATATGTGTTGGGTAATAACTAAAAACCAAAAAATTTTTAAAAGAATTTTTTATCTGCCCCTTATTCTCTCAATTTTTTGCATATTCACTTCTTGCCCTTTTTTCTTTAAGGGAGGCGCTTTTATGATAGATATTACTTTTTTTAGAATTTATTTTCTTTTATATTCTTTACCTTTAATGTTCTGGGGAATTATTCTTTTAATAAAGAGATATTCAAAAACAAATATTATCAGAGAAAAGAATCTTATAAAATATTTTTTAGCCGGGGCTTCAATCGGTATATTCGGGAGTTTTTTCACAAGTATATCGCCAATTTTATTTGGAATAATTAATGTTCTTTCTCGCAGTATAGCTTGGACTTTTTTGGGAATAGGAAATCTGGTTATTGGCTTAGGCATTCTCCGTTACAAAATCTTCATTGATTTCAGGGAAATTTTAGATACCATATTTAAAACATTAGTTGACCTGGTTATTATTACTGATAATAAAGGAATTATTGGTTTAGTTAATCAGGTTGCTTTAGATAAATTAAAATACAAAGAACAGGATTTAATTGGTAAAGACATGCAAGATATTATAAAAAATGGAAAAGAAAGATGGCAGGATGTTTTTCAAAAATTAAAGCAAAAAGATATTATTTCTGGGCAAGAAATTCATTTCTTGACCAAAGGAAACAAAGAAATCCCTTTTCTTTTAGATGCTTCTTTAATAAAAGTTAAAGGAAAAACAACCGGAATAATAAATATAGGAAAAGAGGTAGCAGATATGGTAAGTTATAGGGAAGAACTGGAAAGCGAGGTTGAAAAAAGAACAAAGGAAATTCAAGAAAGAGTTGATGAATTAGAGAGATTCTATAAGCTGACTGTGGGAAGAGAGCTAAGAATGGTGGAGCTTAAACAAGAAATTAAAAAACTAAAAGAAAGATTAGAAAAAGAGAAAGAAATTCAAACATAAACAAGAGAGTTAACAGAGATCGGGTTTCCATAATTTATAAAATTTATAGAGGATAATATGATTCAAGAAATTAGTTTATTTTTAGTATTTTTTGGAGGGATTACTTCATTGAGTATTGGAAGTTATGTTTTATTAAAAGATTCTCGGAGTTTATTGAACCGATTATTTTTCTTGATGAATTTGACAGCAGGAATTGCTTGGGCTGGAGCAATCTTTTTTGAAATTCTTTTAATAGAAACGAATCCTAAATTAGCTCTTTTTGCTGCAAAAATAGAATGGATTGGAATAATCAGCGTAGTTCCCATTTTTTTTCTTATATGTTTAATTATAGCCAAAAAACAAAAAATTTTTAAAAAGCTTTCTTTTCTAATTTTCTTTTGTGTTTCTTTAATTCTTCCTTGTTTTTATGTAATTTTCTCTCCTCTCTTTTTAGAAAAGGGAACTTTTATGCCCCATATTATTTTTTTTAGAACTCTTTTTCTTTTTTATTTTCCTTTATTCTTATTTTCAGGAGTTTTTCTTTTATTGAAAAGATATTCAGAAACAAATATTTCTCGAGAAAAAAAATTAATAAAATATTTTATGATTGGCACTTTAGTTCCAATAATGGGGGCAGCAACTTTTTTAGGTATTTCTTATGCTCTTTTCCCCTTGCTTATTGCTAATTTATTTCAGGGCTTAACAATAATTAATAGTTTGGCTATATTCTTTTTTGGGATAGGAATGCTTGTTATTGGTATAGGCATTCTTCATTACAAAATCTTTATTGATTTCAGAGAAATCTTAGACACAATGTTTAAAACCTTAGTTGATTTGGCTATTATTACTGATGAAAAAGGAGTTATTGGTTTAGTTAATCAGGTTGCTTTAAATAAGTTAAAATACAAAGAACAAGATTTAATTGGTAAAAATATACAAGATATTATAAAAGATGGAAAAGAAAAATGGCAAGATGCCTTTCAAAAATTAAAACAAAAAGGCATTATTTCTGAAGAAGAAATTCATTTTTTAAATAAAAAAAACAAAGAAATTCCTTTTCTTTTGGATTCCTCAATAATAAAAGTTAAAGGAAAAACAACTGGAGTAATAAATATAGGAAAAGAGGTAGCAGGCATGGTAAGCTATAGAAAAGAACTGGAAAAACAAGTTAAGAAAAGAACTCAAGAATTAGAAGAAGAAAGAGCGAGCTTAGAAATAAAAGTCAGAGCTCGAACAAAAGAGCTTGAAGAACTAACCCAGAGCCTAGAAGAAAGAGTTAAAGAAAGAACTAAAGAATTACAGGAGAGAATAGATGAGCTGGAAAGATTTCATAAACTCACAATTGGCCGAGAGTTGAGAATGGTAGAATTAAAACAAGAAATTAAAAAACTAAAAGAGAGATCAGGAAACAAATAATATGGAATCGCCGATTAAAATAAAATCTGGAGAGATTATTGAATATATGGATAAATTGAAGCCAGAGATTGATGAGATAATTGAGAAATATATACCAAAACAGGCAACTGAGGAATGGCTGGAATTTACTTTTGGGAAATCTCGTTATACTTATAATTTAAATGCGGCTCAAAAAGCAATAATAGAGCCGATTTGGGATTTTTTAGAAAGAGGGGGAAAAAGATGGCGGCCGATTTTGTTTTTATTAATTGTTAGAGCAGTAGGCGGAGATATTGAAAAACTCAAAGATTTTGTTATTATTCCTGAAATTATTCATAACGGAACAATAATAATTGATGACATTGAAGACCAAGGAGAATTAAGACGAAGCAGACCTTGTTTGCATAAAATTTTTGGCATAGACATTGCTATAAATGCTGGAAATATTATGTATTTTTTGCCGCTTTTAAGTTTGATTAAAAATAAAGATAAATTTGAGCCAAAAGTTTTAAATAAGGTATATGAAGTTTATATTCAGGAAATGATAAATATAAGTTTTGGGCAGGGAACAGATATTTGGTGGCATAAAGGAAAGGTTAAAGAAATAGATGAAAAAGAATATTTGCAAATGTGCGCTTTTAAAACCGGCTGTTTAGCTCGAATGTCAGCGAAAATAGCAGTTACTCTTTCAAATGGAAGCGATGAGCTTGCTGAAAAAATTGGCAGGGTAACTGAAGCTATAGGCGTTGGTTTTCAAATTCAGGATGATATTTTAGATATAAAATTACAGGGCAAAGAAAGAGAAAAGTTTGGCAAGGCATTTGGCAATGACATTAAGGAAGGAAAAAGGACATTAATGGTGATTCATGCTTTAGAAAAGGCAAGCGAACAAGACAAGAAACGGTTGATTGAAATATTAGATATGCATACAGATAATAATGATTTGAAAAAAGAGGCGATAGAGATAATAAATAAGTATGATAGCGTGAATTACGCAAAAAAAATTGCCTCCCATATTATTGAACAATCTTGGCTTGAGGCAAAAGAGTTATTGACAGATTCTCCTGCCAAAAATCGGCTTAAAGAATTTGTTTATTATTTAATTGAAAGAAAAGTATAAATTGGGGTTATTGGCCTAAAAGAGATTTTGATTTAATAAAATATATGAATTATTTTTGAATTATGGTTCCTATGACTTTTCTTTTTAATAAAGCATTCTTGACTCGATATTTTGCTGAACCGTTGATAATATAGGATTCAATCCCTCTTTCTGCCAGTTCTATACATTTATCTATTCTGTGTAGCATTCCGCCGGTTACGTCAATCCCAGCGCTACCACTCAGTTTTGTCCTTATTTCTTGATAGTTTTTTAAAGTAATTTTGGACACAAACTTTGCTTTTGGATTTTTAAATGGATCAGCATTAAATACTCCATCTACTATGCCACCATAGATAACCCTACTGGGATTTAGTTTTTTCGCTAAAAAAACAAAAAATTCTTCTGTAGATATAATACCGCAGCCCTTAACTAAATCAAAAACGACATCACCATAGACAACAGGTATCATATCCTTTTTTAAAATCATTTCTAATGGTTTTGAATAGAATTCTATTATTCTTGAATTTTTTGCTAAACAAGCCGAGGATGGTTGAACTGAAACAGCATTTTCTTTGGAATCAATCAAAGCTCGGACAATTATTCTATTTAACCTAGAGGCAGAATCTTGCACTTCGGCTATTCCTTTAAGGCTTTGCTTATTGATAATTCCTTCTTTAGTTCTATATTTTTGAGCCGGAACATGAGGGTAGGAGCCTCCTCCATTACCAATGAGTAATCTGAAGTTTTTTTCTTTTCTTGCTTCATGAATTTCTTGAGCTAATCTTTTTATCAGAAATTTATTTTCTGAAAAAGGAATATCTTTTTTGGTTATCAACGATCCTCCAAGTTTTAAAAAAATTAAATTCATATTATTTAAAATTCTTTATTAAATTTTCAGCTTGTTTATAGTTCTTTATCCATTTTACTCTTTTGTCTTTTTTAAACCAAGTCATTTGCCGTTTGGCAAATTGACAAGTATGAAGAATTATATTTTGTTGTAGTTCTTTTTTTGTTATTTCCTTATTAAAATATGGCTGGAATTCTTGATAGCCAATTGTTTGTATAGAGCTAATTTCCCAGCTATAATTTTTGACAAGATTGTTTACTTCTTTTTCTAACCCTAATTTAAGCATTTGAGCAGCCCTTTTTTCTATTTTATTTTTTAGTTTTTCTTTCGGCATTTTTATTCCAATTTGTAAAACATCAAAAAGCGGTTTTCCTTTTTTTCTCTGTTCCCAAAATGGTTTTTTTGTTGTTTTACAAACTTCAATTGCTCGTATTAGTCGCCTTTTATTTTTTTTGTCAATAAATTTAGCGCCTTGAGGGTCTATTTTTTTATAAGTTTCAAAAAGCTGTTTTGCTGTTTTGCTTTCTAATTCTTTTCTTAATTTTTTTAGCGGTTTTATTTCTGGAAATTCAATATTATCAACTACTGCTTTAATATAGAGGCCGGTTCCTCCGACTAAAAAGGGAATTTTTCCTCGTTTTTGAATATCCTTTATAACCTTAACAGCCATTTTTTTATAGATAGTTACGTTAAATTCTTTATCAGGATTAATAATATCTATAAGATAATGGGGAATGTTTTGCATTTGTTTTTTTGTTGCTTTTCCTGTTCCAATATCCATTTTTTTGTAAATTTGCCGGGAATCAGCTGAAACAATTTCACCGGAAAATTTTTTAGCTAATTTAATGGCTAATTCAGTTTTTCCTGAAGCTGTAGGTCCTAAAATTACAATTAGTTTGTTTCTTATATTATATTTCATGTCTATATTATAACAAAAAAAGTTAAAAAAGATACGACTTGACCCCCACACCATAATGAGGACAATCCCGACCAAGGTCGGGATAAATTGGCAGAGCCAGTCCTCATTTGGTGTGGGGGTTGACAAGGGTTTTTGATTTGTTAGAATATAATTGAAGATATGATAAAGAAAATACATATCAAGAACAAAGGAAGCGGTCCCGGTGCTTTGTAGTTTTAGATTTTGATTTTTTGAAAGCCGCTTCTAATAAGGCGGTTTTTCTGTTAGGCAAGTTATTTGAAAATTCACCCTGTTAAATCCTCCCAATTAATCGGGAGGAATTTCGCCAAAGGCGAAATTATTTAACAGGGTAAAATAATAGGTAACCGTATAAAATTATAAAATTGTGTGCTTTGCGGAGTAAAACATAATTTAAAAGCAGATGGTGGATGTCTTGGGTGGTCGAAGCGATGAAGGACGTGGCGTGGCTGCGATAAGCTTCGGGGAGGTGCTTAGCAACCTTTGATCCGGAGATTTCCGAATGGGGAAACCCATCCCGACTATATAAATCGGGATACCCCGCCTCGGTGGGGAGCATACCTGCTGAAGTGAAACATCTCAGTAAGCAGAGGAAAAGAAAAAAATATTTATTCCCTTAGTAGCGGCGAGCGAAAAGGGAAGAGCCCAAACTTCCGATTTATCGGAAGGGTTGTAAGTTAATAGCGCTTTGGAGCTTTTGCTCTAAAAGGAGTTAATAAAGACAAAATTTCGTTAGTCAAACAATACTGGAAAGTATGACCATAGAGGGTAATAGTCCCGTAGGCGAAAACGATTTTGTGCTCCTAGCTGTTATACTTGAGTACCTTCGGGAAAGAAAGCCCGATGGGAACCAGGCAGAACTAATCTGCCAAGGCTAAATATTCGACTACACCGATAGTGAACTAGTACCGTGAGGGAAAGATGAAAAGTAGCCCGGTGAGGGCGGTGAAATAGAACCTGAAACCATCTTGCTTACAACGAGTCGAAGCCCCCCTCTTTTCGCGCTTGCGCAAAAGAGGGGGGTGACGGCGTGCTTTTTGCAGAACGAGCCAACGAGTTTCCCGCACCCTTTTGTCTAATCCCGTTTCGGGAGGAGGCATAGGGAAACCAAGTGTTAATAGCGCGTTTCTAAATTTTATTTAGAAAGAAAGGTGCGGGAAGACCCGAAGCCAAGCGAGCTTACCATGGCCAGGGTGAACTCCCGAGAAATCGGGGGGGAGGCCCGAACCCGTGAGTCGTGCAATGCTCTGGGATGAGCTGTGGTAAGAAGTGAAAAGCTAATCGAGCTTGGTAATAGCTGGTTCTCTCCGAAATAGCTTTAGGGCTAGCGTTCTGGATGCCTCCGGGGGTAGAGCACTAGATGGAATATCGTGGGCTTTGCCTAGATATTTCAACTAAACTCCGAATACCGGCAGGATTAACCAGAGCAGTTAGAATGTGGGGGCTAAGCTCCATATTCAAAAGGGAAACAGCCCAGATCATCATTTAAGGTCCCTAAATTTGAGTTAAGTGGGAAAGGAGGTAGAATTCCTTTGACAGTTAGGAGGTTAGCTTAGAAGCAGCGAACCTTTAAAAAGTGCGTAACAGCTTACTAACTAAGGGATTTTGCATCGAAGATTTAACGGGGCTAAACTCAATACCGAAGATATGACCCGCCTACATCTGCGAAGTTGTGGCGGGGGTAGGAGAGCGCCGAGCACTCAGCGAAGGTGAACCGTGAGGTTTACTGGAGAGTGCCCGGGTGAGAATGTTGGCATGAGTAACCGCAAATCCGATGAGATATCGGATCACCGAAAGCTCAAGGTTTCCTTGACAATGGCAATCAGTCAAGGGTTAGGCGGTCCTAAGGCAAACCTGAAAAGGGTAGCCGATGGACAGCCGGTTAATATTCCGGCCCCTGAGCACTTTTTCAAAGAGACAACGAAGCTTAGTAGTCCCGGTGTGTTATTGGATTCACATTTGCATATTGAGATTCGTCAAGGTATGTAAAAAGTTCTGGTTACGGCCAGAGCAATCGGGATGAGCAAGCTTCCTAGAAAAATCTCTAAGAGCTAAAAGTGTTTAGTCCGTACCGCAAACCGACACAGGTGAGCAAGTGTAAGCGCACTAAGGTGAACGGGTGAAACCTCGTTAAGGAACTCGGCAAAAGAGCGGTCGTAACTTTGGAATAAGACCTCCCCCCACTTTTTTCTAAAAGTGGGGGGCGCAGCGAAAGTACCCCTGGCGACTGTTTATCAAAAACACAGGTCCCTGCTTAACTCGTAAGAGGATGTATAGGGGCTGAC
>Ga0111216_119_pt1 | contig 10713 bp, 7 predicted proteins | sample DeeMarSWOR152_54_FD_80249 | JGI IMG/M metagenome (GOLD analysis project Ga0111216, IMG submission 80249) | Parcubacteria bacterium DG_74_2
TTTAATGACCAAAATTTTATTATAAAAAGCATTTTCTCTAAAAATGTTGTTATTGATAAGAGATTAAAAGAATTTCTCTCTCCTCCTGCGCCAGAGCAATTCGCAAATTTTGCTCAAAAAATTGCTCGAATTAAAAATAATATTTTCCTTCCTATTATTATCAAAGATGAAGTAATAGGCGGATTACTATTCTGTTCAAGAAAAAAGAAATTTGAGGAAGAAGAAATTGAGATTCTTAAGACCTTTACTCAGCAGGCAGGGATTGCTATTAACAATGCTATGATGTATGAGAAGATTCAATCTCAAATAAGGGAACTTCAGGCAGCTTATCAGAAACTGAAAAAATTAGATGAAGCAAAATCAGAGTTTATTTCTATTGCATCGCATCAGTTGAGAGCGCCGTTAACTGCTGTTAAGGGATATATTTCAATGCTAACTGAGGGAAGCTATGGCAAGCTGCCAAAAACATCTCTTTCTCCAATGAAAAACGTTTATAGGTCAAATGAAAGATTATTAAATCTTGTTGAAAATCTTTTAAATGTCTCTAGAATTGAATCGGGCAGAATTCAAATGAATTATAAACAAACATCTTTAGAAAATTTAATTTCTTCGGTTGTTAAAGAAATGGAAATCAATGCCCAGGAAAAAGGTATTTATTTAAAATTTGAGAAATCATCTAAAAAAGCTTTGCCTAAAATTAAAATTGACCCGCAGAAAATAAGGCAAGTTGTTTTGAATTTGATTGATAATGCTATTAGATATACAAAGAAAGGAGGAATAGAAATAAAAGTTTCCGCCAAAGGCGGATCCGCCTCGGGCGGAAAAATTCAAATACAAATATCAGATACAGGGGAGGGGATGAGCAAACAAGAGTTGGAAAAGATTTTTGAAAGTTTTTCCCGGGGCGTGGCTGGCAATCGGTTTTGGACAGAAGGGGCAGGCCTTGGCTTATACATTGCCCGCAAATTCGTGGAAATGCACAAAGGAAAGATTTGGGCTGAGAGCGCGGGCAAGTCCAAAGGCAGTCAGTTTTATGTGGAATTGCCGATGGAATAATGATAATTTATAGTTTTTATAAAATTAAAAAATTAGCATTATAAAATGAATTTTTCCAAATTATTAAGAAAAAACATAAAGCCATCTCCTGGTTGCACTGAAGTAGTATCTATAGGATTAGCTTCCTCTTTGGCTTATCATGCTATAACAGGGTATATCCCTTCTTGGTTAAGCAGTAAAAGAAAAAGAAGTACTTCTTCTTTAAATTTTAGTAAGATAAGTAAAATTATTATAGAAGTAGATAGGAATGTTTATAAAAACAGTTTTGCTGTTGGAATTCCTGGTGGTGATGGATATGGAATTGAACTGGCAGCAGCTTTAGGAACGCAATGTAATCCAGAGTGTAAAAGTGGAGAAGAACTTAAAATTTTTCAGAGAATGGAAAACAAAGGTAAAGAAATTGCAAAAAGCATAATAAACAAAAGGAAAATTGCGATTAAAGTTGTTGATACATGGACTGGTGTCAGCGATATTTCGATAACCGTAAGAGTTAAAAGTGGAAAAAAATACGGCATCGCAAAAATAAAACATTATCACGATAATGTAACTTTTCTCAGAAATAATAAAGAAAAACTTTACGAAAAAGCAAAAAATTTATCAAAAGAACAAGATTCTGATATAGAAAAACTTTCTACAATGACTATTGAAGAAATGATAAAGGGTGTAGAAAAATTAAGTAAAGATGACAAAAAATTTTTATTAGAAAGTATAGAAAAAAATAAAAAGGCACATCAGGTAGGCATCAAAAAAAGATTGGGTTTAGGTATTGGTATAACCTTGAAAGAGCTTATTAATGATGGTGTTTTAGCAGATGACGTCACAAATAATGCAAAAGTTAAAGCTGGTGCAGCGGTAGACGCAAGAATGTCTGGTTATAATATTCCAATAATGATTTGCGCAGGCTCAGGGAATCAGGGTATAGTAGTATCTAATTCTTTGCTTGCTGTTCACGAAAAATATAAAAAAGGAGAAGATAAATTAGCCAAAGCATTTGCATTATCGCATTTGGTAACATTATATGCTTCAAAGCATATTGGATGGCTATCTGCTTTATGTGGGGCGCCTACTAAAGCCGGGATTGGGGCAACTGCTGGAATTACTTATTATTTAGGAGGCATATCAGAAGAAATTAATAGAGCTATTAACCATACTGCAGCTAACTCGACAGGTATTATTTGTGATGGGGCGAAAGTTGGATGTGCAGAAAAAATCATTACCAGTGTAGAGGTTGCAATTCAATCAGCCTTATTTGCCTTAAGAGGATTAGATGTTCCCAAAAATAACGGAATTATTGCAGAAAGAGCAGAAGATACTATAAAAAATATAGGATTAGTATCTAAAGGAATGATTCCTACCGATAAAACAATAGTAGAGATTATAAAAAGCAAAAAATAAAATATGAGGGGTATTCTATTCTTTTCCTTAACTAATCAAAAATATTATTGTATAATATATCATAGTCTATAAAAAAAGCATAATAAAAAATACTATGGATAATAATAAAACAAAAAACAAAGGAGCGTGGGATATTAAAAAATTAAGAGAGAAAAAAGAAAAAGATTTTGAAAAAACTTGGATAGAAACAGCCAAACTCCTACCTAGAAATACCCGCCTTAAATTAAAAAAGAAAGGAATGCCGAATTTAGTTACAGAAATGATAGAAAAATCAAGAAAAATTCTTTTAAATGCTGGTTTTAAAGAAGTGATAAATAAAACTATTTTATCTGAAGATGATATTTATAAACAGTATGGCCCAGAAACCCCCTTAATTTTAGATAGAACCTATTATCTCGCAACCCCATCTAAGCCAGATATAGGATTAAGTAAAAAGAGAATTGAGGAAATAAGCAAAATAATAGGAAGCTTTGCTCCGGAAAAATTGCAAAGCATATTGCGCGACTATAAAAAGGGAATAATAGAAGGAGACGATTTTACTGAAGAAATAGTCAATAAACTTAAAATAAAGCCAGAACAAGCTACAGTAATAATTGAAAAAGTTTTTCCAGAATTTAAAAAGAATAAACCTCTTTGCTCTAACCTAACGTTAAGAGGGCATATGACCGCTACTTGGTATCACACTCTCGCCGCTCTTCAGGATAAAGAGGAATTTCCAATAGCGTTATTTTCTGTTGGGCCTCGCTATAGAAATGAACAAAGAGAGGATTTCAGCCATCTTTGCGTCCACAATTCTGCTTCTATAGTAATTATGGATCCTGAAATAAGCATTGAAGCAGGTAAAAAAATTACAAAAGAGATTTTAAAAGAATACGGCTTTAAGAACGCAAAATTTGAGAAAAAAAAGGCAACTGCAAAATATTATACGCCAGAACAAGAAGAAGAAGTATTTGTGAAAAAATTTGGAAAGTGGGTTGAAATAGCAAATATAGGAATGTATTCTCCAATCTCCTTAGTAAATTTTAAAATTCGCTATCCTGTATTTAATGCTGGCTTTGGCATAGAAAGATTAGCTATGGTATTAGAAAATATCAAAGATATAAGAAAACTTGTTTATCCTCAATTTTATGAAAAAGAGTATAATGATAAAGAAATAGCTGAATCTATCAGTTATATAAAAGAGCCCTCTATCTTAAAAGGCAAAAAAATAGCCAAGTTAATAGAAGAAATAGCAAGAAAAGAAAAAGACAAAACATCTCCTTGCGAAATTGAAGCATATAGAGATAATTCAATCAAAGTGCAAATTGTAGAAAAGGAAGAAAATAAAAAGCTGATTGGTCCTGCCGGACTAAATTATATTTGCGTAAAAGATAAAAATATATATCCAGATATTTCTCCCTCCGGAACTCCAACGGGAAAATCTTATATTTCAGGAATAGCTAACGCAATTGCCTATGAGATTGAAAAAGGAAATATCCCTTTTACGCTTAAAGTTAAAACAATAAAAGGACTTTCTGATGTTAATATGAAAATTCCAAAACATATCCGAGATTATCTTGAAGGAAAAGGAAGAAAAGTCGGCCTAAGCGGATATGTATTTATAGAAATCCAAGTTAAAAAAATTAAAAATTAAAAAAGATATAAAAAAATGATATATAAAAGACAAAACAAAAATAAAATAAATATTAACCCTATTCAAGCTGGAGGAATCTTGACAAAAGACGCAAGAAAAACGCTTATTGAATGGGGAGATGGTTATTCGGTATGTGATATTTGGTATAGCGGAAAAATTGATAAAATAGAAAATCCGCAAATCAGAAAATTTATTAACGAAGATCTGCCAAAATTTCTCGGAAGCGATATTGCAAGAATAATAGGAGGAGCAAGAGAGGGAATATGTGCTATTATGCACGCCGTGGCCAAACCAGGGGACATTATTTTAGTGGATGAAAATAAGCATTATACAACAATACTTGCCGCTGAAAAAAATGGATTGAAAGTTGTTGAAGTTCCAAATTCAGGACATCCTGAATATAAAATTGATGTTAGAGATTATGAAAAATTAATAAAAAAACACAAGCCAGCTTTAATTTTATTAACTTATCCAGATGGAAATTATGGAAATATGCCAGACGCAAAAAAACTTGGAGAAATTGTTATAAAATATAATATTCCTTATTTATTAAACGCCGCTTATTCCGCGGGAAGGTTGCCAGTTGACCTAATCGCTATTAACGGAGATTTTATAGTTGCGTCTGGGCACAAAAGTATGGCCGCATCTGAACCTATTGGGGTATTGGGTTTTAGAAAAAAATGGAAAGATACTTTGTTTAAAAAATCTTTTTTTTATCCAGACAAAGAAATTGAATTTTTAGGCCATTATCAGAAAGGCGCGCCAATGATGACATTGATGGCTTCTTTCCCTTATGTAAAGAAAAGAGTTGAAGAATGGGAAAAACAAATAGAAAAAGCAAGATGGTTTTCAGCTGAAATGGAAAAACTTGGCTTTAAGCAATTAGGCGAAAAACCGCATAACCATGACTTGCTTTTTTTTGAAAGCCCCCAGCTTTATAAAATCTCGCAAAAACACAAAGAGGGAAGATTTTTTCTTTATAAAGAACTGAAAAAGAAAGGAATTTATGGAATAAAGCCAGGGTTAACTAAACATTTTAAACTTTCAACATTCGCCGCGTCAAAGGAAGAGCTAAAAAAATTATTAGAAGTATTCAAAGAAATACTAATAAAATAGAATGAAAAAATAGAATGAAACAACTTAATGGCAAAAAATAAATACAAGGCAATTCCAAAATTAGAGGGCTATTATTATTCTTTTAAAGAAGCAAAAGAAGCCAGAGATACGGGAAAAATTTTAACAATTAGGATTGAAACCAGTAGAATATGTAATTTAAGATGTAACTATTGTTGTAATAGAAGCGGTAAGCCCTTAAAAAATGAATTGTCTTATACAAAATTAAAAAAGTTAATAAAAGAAGCAAAAGAATTAGGAGCTAAATCTGTTATAGTTATTGGTGGTGGAGAACCAACGATTTATCCAAAATTTAAAAACATAATAAAATACATTTATGAATTAAATATGATGTCTGTTCTTTTTACTAATTCTCAAACGATGAGTAAATCGCTTACGAAATTTTTGTACCAATATAATGTTTCCGTAATTACAAAGTTAGATTCCTTGAACGAAGAAACGCAGGATACTATAGCTGGAGTGAGGGGAACTTTTAAGAATATTCAAAAGGGGATAAGAAATCTTTTAGACGTCGGCTATAAAGATTGGGCTAAAAAGGGAAAATATAAATTAGGAGCATCTTTTGTGGTAAATAAAATTAATGCTCGTGAAATACCATCAATATGGAGATTTTGTAGAGAGAATTATATTTTTCCTAATCTAGAAATGATAATACCTAATGGCGTTGCAAAAAAAGAACAAAAACTTTTATTAAAAAGAAATGAATGGAGACAATTAAAACAAAAACTTTTAAAAATTGATAGAAAGGAATATAACTATAATTGGTTCCCTTATGCCCCGTTAGGAGGAATCGGATGTTTTCAGGTAATGTATAATCTTTATATTTCTATTGACGGTAATGTTAGGCCTTGTTCTTCTATTCATTGCCATGTTGCAAATGTGAAAAATATGTCTCTTAAGGAAATAATTAATTTGCCGTTTTTTAATATTGCAAGAAATATCGAAAAACACCTTAAGGGAAAATGTGGCCGATGTAAAAACCATTTTAAATGTATTGGGTGTAGGGGCTTAGCATTTTCTGTAAATAAAAATAAGGGTAGAAGCGAAATTGAGAGTCTTTGTAGCGAGGATCCTTCTTGTTCTCTTAAAAATTCTTAAATTTTCATATACAATCCTAAAACGATAGTGTATTTTTTTAAGTATTTGATTTTTTTTATTTATGGCAGCTTTTAATGAAAAAATGCAAAATTTTCGTAAAAAAGCAGAAGTTTTTGGTTTAAAATTTTACATGTGGCCTTATTGGTTTTATTATCAAAATAAGCGTTTTCGAGAATCTTATTGGCCAGCCTTTTTGAAAAATAATGATAAAAAGAATTTTTTTACAATTTTAAAAGAAATTTGGATTTTAACTTTATATTGGAAATGTCTGCCTCACCATTATTTTAGATATAGTCTTTATAGAAAAAATTTTGATTTTAAAACAATACTGAATTATATTCCCGAAAGTGTGGTATATTATAAAATATTACCAAAAATAAATTCCTATCACATTCTTCTTGATGATAAAAATCTTTTTGAGAATATATTAAAAAGTAATAATTTACCGACTCCAAACACCTTACTAAAAATTCGAAAAGGACTAATTTTAAATAAAAATAATCATCCGATATCTTCGGAGAAGGAAATCGAAAAAATTCTAAACAAAACCGAAGTTTCTAAAATTTTTCTAAAACCTGCAGATTGCGGAAGTGGTGGAGAGGAAATAATTCTTTTCCGAAAAAAGAGAAAAAAATATTTCTCAAATGATTGCAAAAAATTATCTCTTAAAATGCTTAAAGAAAAAGTAAATACAGATTGGATTATCCAAGAAGGAATTGAAAACACTCGATCACTTAAAAAAATTCACCCTTCTTCTCTTAATACATTTAGAGTCATGACGTTTTTTTATCCCCAAAAAGGCGCAAAAGTGATATATGCTATACTAAAAGTAGGAAATAATAATGCTTACACAGATAATGCTCACACTGGTGGAATTTATATTGGAGTAAATTTGGCTACAGGAAAATTAATGAATAAAGGATTTAATGAAGACTTAAAAGAATATACTTCCCATCCTCTAACAAATTACGATTTTCGTAATAAAAAAATAAAACATTTTGAAAAAATTATTAAAATTGCAGAAAGGGCGGGAAATCTTTTCCCTTATTTAACATTTATTGGATGGGATATTGCCTTAACAAATGATGGACCTATAATTTTGGAAGGGAATAGTAGCCCAGGACTTACTATAATTCAAAGAACATGTGGAGGTATAAAAAAATTTTATAATTTAGCAAATGATATCATTAAAAATAACTACTTACAAAAATAAGAGAAGATTTGAAAAAGTTGGAAAATATTATGTTTATTTCAATGGAAGATTTATTCAATCGAAAGACGATAAAACAAAACTCTATTTAAAATTCAAAAATTATATTTTTGGATCAATTTATAAGAAAAAAAAGATTATAGAAATTCACAGGAATTTAGATAATGGACTTCCCTTTTATTATATAAAAAAATCTAATAAATTTTTTCTTTCGACTCATATTAAATTTTTTATTAAAAACGCATTACAGATAAAAGAAAATAAAAAAATAATACCTGAGTTATTAAGTTATGGGTATATAGTGCCACCCCAAACAGTATATGAGAGCATTTATAGGATATCTATTTTAAAAAAATTAAAAATAGATCTAAACAAGGACATCTCTTCTAATCAAGTAGATTTATTAACAATTCCTAAATTAAAACAGAAAAGGAGTCATTTTTCTTCTTTGATTGAAGAAAATATTAATTTTAACAAAAAGAAAAAATACACTTTATTTTTTAGCGGAGGACTTGATTCATCTGTTCTTTGTTCTTTAATGAAAAAGAGTAAAGTAAGATTTAATATGTATTCAACGGGTTTTGAATTTAACTCCGAAGATTTTTTAGAAAAAAATTATTCTTTAACAGCATCTATATTACTTAACAAAAAAACAAAGTATGTTTCGTTTAATTTTAATGAATTACTTTGTTTGCTTCCTGAAATTATTTTTGCAACAGAAGAACCAATAGGACACATTCAGACTCTTTTATTTTATGCGTTAATTAAAAAAAATAAAAAATATTTTAATCCAATTCTCGTTAATGGTCAGGGCGCGGATAGTATTTTCGGAACAAATTCGCAATATAATTTTCTAAACAAAAAGACAAAATTAAATTCATTGAAAATTAAAATTCCCAAATATTCCTTTCTTAAAAAAGATTATGTTTCCTCCATAAAAAAGAATAGAAAGCTTTTTTTATTAAATTTAAAGGATTTTTCGGATTTAGATAAAGATTTCGTTTTTAATCTAAGAGGAGATACTGATATTACACTTAATTGTTGGACAAAATGTGTTAATTACAATTCCCTTTTTATTATTTACCCTTTATTTCAGAAAAAATTTATTTCAGAAATTAATAAATTAAAATGGGAAACAAGGATTAGAGAATCTAAATATTATTTAAAAAAATTAGCAAGAGAAAATAATATCCCTAAAAGATTGATTTACCGAAAAAAGGGAACCTTTGGTCCAATTTCTAAAGCTTGGAGTAAGTCATTCTTCTCTCTTTTGCCTTTATGCTATGATTATTTCGATAAGAAAGGTTTTAAAAATATGAAAAGAAAAGAAAATAGGTATATTCTATGGAATATTATTAACTATTCTATTTGGAGAAAAATTTTTATTGAAAATAAATCTTATAAAAAAATAGAAAAAGAAATAGAAAAAATTATTCGCAATAAAAATGAAAACAAGAAATATTAAAAAAGAAATAGAGAAAACCATTAAACCTTTCTTAGAAAAACTACAGGAACAATCTTATATTAAAGGAATTGTTTTGCTTGGCGGTTTAGGTAAAAGAAATTTTATAGATAAATATTCAGATATAGATTTAACAGTTTTTATATCTAAAAAAGATGCCAAAAAAATTTCACTTCCTTTTGAATTTCACTATCAATCCAATGGAAAAACCTTAGAGTTTAACATACATCAACAAATTTTAGAGGAAGAAGAGAGAATAAAAAAATGGAAAGATTTCAAGATAGAGGCCTACGCAAGAGGAAAAATAATATATGATCCTACGAAAAGAGTTTCAAAATTAATAAAAAACAAAATAAGATTTGATGAAAATGAAGCTTTTGATAGATTAATCTGGATAATGCAACAATATAAATGGAGAGGACAAATTCACTCTATAAGGGCATATCGGAGAGGATATCCTGAAGCTTCTCATGGTTTATTAAACCAATGTGCTGAAATATTATTAGAAGCAATATATTTACTTAACAAAAGATATCTCCCACACAAAAAATGGGAACTAGTTTATTTAAATGAAATGAAAAAACCGTTTAATAGATTGAATTCTGAATTCAAAAAAGTCATGATAATAAAAAATTATCATTTATCAGATATTAAACGAAGAATAAAAATTTTAGATAAAATTTATGGACTAGTTCTAAATGAAATATTAAAACAATATAAAAATTCTCCCCGAGATCCGTATAAATACTATTACAAAAATTTTGTTCAGTTGAATAAATTCACGAAAATAGATAGAATTTTGCAAAACTTTAAAGAAAAAAGTCATAATAAAAAAGAGATAAAACAATTAGAGGGCTTTTTATGTTTTAATTTAATCGACACGAAAGACAAATTTCTAAAGAAGCTGCATAGAAATAATAATATGAGAAATATTCTAAAATCTAAATTTTATATAGAAAAATATAAAGATGTCATTAAATAATATAAGAAAAGAATAGATTTATAAATGCTTCTGGTAAGCAAGTTGAAAATTTTATCCCTATGAAAATGAAGTAAAATGTATACTTATGTCCCTGCGGTTTTATGGAAAAGTGCACATAAGCAACCTAAAAGTATATATTTTGCAGATGTTTAAGAAAAATCCTCAAATACGCAGGCTATAAAGTAAAGCAGGCAATGGACATAATAATCAAAAAAATCATCACTTGAGAAATTTCTAAAAAACACAAAACAGACTTTGATAAAATTTTTAATTAGGTCTTAGAGAAATGAAAAAATACTTCAGAAATTCCTGTTGATATTACGAATTCGTTTAATAAAAAAATAGTTAATTTTTATGAAATCAAAATATAAAGGCACCATTCTTATCGCTGATTCTTGCGCTGGGGGATTAGAAATATTAAAATATTTTTTAGAATGGGCCGGAGATTATAAAATATACTATCTTGCCGACGGAGAAAAAAATCCTTTCGGGCAGAAAACTAAAAAAGAGGTAAAAGATATTGTCTACAGCTGGATTAAAAATTTTCAAACATCTAATGATAATTTAAAAATAGTTGTTGTCGCCTGCAATACTGCTTCTGTTGCTATTAAAGATCAGGTGTCTAATTTAGAGAAGAAATTCAAAATTCCCATAGTAACAATGATTGATGGTGTGGAAAAATCTGTTTATGAAAACAAAAAAATTTTGAAAAATAAAAATACTTTAATTCTTGGGACTAGGCT
>Ga0111216_120_pt1 | contig 10690 bp, 12 predicted proteins | sample DeeMarSWOR152_54_FD_80249 | JGI IMG/M metagenome (GOLD analysis project Ga0111216, IMG submission 80249) | Parcubacteria bacterium DG_74_2
TCAACAACAGCAAAGCCGCCAAAAACCAAACCAACTACGCAAATTAAGGTTCCGATTACTAAAGGAATAATAACATCTTTTTTCATATTTGATTATTTAAATTTTATTAATTAACGACCTTTGATTTTCTTAAAAACTTTAAGTCGACCTTTGATAATTTACTCTTTTATTGGCACCATTAAATAAAGATATTCATCTCCTTGTCTTTCTTTAAAAACCGGGGTAATAATTCCTGACGCCTCATCTTTTGGCTCTACATTTACTTCATCAGAAAACGAGTCCTGTATTTTTTTCTTAATCCCTTCGTCTTTTTCAGTAGAAGGAATTACAATCATTCCTTGTTTTTGGCTAATATCTAATTCTTGACGATGTTTTTTAAATTCCTGCTTAATATCTTTAAGAATATTTTTTTCCAATTCATCAACACTTTCTTCTAATTTCCTTTTCTCTACTTGCTTTGGCTTCTCTGTAATTTTTTCCTTTTTCGTTAATTGAAAAACAAATTTATTCAAATCTGATTTTGCTCCTTCCAATGCTCCAATCCACGCCTGTGCTAAGGTTTGTTTTGCTTGTTTTGTCTTAGCAAGAGCAAAATCATTAATCGCTAAATAATTCTCCTTAATGCTTAATGCTTTGCGCTTAACATTTTTTAAAAACCATTTGCTATAATCTCCAAAAGTATCTTTTAAAACATCAATGGTTGACGCCAGGAAATATGTTGATGCTGTTTTTGTTGTGCTTAACTTAGTTAAGTACAAGCCAGTTGATTTAGCTTCTTTGGAAATATCGAATAAGACCTTTTGGGTGCTAGCTATCCCATAAAACACAAGCTCTTTTGTTGAATCAGTAATCTGTTCAACAAATTCTGGGTTGTTTTGAATTTGCTGAAAGGCAAAAACTCCGCCAGCCAAAAATAAAACAAAAACCGCAATCGCAACTGCCGCTTCTTGCAAGTTTTGCTTTATAAAATCTGGCAAAGCACCCGCCTGCAATGCTTCGCGTAGCGATGCGGGCAGGAAAGCAAAACGGATCTTTGGCCCGCCTGCAACGTTTCGCGTAGCAATGCGGGCAGGCGCTGGCGCTTGACGCTGCCGAGGTCGTATCGGTTCTGATTTTTTATTTCGATTGTTTTTATAATTATTAACCTGCCTTAAATAGTTATTTAACCAGGATTTGGTGGTTACCCAATTTCTGCCAATTTTGATGCTTTTCAATTTCCCTTGCCGCGCCCGCAATGACAAATACTCCTGCGAATAATCACAGTATTTAGTTGCCTCTTGCAAAGAGATATATTTAATTTTTGATTTCTTCATAATAACGGGGTATCCGATACTCTTATTACTCTATTTTCTCATATAAAAAAACCCAGTCAATGACTGAGTTGTGGATAACTATATACCCTGTTTTACAGGGAATTTTTAATTTTTAATTTTTAATTTTAAAACATTATTTTTAAACAGTTTTAGAATTTAAAATTTAGAATTTAATGGGTTTTAATGCTCTGGAGTATCCCCAATCCGATAAACATCATCAACAAATTTGAACCGCCGTAACTTACCAAGGGCAAAGAGATTCCTATTATGGGCAAAAGCCCCAAATTCATTCCAATATTAATAAAAACCTGAGAAAAAACTAAAACAGCAAAACCAGCAGAAAACAAACGAGAAAAATTATTTAAAGCATAAAGCCCGATTTTGAATATCTGCCAAATCAAAAAACAAAATAAAAAAAGAAGAAGAGTCACTCCAAATAATCCAAATTCTTCAGCCAAAGAAGCAAAAATAAAATCAGTTTGCGGTTCGGTTAAAAAGCCATATTGTGTTTGAGAACCTTTGCCCAATCCTTGGCCAAAAAATCCACCTGAACCAATAGCAATTTTTGATTGATTAACGCTCCAAGAAATTCCTTGAGTATCAATTTGGGGATTAATAAAACTTATAATTCGCTCCTTTTGATAATCTTTTAAAACAAGCGACCAAGAACAAGCCAAAACTAAAAACCCGCAGAAAACTAAAATCAAAAAATGACGAAGTTTTATTCCCGAAATAAGTAAAATTCCAATCCATAAAGCAATGAGAATTAAAACCGAACCCAGGTCTGGTTGAAAAAAAATTAAACAAGCTGGAAGCAAAACGTAAACACCAGAAATTAATATATGCCTTGTCTGGTACATTTCAATATGCCTCATTGAAAAATACTTAGCCAAAAGAATAAGTAAAAGAATTTTTGTCGGCTCTATTGGATCAAAGGAAATGACGCCAAGTTTATACCAACCCCTTGTTCCTCTAATTTCTGGAGCGAAAAAAAATAAACCCAAAAGAGCTATTAAGCACAGAGAGTAAAGAATTAAAATCAAATGAGGGTCATTTCGCAAAACTCTATAATCAAAAAAACTAATTACGAGCATTAGTAAAAATCCAATTCCAAAAAAAACAATCTGCTTTTTTAAATTGGAAAAATCTCCTCTATCAAGAGAAGAACTGTAAATTGAAACAAGACCAATGCCTACCAATAAAACCGCAGTGATGATTAACAGCCAGTCCAATTTTTTGAGATGGGAAACAAAAGAATTCATTATTTTAACATTTTTAAAAACTCTCTTTCATTGATTATTTTAATACCCAAGTTCTTTGCTTTCTCGTATTTTGAACCTGGTTCTTTGCCAGCTACAACATAGTTAGTTTCTTTTGAAACCGACTCGGAAACATCTCCGCCTAAAATACGAATTTTCTCTTTCGCCTCATCTCTGGTCATTGTTTCTAAACTGCCAGTCAAAACAAAAATTAAATTTTTGAACTTTTGCCTGCCCCGGCTTAGCGGAGGACTTTTGACAACGACACCAGACTTTTTCAGTTTTTCTAAAAACTCAAGGTTTGTTTTTTTGTGAAACCAGTTGTAAATTGATTGAGCTGATATTGGCCCAATATCAGTAATTCTCTCCAAGCCCTCTAAAGAAGCGTTTTTTATTTTTTCTAAACTGTAAAAATAATTTGCTAAATCTTGAGCGGTTTCCTCGCCTACCTGCCTAATTCCCAAAGCATAAATAAATCGCGCTAAACCAATTTCTCTTCGCCCTTGAATTGATTTAATTAAATTTTCAGCTGACTTCTCAGCAAACCTTTCCAAAGGAATTAAATCTCCCATTTTCAGCTCAAAAAGGTCAGCAGGGTCAGAAATCAATCCCTTATCCAGCAATTGGTCAATGATTTTAGGGCCCAAACCTTCAATATCAAAAGCGCTTTTGGAAACAAAATGATAAAGCTCTCTTTTCTTTCGGGCAAAACAATCAGGATTAGAACATCTCCAAACAACCTCTTGTTTTGGCTTTACTAATTTAGAACCGCAAAAAACACAATTTTTAGGCATCTTAAACTCTTTTTCTTTCCCAGTCCTTAACTCTGTTATTGATTTAATAATATCAGGAATAACATCTCCTGCTCTGCCTACAATTACTGTATCGCCAATTTTTACTCCCAGTCGTTTAATTTCATCTTCATTGTGTAAAGTTGCCCGAGAAATTGTTACTCCGCTAATTTTTACTGGTTTTAAATAGGCAATTGGCGTTACAGCTCCGGTCCTGCCAATTTGAATTTTAATATCTTCAATAATAGTTGTTGCTTGTTTCAAAGGAAATTTGTAAGCAATTGCTCCCCGCGGCGCCTTTCCAACAACACCTAATTTTTCAAAAATCCTATTATTATTTACTTGAACAACAATACCATCTATTTCATAGGCAAGATTCTGACGTTGTTTTTGCCAAAAGTTATAAAATTCAAAAACTTTATTTATATCCTTGCAATATTTATTATGGGAATTGGTTTTAAAACCTAAAATTTTTAAAATTTTATGTTCTTGCTCGTGAGTTTTCTGGCCAAGCTCAGTAATTAAATCATAAGCATAAAAATCAAGACGCCGAGAACAAGTGGCTTTTGGGTCAAGCTGTCTTATACTTCCGGCAGCTATGTTTCTGGGATTGGCGTATTGGGGCAGCTCAGCTGCCTTCTGCTCTTTATTTAATCGCTCAAACTCTTTTTTAGAAATAAAAACCTCGCCCCTTGCCACTAAGGAGCTAAGCTCCTTTACTCTTAAAGATAAAGGTATGGCGTCTATTGTTTTGAGATTTTGGGTTACGTCTTCGCCGATTTTTCCATCTCCACGGGTAGAGCCAACTTTTAAAATGCTGTCTTTGTAAACCAGTTCAACAGCCAATCCATCAAGCTTTAACTCGCAGTAAAAATCAATTTTTTTAATTTCTTCTGGAGTTAGTAGTTTAGAAATTCTTTCCAGCCAATCTTTTATATCTTGTTGTGAAAAAGCGTCTTGAAAAGAAAGCATTGGCTGAGGATGTTTTGCTTTTTTAAATTCTTTTAGCGGCTTGCCTCCTATTCTTTGGGTTGGTGAATCTGGAGTAATAAATTCAGGATATTTCTGCTCTAAATCAAAAAGCTCTTTTTTCAAAGAATCAAGAGCTGCGTCTGAAATCTCTTGCCTATCAAGAATATGATATAAATATCTGTGATAATCAATGAGTTTCTTTAGTTTTTTTATTCTCTGCTGGGCTTGTCGTTTAGTCATTTTAATACATAATTTCAATTGCTCTTTTGGTTTCGTTGTAGGTACCAAGGGATTTAATACAACAATTATCAGCATTACAACCTCCTCCTGCCGGCGTAACAATAACTTCGTATTTTGCTTCACCCAGCGAAGTCTCAGGAATACCAGAAGGGCAAGAAGGACCAGCTCGATCTATTAAAATCCTTTCAATTCCAGTATCAGCCGCATAAAAAGCAATTACTGAATCTCCTAATCCTTTAGTTATTTTAAGCTCACCAATTAGAATCGTACTAAGCCCTAAAACCATAGCTAAAACAATACTCATAAAAAGAACAACTAAATAGAGAGATATGCCGTGTTGTGAATTATAAATCATAAATTTTATTCCTTAACATCTAAATTTCTTTGGGAAACAGTTGTTTGAATTCTTAATTTTGGCGGCGGGTCGCCTTCAGTCGCTTCCACTTCTAAAAGTAAGGTTACTTTTGGTTGAAGATTGTCATTTTGATCCCAGCTATCAGAAGGACCAATTTTAAACGAATTTACTTTAATCTTTTTAGAAATTAGCGGATCAGGACCTCCGGGCTTCTTCTTATTCTCCCTAAAGTCGCCGCCATCATCAAGGTAAAATTCTTGATATTCATCTTTATAATTTCTAAAACTTATCCCTCCTTTTCCAGAGAAAGTTAATTCATAATTTACTTTATTTCCTGAAAGACGATCTATACCATCCAAGTCATCTTTTTTTGCCATTCTTAAAGCCCGACTCATATATTCAAAAGCATAGCTTGTTTGGTCTAAAACTTCTTGAGATGCTAAATTTCTTCTTTGGTTTTTTACAGATGATATAAAAAACCCAGAAGCAGTTACGATAATAATCAAAAAAATAGCAATGCTCACCAAAATCTCCACCAAAGTAAAACCCTTATTTTTCATGGAACATGGAACATGGAACATGGAACAATTTTTAATCATTTGTTTTATGTTATATGTTTTATGTTTTATGAAGTTATTTCCAATTATAAAGATGTTCTTGAACAGTAACACTGCCCTTGGGCCATTCAACTGTAACAGAAACCTTTAGCTCATCAGCCGCAATTTTGGTAATAGTAATTTTTCTTTTGAATTTAGTATCAGCGCCGGATGAGTAATTGTAAAACCCATTGTCATTAATCTTTAAAAAACGGTTGGCATATAATTGTAGGTTTGGATCTTCTGCTCCCGGATTATTGAAATTATTATAATCGATTTCACAACCAGTAGGACCAGAACAGCTATTAAGTCCCTCATCCCAATCTGCATCTTCAAGCCAATTTCCGTCTCTAATATTTCTGACGAGCTCAATCCCTTCTTGAGCAAGATAAACAGCAATCAAGCGAGAGGAATTAAAAGAGGCCTGAGAAGTTAACCTTGAAAAAACGCTGGAAACACCTACTAAGCTGGCAATAAGCACAAAAACAGTTATTGTTATTTCAAGCAGGGTAAACCCCTTATTTTTGGATTTTGCCCGCCTCGACGAGTCCGCTCGTCGGACGAGGCGGGGATTTTGGATTTTGGATTTCATATTACATATTATTCTATTTCTACCATCCCAATAGTATTTACTTTAATCGTTTTACTTTCACCTAAAGAATTGGAAAGAATAACTTCTATATTTTTTCCTGTATTTCCATCAACGTAAAAAATTGGATCTGGGGGTATGAAAAAAATACTTATCTTATTGCCTCCGCCTCCATTTTTTTTCACTTCTGATATCTTCACTCCTTTCTCTAAAAAAATTTCTGTATTATTATCGCTGGGTTGTCTTGTTTTGTTGCCAGTGCACTCGCCAAACAAAATATATTTATCATTCTCAGAAGAACTCTTGTCAAAATAAAGACCAAAACCCGTAACAATTCCCGACGGAGAACAGTTTTCTTCTTTCATTGACATTGCCATTTCCTGGACTTTTCTTATATCTTGGGCTAATTTATAAGATGACCTTTCAAGAGCAAATTGCTCTTGCCCGCTTTTGTAGTTTGATAAAAATAAAGCTGTAAGGAAAATGATAATTCCTACTGAAACCAAAATTTCAATTAAAGTAAATCCTTTGTTTTTCATAGAAATAAATCTAAATACCAGTCAATTATTCTTTCTCCCCAAAATAAGGCAATAAATGTTCCTATTACTAAAAATGGTCCAAAAGGAACTTCTGATTTTAATGTTTTCTTCTTTGCAGTAATAAGCCCTAATCCTATTATAGCACCAATAAAAAAAGAAAAAAACAAAGCAACTAAAATATTGGGGAAGCTCAGGAATAATCCCATTAAAAAAGCTAATTTTATATCGCCAATACCCATCCAGCGACCGCGGGAAACAAGGACTATTGCGAGGAAAAAAAGAGAAGCGAGAAAAGCAGCAAGCATAAAATCCCAATGCTCAAATCCCAAATCCCAACCAAATCCCAACCAAATCCCAAATAATTTATAAAGAAAAGTAATTATTATGGCCGGATAAATTACTTTGTCAGGGATAATGTAATGTTTTAGGTCGTAAACGAAAATGACAACCATAAAACATGAAACACATAACATAAAACATAAATTTATAAAATTTTGAAAATTGAAAATTGTCCCGCCTTGCGGGATCCCGCCAAGCGGGAAAAATTCATTGAAAATTAGCAGAAATAGCGACCCTGTTGCTATTTCTACAAGGGGATATTGAATAGATATTTTTTTGTGGCAATAACGGCACCTGCCTCTGAGAATTAAAAAACTTAAAACAGGAATTAAATCCTGCCAGCTTAATTTGCGCTTGCATTTTGGACAATAAGACCTGCCAAATGGCTTTTCTCCAACCTCAAGCCGATAAATCACGCAATTCAAAAAACTACCGACAATAAGCCCAAATATAAAAATAATAAAATAATAAAAAACCATAATTAAATATTAAACCCCAATGTCCAAATCCCAAATCCCAACCAAGCCCCAAATCCCAAGCCATAATTATCTTTTTTTTGAATTGCGAACTATAGCGGCTAAAATGAGATTTAATTCTTGAGCTTCTTTCCATAGCTTTCTTGCTTCTTCTTTAAATTGAGGAATAGTATAAGCAACCAACCGCAGCCAATATTTTGTCTCTTTTGTTTCTTTTTTAGCAATAGTAACTTTATTTATAAAATCTCTCTTGGAATTAGCTTCATCTGCTTCGCTGTAATTTGCGCCGATGCTTGTTCCAGACCTTACTAATTGATTTATCAATGGCTTAGTAATTTGATTTTGAGGAAGTTTTTTCATAAAACCAATAATATTTTGAGCAAATACATTGGTTGGTCATTGGTCATTGGGTTTTGGGATTTTAATTATGAATTTTAAACTTTTATTTTATTATACCATAATTTCAAGGAATAAAATAAAAAGCAGGAAAGCTGAGCTTTCCTGCTTTTTGATAATCAAATTTTTGTAATCAAATTATCAATCCAACTATACTTAGCTGTTCTTTCTTCAAGATCATATTCTTGTTTGGGATTTTTTAGTTTGGGATCTCGCAAGTATAGACCTCTGAACCAACGGTATCATCGCAAGCTGGATCAGCATCATATTGTTTTGCTCTCAAAGTACTGTCTACGCAGTACCATTTTCCTGAATTCAATTCAACCTCGGCACAATAGGCGTCAGAATCCGAACCGCCGCTGTTTAAATTCGTAAGAAAACTATTGGTTGCATGCATATCCCACATATCTTCGCAAAGATCTTCAATCTCAGGATTTAGACAGGTGCAATCTTCCCCAACAGCGCTACATGCTACATTGTCAAAATCCCCATCATTATCATTAATAACCTCTGCCTGGGTTCGGAGTTGGCTCATATCAGAGATAATTCTGCCGTCACTGGCTCTGTCTTTGGCTCCTTTTAAGGAAACCAAAACAATTGAAGACAAAATTCCAATAATAGCGATTACTACTAATAACTCAATTAAAGTAAAACCTTTTTTGTTCATAAAGCGCGATACTAATATACGAATTCATTCGAATGCTCCGAATAAAATTTATAGATTAGTATCAAATTTTTATTTCTCGACCTTTTCTTTTTTTCTTATATTTTCATTATAACACAATAAACAAAGTCAACCTGTGGAAAAACAAAATTACATACCCCCCATTCCCATTTTGTAAATAGGCATTAAAATTGCTGCGGCTAAAAAAGCCACCATTGAGCCCAAAATAACTATTAAAACCGGTTCAATAATGCTGCTAAGATTATTTACTGTAGTATCTACTTCTCTTTGATAAAAATTTACTACATTCATTAAGATATTATCTAACTGCCCGCTTTTTTCTCCGGTCTGAACCATCTGGGTAAAAAGGGGGGGTATGCTTTTAGGAAATTTCACTAACACAGAGCTTATTGTTTCGCCTTTCAGCACACTTTTTTGGGCTTCTAAAATAATATCTTTATAAACCGCATTTCCTACCACATTGCTGCTTATTTCCAGGGCTTGAGCAATAGGAAGGCCGCCAGTAATTAAAGTAGAAAGATTCTCAGCAAAACGAGAGAGATAAATCTTTTTTAAAAAGGGCCCCATTATCGGAATCCGCAGAGAGTAGATGTTGAGAAACTGATTTCCTTTTTTGCTTTTTAAAAAAAGAAAAATGCCAACAAAAAAAACAATAAAGATAATAATTAAAATTAGTGTTTGTTCAACAAAAAAATCAGAAAGACCTATAGTAAATTTGGTAATTAGGGGTAGTTCCTGCTCGCTCTCTTTCAGAACATTCTTCATGTTTGGCACAATCCAAACCATCATAGCTAAAAATACTCCAGTCAAAACAAACAAAATAAAAATAGGATAAATCATTATCCCTTTTATTTTAGAACGGAGATAATAATCTTTTTCCAGATGGTCTGCCACATAAGTCAAAGAATTGGAAAGCTTACCAGAGGCCTCTCCAGACTTAATCATATTAATATAAAGAGGAGAAAAAATTTCTGGATAAGATGAGAAGGCCTTGGAAAGAAGAGTTCCCCCTTCTACTTCTTCGGCAATTTTAAGAATTTTTTCACTAAGATTTGGGTTTTTGGTTTGAGTAATTAATATACGGAGAGCTTCAACCGGCGGGACCTTAGAATTAAGCATAATAGATAACTGGCGAGAAAATATTACTATGTCTTTTTGAGAGACTCTACTAAAAAATTTTATTTTTTTTAAAAACCAAGGTTGTTTCCCAATCTCTTCTAAATAGGTAATATAAAAACCATACTTCTGAAGAAGTTTAAGAGCAGCCTCTTTAGAAGAGGCCTCTACGATCCCTGAATGGACCTCACCTTCTCTTGTTCTCGCCTGATAATTTAACTTCATAATCGCTTCGCTAAATTAAAAATAGAAAATGAAAAATGAAAAATCACAATCTAAAATCTAAAACCTACAAAGCACCAAATCCAAGATTATAAATCCAAATTATTCCAAAGCTCAAATTATTCCAAATAAAATCCAAAGTTCAAATGTCAAATTATTTCTTTTTTGGCTTCAGGATAGAAGAAAATATCAAAGATAATTCTTGAACTTCTTTCCAAGGCTTGCGACAACTTTCTGCTTTATCTGAATTAGCTTTAGCAATCATTCTCAACCAATGACGAGTTTCCTTTGCTTCTTTTTTTACAAATAGCAATTTTATGTTTAAAATCTTTTCCTGATTCAGCGCCATCTGCCTCCATATAGTTTGCTCCAATACTTGTCCCGCTTCTAATTACTTGGTTAATCAAAGGAAGATTTATAGCATTTCTGGATAAAGATTTGCAAAGCTCAATAATATTTTCTCCAAAAATTGCTGTTCGTTCCTCTAAATCATAAACTTTTTGGGTTTTGGATTTTGAGCTTGATTTGGAACAATTTGGCATAATTTGAATTTTGAATTTATCTTAATTCACTTTTAAATTTTTCTTTGTCGTTTTTCATTTTTAATTTTCAGTTTTTCATTTCAATCACTCTCGGGCTAAAAGTTTTAAGTCAGCAGGATTCAAAGAGTAAGACATAGCATTATCTAAAGAAACTTCTTTTGTCTTAATAAGATTAGCTAATGACCTGTTTAAAGAAATCATTCCTAACTCAGCGCTGGTTTCAATTACTAAAGGCAGTTCGTGAATTTTGTTTTCCCGAA
>Ga0111216_121_pt1 | contig 10207 bp, 6 predicted proteins | sample DeeMarSWOR152_54_FD_80249 | JGI IMG/M metagenome (GOLD analysis project Ga0111216, IMG submission 80249) | Parcubacteria bacterium DG_74_2
CCTCTCTAATATCCCTGCAAAATCTGCGTTTATAGCGTCATTTTTTTTCTTTAGAAACTCTAATAAACAATTTCTAAAGAATTCAACACATTTCGTTTCTGAAACACGATCTCTCCCAACCGCTAACTCGCTTAGCACTACTTTCTTGCTCCATTTATATATCTCTATTTCGCTAAAAATTCCATGCATACCCCCTATTACTCTCGCAATGTCCATATCATCGGATGTTCCTTTTTTGTCCGCCACCACACTCAATCGATCTATCCTCTCTAATGACAATTCGTATGGAGCCGATCTCACTATTAATGACGAAGGCCCCTCCTCTCTTTCTATCTTTATTGCTTTCTCTGTCATCGCTCTTATCTTTCTAATTACTAGACTTGTCGCTGTTTCGGTTTGATTTCCTTGCTGATGGTGATCAAAAATTTCCACAGAGCACCGGTCTCTTCTAAGTTTTTCTAAAAATTCTCTACTTGGTGTCGTATCTATAAATACAACTTTCTTCGCATTTCTTGGAATGTTCACTTTGCCGTTTTTCCCAAAAAATCTTACGGAAGCAGTTCCATTCTCCACCATGGCCCTATACAATTCAATTCCCATCATACAATCAAAATCAGGCCGAAAGTGGCCCACCAATATAGTTTCTTTCATTCATATCACCTTTTAAATTCGTACCGCCTTTCTTCGTTCATCGATAAGGTCTTTATCTCGCTCCAGGCAGCCGAGATGCCTATGAAAATATTTTCTTAGGCAATTCGGCTGTCTGGAACTTGTTTATTGATTTTTAAAAGTGCTGCCTTGTATTCTTTTTAAAAATGCTAAGAATTACCTTAGCATTTAACACTTTTAATATACCATTTTTTACTCAATTTGTCAACTTTTTACTATGACAAAATCTCACGATCGTGAGATTTTGTCATAAAAATTATTCGGACAAAAATTGCTGGAGTTTTGGTTCTAAGGAAGGGTCTAATTTAATTGCTTCCTGAGCGTGTTTTTTGGCTAAATCTTTATCTCCTGTTTTTTGGGCAATCTCAATGATTACTAAATGGGATTTTACCACCCTTGAATCTAAATCCAGTGCTTGCTTGGCTAAAGAAAGAGCTGTCTCATAATTTCCCTGATGTATCTTTGTTTGAGCCAAAGCCCAATATCCCTGCTGATTAGTTGGACTAAGCTCTATTGCTTTTTCTAAAACCTGCTGAGCCCGAGAAACTTTTAAAGAATCAATTAAGACATAAATATTATAAATCTGACCTAACTTAAGATGACTTCGGAAGTTCAACGGCGACTCCTTAATGCTTTTTTCTAATTCTTTGCTTACAAAATCAAACTCCTCTTTTATTGTTTCTTTAGAAACCTGTTTCGCTGATTCACTTTGGGCAAATCTCATTAACTGTTCAGCAAAAAACTCTCTTATTTGATATTTACCAATTGGAGAACTTTCTACTGTTTTTTTATAAAAATCCATTTTTTGCTCAAAATTCTGGGCGTGAAAAACCTTAATTACATAATAATCAGTTTTTAACGGCTGAATTACAAATTTAGAAAAACAAAAAATAAAACAAATTAAAATTATTGCTACTAACCATTTTCTTTGAGAAAAACTGGCTTCTTTATAATTATTTTCTTGATCTTGAGTAACAAAGGTAATAAATCCTAAAATCAAAAACAACATCATATAACTGTTTACCATATCAAAAACAGTAAGATTTTGAACAAAATAAGAAATCAAAAGAACTGAAAAAATTCCTGCTGTCCAAAAATCAAGCTTTTCTTTAAAATATTTCTTCCACAAAAGATAAAAAGCAAAAATAAAAATACTCAAATAACTTAAAAAGCCAATAATCCCAGTAGTTGCCAATGTATCAAAAACAACATTATGAGCACGATCAAACCAGACCGTTCCACCACATTCTCTTGCAAACAAACAAGGATGAAAATGCTTAGTAAATACAAGGTTAAAATTTTCCGGACCCCAGCCAAGCAATGGTTTTTCTTGCCACCCTTTCCAAGCCATATCCCAAACTATTGAGCGGCTAATTCCAGCTTTTTCTATAAATTTCTGCTGAACAACGCTTTCCGGCTGAAAAAACAAAAAAATAGAAATAAGAAAAATTATTACAGAAACGCAAAGAAATATTTTTCCCAAGATATTTAAAGAACGTTTTAAAGGAACAAAAGTTAAATAAAGAAAAAATAGTAAAACCAAACCTCCAAAAAACGAAACAATGGCTGCCCGTCCAGTACTCAAAAGCAAAGCTAAAACAAGAAAACCAGACGCTAATATTGAATAGACCCTAAAATTATTTCTGGTTTTTAAAGATGAATAAAATGCTAAAAATACATTAAACAATAAATAAGTGGCCAAAAAAGAACTATTGCCAATAGTTGCTCCTCCCCTCATAGAAGAACTTAGATTTGACGGACCAATTCTAGTGAATAAACTAATTGAACTTATTAAAATAGCTACAAAAATTGAAACCCCAAAAATTTTATACCAATCCTCTCTTTTCTTAAAAACAGAAGAAAGAACTATAAAAAAAGCTAAAAGGTGAAACCACATTAAGAGCCCTGTCATTCTTTCATATTTAGACCAAAAACTATGAGAAAAATCAGCTCCAAAAATAGAACTTAAAATCAAAAAACCCACAAATAAAATCAGGACTAAAAAAAGAATATTTGACTTGGGTCTATATTTAGGAAAAGAAAAGGCTAAAAAAATATAAGCGGCAAACATTATTTCTACTAAAGCCATAAAATACAAACTTTTTAGTCCCACATAAGGAAAGAAAAACCTTCCGCTGATAAGAAGAGGAGTAAATAAAATTAAATAAACTGCCCAGCGAATAATCCTTTTTGGCCAATAATCCTGATAAGAGCCATAGAACTTATCAGGCCCATAGGATTCATCCAATCTTCTTTGTTTTTTTTCTCTTGATTTTTTCCCCATTATATTATTTTAACTCAATTTTTGAAAAAAACCAACTAATCTGCTATTATAACTTAATATATGTATTTTGTTCATCCTCAAATAAAATTAAAAAACCAGAATTTAAAACAGCTCTTTAATTGTTTTTTAAAAACCCCCGATTTAGAAAGTTTAGAAAATAAACTTGCTTTTTATTTTCCAAATAAAAAAATTGTTTTTACTGACATGGGTAGAACAGGTTTTCAAATTATTACTGAAAAATTAAATTTAAGAAATACTCAAATGCTGGTTCCAGCTTATATCTGCGATATTTTTTTTCCTGTTTTCAAAAAATACAATATCCAGCCGATTTTTTTAGATATTGATTTAAAAACTTTTAATATCAAAATTGAAGAAATAGAGCAAAAAATAAATCCTGCTGTTAAATCAATTTTAATTCCTCATATTTATGGACTTCCTAATGATATGAAAAAAATACTATCTCTTGCTAAAAGGTATGACTTAAAACTAATTGAAGACTGCGCTCATTGTTTTGGAACCAAGTACAACAACGAATATCTAGGAAATTTCGGAGATGCGGCTTTTTTCAGTTTATATAAAATCTTTCCAACTTGCCGAGGAGGTATAGCTGTCTTTAAAAACCAAAACACAAAACACCCGCCAAAGGCGAGGCTCGCCCAAATGGGCGGCAAAACACAAAATTATTTATCTGAAACTAAATTTAGTTTTCGGGATTTTATTTCTTTTTTAAACTGCTTTCCATTGTTTGCTTTTTTATTCAAAACTTTCGGCGGCTCTACAATTGGCAGCTCTACTGCTCAAAAAATGATTAAAAAAGAAAAATCTTTCCAGCTTTCGCAAATAAACAAAATTTCTTTAAATCTTTTTCAGTATTTTTTAGAAAATGAGCAAAAAAATCTAAAAAAAAGACGCGAATTAGGTTTATTTTTTCAGCAAGAACTTAAAAAATTAGGGTTTGAAGTTCAAAATTTTCAAAACAACAGCTTTGGTTATTTATCTGCTCTTGCTCCTAAAGATTTAGATAGAGATATTTTAGTTAAAAAATTAAGAAAATATAAAATTTTCTGCACACGAATTTGGCATGCGCCAATTATTTTAAACCCTGAAGTTCAAAAAAAATATAATCTTAATTTAGCTGAATTTCCCAACACAATAAAGGCGGCGCAGCAAATTATTAATTTTCCTCTTCAAAACCATTACCATAAAAAAGATGTTGAAGTCATAATCAAAAAACTAAAAACAGCTATATAAATAACAAATCAGGCCGATCGGCCTGATTTGTAATTAAAATCAACAATTAAAAAAAGTTTATTCTCTTAATAGGCTAATTAATTCTTTTTGTTTATCGGATTTTTCTACAGTGAAAATGTGCACATTTTCTAAAAGATTTCTTTTAATTAAATCTTGATAAAGGTCATCAGAGATTGGATATTTACCAATATAAACACTTTTTTGAAGAAGTTTATATTTTAATAAAACTAACTCTTCTCGGAACCATTTTCGGAAATGGCTCTTCTTTTCGGGAATATCAAAAACAATCAATCTTATCTTTTTATCCCATGGCTTTTCTAAAACAGAATATCTATCTTTGATATATATAACCATTTCTTTTCCTTTGTCTGTAAGACAAAGTTTTTTATTTTTTCCTTCTCTGATAAGTCCTTGTTTTTTAAGACGAAAAATGCTTACTTTAACGGTATTTTTCTTAAATCTCTTTTTAGAGCTACAACCGAACATAGCTTTCATAAGTTTAAAGCCGGGATAAGTATTAGGAAGTTCATTTAGAAAACCTTGACTAAAATCCTGGCCAAAATCTTTAAGAGCAAATAATATATAGCTTGTTGTGTTTAAACCTTGCTCAAAAAGTCTTCTAGTAAAGCTTATTTTTCTTCTCTGAAAAAAATATCTTGAATCTTTTGCTTTTTTCATAAAATGAATTCTTACTAAAAAAATAATTATATATTTTAAGAAACCTCTAAATATAGAATAGCATAAAATTAAATTCATTACAAAACAAATCAGGCCGATCGGCCTGATTTGTAATGAATATTAAAAAATAATTTTCTTTTATTTTTATTTTGATAAAATCTGGTTGATTTTAGTCCGGGTAGTTGTTCCCACAAAACCAGTGCCTCTTGTTAAATCATAAGGAGTTAAAATTTCATCAATATATTTTTCTTGAAACCTGATTACAGCGGACTTGGTTAAAGGCCCAAACCAGCCAGAAACAATTGCTTCAGGATAAACAGCTGGACCTTGGGATTTTAAAAACTCCTGAAGGCAACGAACTTCATTATTCTCTAATCCATAATAAAGATTGTTCTCAAATTTTTGACAAGAAGGTTTCTGCTTTAAAATTGCTTGAATTCGCGCTTGAATCCGAGCTATCTCTGCTTTTAAAGTATTAATTTGCGCTAATAACACCTCAATTGTTTGGTCTTCTTCTTGAGCAGTAACAGCTTTTAAAGTAAAAGGATAAGCCATTTCTGATTCTCCAAACCCTTGCACTTTTTCCTGAACTGAAATAATAACAGTTAAAAAAGTATATTTTTTGCCAAAATCAGAAAGAACAATATTTCCTTTTTGTTCTTCATTAAGAAATAAAAACTTTAAAGAACAATTATTAAACAAATCGCAGGCAAAATAAGAAATTTTAAATTCTGCTTGGTCGTTTCCATCAAACTCCAAATTTAAATCTCCTTTACCCCCAACTATTTTATACCAGCGACCAGACCAATCCTTAATAGAATCTTGAATGGTTAAACTGCTTTTTCCAGTAAAAGGCAGGAAGTTTAAAGAGGGGGTAATCTGAAAATTCTCTAAATTCTTATTTAAATAACAATAATGCCCGCCTAAACCGCAGTCATTAATAAAAAGAGTGTTTACCCAATCTTGAAAAATTTGAGAAAAATCTTTTTCAAATCCTTGCTTTTTAAGCGCATAATTTATACTTTCAATTCCTATTTTAGAATAATGCAATGATTCAATTAAAATCTCCTCGCCGTAATGGTTAACCAAATACTGAGCAAAAAGATTTAAGGCGCCATAATCAGCTTTTTGATTTCTCCACTCAGTAAGAGAATCATTGGGATTTTTTAAAAAAATTTGAACCCGACGCTCAAGATTGCTTCCCTGGTAACTATCGTCATAACCAAGCAATGTTGGCGCGTACTCGCTTCTCAGCTCATTCAACCAAACCTCTTCTTCTATATCATACTGCCTCTCTTTTTGATTAAAAGTGATTAGATGCATAAACTCATGGGTTAAAAGAGATTTTGCCAATGGTTCAGTAATATAATCAGCATTGAGATAAAGCATTTCTCTTATATTAGAACGAGGAGCTTGAATACGAGGATATTCATCTTCTGTTCTCACATAACCGCCGACTTCTTGCTTCATTGGGTGAATTAAAATAGTAATTCTCTCATCAGCGTCAATTCCTGGCTTCCATTCAAAACCATAAGCAGAAGTTAAAATAGGATAAATTTTATTTTCAAATTCTGAAGATAAAGAGCTTAAACCAGCTTTAACTTCACTTTGTTCAGAACTATTAAGATTCGTCCACCAGCTATTATCAATATAAAAATAAAGTTGGCTGGTTTTTTCTTGCAAGATAGCAGTGACTTGCTCTCTCTCTGTGAGGTCATAGGAATAAGCAATATAAAAATCTTTTTTTTGACCCAAAGAATCAGCGCCAACAAAAAAAGGCGCCATCAGAAATACAAACAAAAATAAAAAAAAATTTATTTTAAAATATTTGTTCATCTTGTCTATTTTATTGAATAATACTTTTATTTCTTTCCCACCATTCCTGCAAAAAAGCTAAAAATATTCCTAAAAATAATCCTAAAATAACAGCAATAAGCATATTTAATAATAATTTTGACCCAATTGTCTGAGTAGAAATAGTAGGTTCTTTAATCACCTTAGTTAACCTAATAATATTTTCAGCATCAACTCTTTGTTTGTGATTTTCTAAAATTAATTTATTTAATTCTTTTAAAATGTTTTTTGCTTTCTCTGTTTCTTCTGATTCTATTTTCATAATAATTAAATCTGTCCCTTCTGGATTCTCAACTTTTATTTCAGGATATTCTTTTTCTGAAATTCCTAAATTTTTTTTAATTAAAATTCCATAAATATCATTCTGAATTTTGCTTACTATTTGTGAGGGCGTTTCTATTGTTTTATCTTTTATTCTTATTATGGTTTCATCTTTTATTTTTCCTGTTATTTCAACTATGCTCTCGTTTTTTATTTTTCCTACTTCAATTATAGTATCAACTTTATAAATTTTTGGCGTTAAAAAGCTAAAAATCGCTGTACTAATTACTACAACTAAAAAAACGCTTAAAATTAATTTCTTTCTTTTTAAAATTACTTTTATATAATCAATTAAATTTATTTCTTGGTCTTGATCCATTTCTTTATTTAATTATAACAAAATAATTTACTTTTGGGAAATATATGGTCTGTAAGAGGGAATAAGCTCTTTAAGAATAGTTTTTATCTCCTGCTTGTCTGAATTTTCAACCGCTTGTTTTAATCTTTCTAAATTAAAACTTAGTTTTTCTTCATCCACTTCAGAAAGTTTTGCCATAAAAATCTTTTGATTTTGCGTGGCTGTAGTTCCTTCTTCAGCTGTCAAAATTTCCTCAAAAAATTTTTCTCCGGGCCTTGTCCCTGTAAATACAATAGGAACATCTTTGTCTGGCTCAAGTCCAGAAAGCCGAATCATTTCTTTAGCTAAATCTAAAATCTTAACTGGCTCTCCCATATCTAAAATCAACACTTCTCCTCCCCGCCCCATCGCGCCCGCCTGCATCACTAAAAGACAGGCCTCAGAAGTAAGCATAAAATATCTTTTCATATCCGGATGAGTAATTTCTACTGGTCCGCCTTTTTTTATTTGTTTCCGAAAAATAGGAATAACGCTCCCCCGACTATTTAAAACATTGCCAAATCTTAGAGAAATAAAATTAGTAGCGCTTTTTTTATTCAAGGCCTGACAAATCATTTCTCCTATTCTTTTTGTCGCTCCCATCACAGATGTAGGATTTATTGCTTTATCTGTAGAAATAAAAATAAATTTTTCTATTCCTTGGTTTAAAGCTTTTTCCGCTAAAATTTTTGTTCCAAAAATATTATTCTTCACTGCCTCTTCAGAATGAAGCTCCATCAAAGGAACATGTTTGTAAGCAGCAGCATGAAAAATGATCTGAGGCCTAAATTCCTCTAAGATTCTATCTATTTTAACCTTGTCGCAAATATTTCCAACGCTTTCTCTAACATCTAATCTGGAAAATTTTTCTCTAATTTCCTTAGAGATATCAAAAATGCCGGTTTCATCTTGGTCTAATATTAGAAGCAAAGAAGGGCTAAATTTAGCAATCTGCCTGCACAGCTCTGAGCCAATTGAACCAGCGGCTCCAGTTACAAAAATTCGTTTATTTTTAATAAAATCTCTAATTAAATTTGTATCTATAGAAACCGGTTCTCTGCCCAATAAATCCTCCACTTGAAGTTCTCTAATATTTTTAATAGAAACTTGCCCATTAATAATCTCTGTAATTGAAGGAATAATTTTAATTTTCTTCAAACCAGCCTGTCTTCCTAACTCTACTGCTTTTTTAATTGTGCTGCGTCCTGCTGACGGCAGGGCAATAATCATTTCCTCAATTTTATAATTATTTACGAGCCGAGGAATTTCCTCAATCCCGCCTAAAACCTTTATGCCGTGAATTAAGCTCCCTTGCTTAAATTTATCATCATCTACAAAACCAACAGGCAAATAAGAGCTTAAAGGAGAGCTTAAAATACTTCTTAAAATCTGTTCTCCAGCATCGCCAGCCCCTACAATTAATGTTGGGTTTTTTTCTTTTTGAGAACTCTTCTGGAAAAACTGTAAATAAACTCTTTTGGAAAAACGAATTCCATTGCAAAACAAAAGAATTAAAAAATAACTAATAAAAAGAGTAGAGCGGGGAAAACCATGAAAAACCGGTTCTTTTTGAAAAATATAAAAAGAGATTACTAAGAATAAAAAAGCTAAAGTGGCAGCTTTAATTAAAGAAACTAATTCCTGGACACTAACATAAGACCAGGAAAAAGAATAAAGTTTAAAAAAATAAAAAGCAAATAAATAAAAAACCAAAGCTAAAACAATGACTGTTTCTAAACAACTAAAAGAACCAATTTTAGCAAGATATTGCTGAGGAATTTGCCCCTCAAATCTTAAAACAAAACCTAAATAGACCGAAAGAGAAATTAAAACTATATCGCTCACAACAAAAAACAGGGCTCGGGTTTTGGGTGTCTTAGGAAACATTTTTTGAAAAAAAATTGTCATTTTAATTCTATAATTATTTCTTTTAAATTTTTAACAACGTAATTAATTTCTACCTCTCTCAAATTATTGTAAAACGGCAAAGCAATCGTTCTCTGACTTATATTTTCGCAAATCGGAAAATCTCCATTTTTATAGTCAAATAATTTTATATAAAACGGTTGGAGATGAATTGGCTGGAAATAATCACTGCATTGAATTCCTTTATTCGCCATTTTTTTAATAATTTTATCTCTGTCTTTTTTTGAATATCTTTTTGAAAGCCGTATCACATAAACAAACCAGCTCATTTTAACATCAGAACCAACATAAGGAATGTTAACTTCAGGAAAATCCTTTAATTTCTTATTATACATTTTAGCAACTTTTTCTCTTTTTTCAAGAATTTCCTGAATTCTTGAAATTTGGACTATACCCATTGCCGCGCACACTTCTGGCATTCTGTAATTATATCCCAATCTTATATGCTCTAACCATTTTTCGTTTTCTAATTTTCTTCCCTGATTAGCCATACTTCTACATAAATCAGCAATTTTTTTATTGTTAGTTAAAACCACTCCTCCTTCTCCTGTGACAATTTGTTTATTAGGATAAAAAGCAAAAATCCCTGCATCGCCAAAACTTCCACACTTTTTTCCCTTATATTCTGAACCTAATGCCTCGGCAGAATCTTCAATTAAAAAAAGTTTATGTTTTTTAGCGATTTTTCCCAACTCATCCCAATCGCACGGATACCCAAAAACATCTACCGCTAAAATCGCTTTTGTTTTTTTAGTAATAGCTTTCTCAATTCTTTGGAAATCAATATTTAAAGTTTGAGGATTAATATCTACAAAAACAGGTTTTGCCTTTTCATACAAAATACAATTTGAAGAAGCAATAAAACTAAACGGGGTAGTTATCACCTC
>Ga0111216_122_pt1 | contig 10092 bp, 10 predicted proteins | sample DeeMarSWOR152_54_FD_80249 | JGI IMG/M metagenome (GOLD analysis project Ga0111216, IMG submission 80249) | Parcubacteria bacterium DG_74_2
AAAAACAAAGCTTTTAATAAAATGACAGAAATTTTTATTAACATTTTTAATATTGTGCTGTATAAGCCCTTGTTTAGTATTCTGATTTTGATTTATCAGTATGTTCCAGGGCAGGATTTTGGAATAGCAGTGATTATCTTAACTCTTTTTATTCGCTTACTGCTTTATCCTTCTTCTCTTCAATCTATAAAATCCCAAAAAGCATTATCAGAGATTCAGCCGAAAATTCAGGAAATTCAAAGAAAATACAAAGAGAACCGGGAAAAAATGGCAAAAGAAGTAATGGAGCTTTATAAAAAAGAGAAAATCAATCCCCTTGCCGGGTTTTTGCCTCTTTTGGTCCAGCTGCCTGTCTTAATTGCTCTTTTTTTAGTATTTAAAAGCTTTGAAAATGGGCTTAATATTAACGGAGAAATCGCAACCCCTTTTTTATTAGGAGTAATAAACCTTACTACTAGCTCGCTTTTTTTAGCGGTCTTAGCTGGTACTGCTCAGTTTTTCCAGACCAAAATGCTTACATCTCAAGCCAAGCAACCCCAAAAAAAACCCAATGATTTTGCTCAAATGTTTCAAAAACAAATGACCTATCTTTTTCCAATATTTACTGTTTTTATTTGCTGGAAGCTTCCGGCTGCTATTGCCCTTTATTGGTTGACAACTTCTCTATTTTCAATTGGACAACAACATATTGCACTTAAAAAAAGTTAGATTATTTATATGATTGCTAAACAAGATTTAGAAAAAATTAAAAATAAGACAGAAGAATTTTTTAACAAAGCAGGGATTAAGGTAGAAATTAATGTAAGCACCCCTTCTGAGGAGGTTGTTGATATTGATTTAGATATAGACGAACCTCAAATTTTAATTGGAGAAAAAGGACAGACATTAGTTGAAATCCAGCGCCTTTTAAAAATGGTATTAAGGAGAAAGATTGAGAAGTCCTTTTTTATTAATCTTGATATTAATGATTATAAAAAAAAGAAAGCTGAACATTTAAAAGAATTAGTCCAGTCAATAGCTGATGATGTGGCTTTAACTAAAAAACAAAGAACACTTGCGCCAATGTTGGCTTATGAAAGAAGGATAATTCATCTTGAATTAGGCGAACGGTCTGATGTTGTCACTGAGAGCGTAGGCGAAGGCATAGAAAGAAGAATAGTGATAAAACCAAACCGGTCTTGACAGGACGCCTCAAAAGAGGGATAGTAAACCCAGTAGTAGAAATTTGATTATTTTTCAAATTTAGGATTTTTCTTTCAGAAAAATCTCTATCAAATTTTCACTACTGGGTAAAATAGTATATTCAAAATTGAATATACTGAAATTCGGAGGTGGTTTAAATGAACCAAATAATAAGAGCGTTACTGGAGATAGGGATAGTGGCGGTCATTTTAATCTTATTAGCCTCAACAGCTTGTATAGAAAATAGCGATGCTAATCTTGAAAGCCAAGAGCTAAGCAAAGACAGCGGGCAAGAGAAATCAAGCGTGACCACAACAACGACCACTCTACCATATTCAAGTTTGACAGAGCTTGAAAGAGATAAAAAAGAGGCAGAAGGAATTATAATTGCATTTTTTGAAGCAGCGAAAAAGGGTGAGGATATTGATAAATATGTATTTATAAGGGAGGATACTGTTTATCACATAGCTGAAAAACAGGACAGGAGGCGGTTTGAAGATCGCGTGAATAGATTTAAGCAATATGAGAAGATAAAAATAATAGAAACAGCTTTTGGAGGGACAGGCGGGATAAGAGTAAAAGCATGTGAAAAACAAGGACTTTGTGAAGGATTTACTTTGCTGTTTGAACAACAAAAAGACGGTCACTGGAATCTACATAGGATAGAGATAGAGGATATAGCAGATTTTACATATAAAAAAGAAGCTCCAAAAGAGGAAGCCGTGAGAATAGCGAAAAAAGTATTTACTTTAGCTAAACAAGGAAAATATTCAGAGGTTTCAGATTTTTTTGACAATAAAATAGATAGAATAGACAGACTTCAGAAAGAAAAAAGCATTCAGACATTAAAAGAAATAAGCGAATATATTTCTTTTGACAAGATAGAAATTTGTGATGAGCTTTTTACTGAAAGAATATATTGTATAATTATATTGTACAATACAAACGGAGCTTCTCATAAGTATCTTGTTACCTTAGAGAAAAAAGAGAATAAATGGAAAATATATTATATAGCATATGCTGGCGTGAGTATACCGGATAAAAATTGGTAGAAAAAACCCTGTTTTAACAACAGGGATTTTTTTAATGGCATTTTTTTGATTATTTGATAGGATAAATAGCTACAGAAGAAGGACAAAGAAAAGTAGTGCTGTAAACGCATATAGGACCCAGCCACCAATAACAAACAAAACCACAATCCCCTATTGGCTCTTTAGTAAGGTCTGGATTGCTGGTTTTAAAAACTTGGGATTTATAAGGCTGTGGATTAAGACCTGTTGTGCAAGGAGGGTGATTTGCAAAAACTACCACTAAGTAATTTCCATTGATTTCAATTGCTTTAAGATTGTCATTAAGTCCGCCGAGACCGAAAGAATCAATATTTACAGGTATCAATTCTTCAGGTGAAGAAATAGAAATCCAATCTGTGCCACTAGTTCCTTCGCAATTTACATTCTTGCAGAGTTTAATATCTCCTGTGGAGGTGGTAATTGTGAAAATATGGGCTGATGAAACGTTGTTAACGCATCCATAGGCAGTAGCCCCAGAGATAGTTTGAATTACTTCCCCGCCGTCTCCAACTGCAGCAAAAGGTCCTTGGCTTGAAAGAAAAATTTTGGCTTGACCCTGATATTCTCTATCTTCGTGAAGAATTGCTCCGTATTTGGTTCCATTTTGTACATCACTTTTACTTAGTTTAAATTTAATCTGGGTTGCTTTATCTTCAAAGTTATTAAGGGCGAGATTAGGGATATCACTGGAGAGAAAAATTTCTTCTTCGTCTTTTACTAAATAAATACCAGGCAGTTTTAAGTGAAGAGAAATTGATTTTGTTTGAGCGGGTAGAGAAACAATGGTGTTAGTGTCAGGAGCTGTAATTTCTTGACAGGGTTCATTATAATCTATATTAGAACATACTCTTGCTTTTATATCAGAGGGAGAGGTTAAGAATTTAAGTGTTTGGGCATTAAAAGTTTCTCCAAAAACAGCTTGAAGATTTGATATGCTTACTCTTACATATTGTTCGTTAGCAGTACCTGGATTAAGAATTACTCCCTGTTCAATAAAAGGTTTTTTCATTTTTAGAATTGCTAATTGAGGATTAACTGTGGTTAGGATTAAATAAGAAGCAAGTAAAATAACTAATCCCAAGATTCCGGCAGTAATTTGGTTTTTAGCGTCATCCATAGCCGCGGGAGAACCCACTGAGGTTAGATAACGAAATCCGCCGTAAACTAAAGCGCCAAAAGCAACAAGCCCACCAAGCAGTAAGGCAAGATTAAAAATATATTTAATATATTCTGGGAGAACAGGTTTTTCAGGCAGAGTTTCCCCAAAAACCTCTGGATAATCAACTTCAAGCGGTTTTTGGGCAAGAGAAAAACTGCTTAACAAAAGAGTTGATAAAATAATTAAAGAGAAAATTATTAGAATTTTTTTATTTGTTTTATGTTTCATATTATGGGTTTTATGATTTATTGACAGCAGAAGTAGTTAAGCAAGCTTTTACAGGTTTCACGTTCTCTGGAAAGATTTAATTCCAGAACAGTACGGCATCTTGTGGTATGTTTTGGAGACAATGTGCCTTCGTTAACTTGTTTCCATTGCAGAGGAGTGAGATAGCAATTATCAAATTCCTGCCTGGCTTTGTTCAATGCTTGAATAGCAAAATCTTTTTTTGTCCAACAGGCAGGATTTTCTGGTGAGGGAGGAAGAGGACAAATTTCTGCAGGCGAATTAAGAGGGGGTTCTATTTTTCTTTCAATTAATAATTCAATTTCCTCTCGGGCAGTACTTATTGCGGCAGCAGCGTTTTTAGCTTTATTAATTGTTGCTGCTTCAAAATTAGGGCAAGGATCTTGAACACAGCTGCAAGGGGTACAAGGGGAACAATGAGATTCAGAGTCAACTACATTACCATCTTCATCTCTAATTAAAATTGTGACAGTAACACATTTTGCATGACATACGTTTGGATTACATTGACGCGCCTTATTAACCATTAGTTGAGCCGCATCAATTTGATTTTGTGATTCTTCTTCAATTATTTGAAGATTAGTCATTAGGCCATCTAAAAGCTCTGCAGTTTTTTCCATTGATTCGCCAATAGGAATTTCCGGACTGCAAAATAGTTCTTGGGCAGAAACCTTATTTTGATTATAAGACAAATTTAAGACAAAATAAAGCGATCCTAAAGTTAGGCAAAAGATAATAAAGTTTAAAGAGATTTTTTTTGTCATAATTTATTTATAAAAAGAATAAAACCCGCACTCAAATTGTTCTACATCCTCAATAGTGAAACTTATTTGGCCGCAATTGCTGGGGTCCTGGAAGTAGACCCGGCCATTTTTTATTCCCTTAACTATGCTTGAGCGAGGGTTTCCATAGTTAAATTTACTGCATTGAGCAAGAACAGGATGGTCTTTTCCGATTTCTTCATTGATTTCATAAAGGTAGATTTTTTTTGAAGAAACCCCATAATCTTCAACAGCCAATTTTCTTGCTCCAATAAATAAGAGGATTGTGTCAAGCTCGCAAGGATAGTAATAAAGATAAATATCGCCTTCATCTTTTTCATCTATTTTATCAACTATATCAGAAGGATTAACAATTTCTCCAAGATAACTAATAATTGCTGCTAAACTGGCAACTCCTGAGCCATAATCTTTAATAAAGAGGTCTTCATATCCGTCAGAACAGACATCGTCAGGATTACTGGTTTCAGTGCATTTGTTGAGTATACAAGAGCCAGCATCTTTACATTTTTTAATAATACACTTATCTGCCCAAGATGGATTGGTTTGGCAGTAATTGTCAATATCAATAAGGGCTACAGGAGGAGAAGGCGGGATGCTTGGCCCCTCGTATTCTCCTGATGTCACTGTTAAGTTTCTGGCCTGGTCAACTAATATTTCACCCTGGTCTTTAAAGAAATAAAAGCTTGCTGGATCTGCACTTCCTGTTCCTATAAGTATATCTTCCCAATCTGGGAAAGCAGAGTCAGGATTTATTTCAGAAGGATAAAATTCTATTTCAATATCGTATTTTTTAAGTTCTTGCCTGATTTTCAGCATAGTGTTATAATCTTTTACTTCAAAAGGAGCGCTCATTAACAAACTGGCTTTTTCAAGCTGTAATAAGTTAAAAGCCAATTCATCTCTAACAAATGCTATATTTACTGGTTTTGTTTTAAGAGCTTTAATTTCATTGATAACTACTTGTATCTCATTGGCCTTAGCCATAATAGCGTTTTTTTGCGCTGGGGTGCACATTCCAATACAACAATGAAAGCCAGGACAAATATGAGAGGGCGGACAAATTCTATTTTTACAAGATGCAATGCCGCAATGACAAAGGTCAGTGAGCTCTTTTAACCCGCTTATTCCATCTGCTTTAAGCGTTGCAAAAAGTAACTTATTTAATTTTTTTGATTTACATTTTAATTCCAGGGATAATTTATTAGCGGCTTCAATCAAGGGGAGGTCTTTTGAGGGGACATATTGAATTAAATTACAGTTATTATCATAATCATAATATTCAACATTTGGAATAACTACATTAAAGGGCCTTTCAATGATTTTGCCAGTCGGGATTTGGAAATAAGTAAATACTCTTTCTTCTTCAGTGGGCATGGTTGGTTCTGGGGTGGGAATAACAATTGTTTCTAAAGGAGGTAAATGGAAAACCACTAATTGAGGGTTAATTGTAGTTAAAATCAAATAGGAAGATAACAAAATAATTAAGCCAAGAATTCCCGCTAAAATTTGGTCTTTGCACCCTTTTTGCTTGTTTGGTTTTCCAGTTGAAGTTAGATAACAAAATCCGCCTAAGATTAAAGACAGAAAAGCTATTAAGCCGGCAATGCCCAGAGAAAAATTAAAAATATATTTAACATAGGTGGGCAAGCCAATAGCAGTGGTTTCTGGTTTTTCTCCAGCAATTTCTGGATATTCAATTTCCAAAGGAGTTTGGGCAAAACAAAAATTACTCAAAAGAAAAGCTGAGAAAAGAATTAGAGAGAAGATTATTAGAATTTTTTTAGACATATTATAAATAAACTGTTTAGTCGTGGGTAAGCTCCCAATAAACAGTTATAGTCCAGAAGGGGATAAGCTGGAGAATAATTGTTGCTGCTCCAGCCAATGTCCCTAAAAAAGCTATCCCTCCTCTGACAAATATTTTTTTCCCCACGCTTCTTCCTGCTCCTTTTGCTGCTGTTTTTGTTGCGGTTTTTCCAACACTTCTTCCAGCTGCTCTTTCAGCTCCCACGGTTGCCTCTTTTGCTGCTGCTTTTGTTTCTGCTTTAACCCTTGTTCGTACTGGCACTTCAGGCGTAGTCCCAGAACGGAAATACATCCAGGCGCCGATAATAATAATACAAATAATATCTGCGATTAAACCGCCGGGCACCCATAGTAATGTAGCCACTAAGCAGAGAGCGTCTAAACCAAGCCCTATTGTCAGCCATATCACTCCCTCTGGACTTAAAGCATTAAATACGCCATTCATATGTTTTTTAGTTTTTTCTTAGCTTGTTTTATTTTTAACACCTGTTCTGGCGAGGTGGTGATTACCTGGTCCTCGGCATAAGAAGCGATTACCTTTATGGCTACGTGTTTTTGTCCGGCAAAGAAAATTCCCTCGCCCACCGCTGCTTCTAAAAGCAGATATTTTTCTTCATCAGTTAAATTAAAAGTATTTTGGGCCACGTCAATGCTCGCTGGCGATTGCTTCATTAAAAGCTGGAGCGAGGAATTAGTGATAATCGGTTTGCCATAAGAAGAACTCATAAAATCGCCAATGTCCTGAGTAATAGTGGTCACTCCCAGCCAATATTTTCGGGCTCTTTTGGCAACACCGAATAAAAACGAAGCTCCGTCTTCATCTTTCATTATCCACCAGGCCTCGTCAACAACTAAAATTCTTTTTTTTAATTCAGCTCTAATTGTTTTCCAGATATATCTTAAAATAATAAACATTGCCATTGGTCGCAATCCTTCTTCCATATCTCTTATTCCAAAGATCACAAATTTGTTTTTCATTGAAACATTAGACGGTTGGTTAAAAAAGCCGGCATAGGTTCCTTTGGTGAATTTTTGCACTCTTTTAACCAATGATTCTGTCCCTTCCATATTTTCTAAAACCATTTCAAAATCACTCATTAAAGGCGTTTCAATTTGGGAAAAATCGCTTTCTGGGGTAATATCTTTTGCTTTATAGGTTTCAGTAAGAGCTTGATCAATAATAGAATCTTCTTCCGGGCTTAAGCCGCCAAGCATAATTCTTAACAGTCCAACCAAATTTATAATATTTTCTCTGAGAATATCTTCTGGGCTTTCATCTTCCCTGGGAATCGGCAGATCAAAGGGATTGATATGATGAGGAGAAGTTAAAGAAATATCAAAATAAGAGCCGCCCACTGCGTCAGACAAGAATTCGTATTCATTTTCCGGGTCAAGCACTATTACGTCAACCCCTAACATTAAGGAGCGGAGGATTTCAATTTTCTGGAAATAGGACTTACCTGAACCTGATTTAGCAAATATCACGAGATTGGCGTTTTCTAAACTAAATCTGTCAAATAAAATTAAAGAGTTGTTATGCCTGTTAATTCCATATAAAATTCCTTCATTAGAGCTTAAATCAAAAGAAACAAAAGGAAAAATACTGGATAAAGAATCAGTATTCATTAGAGTATAGATATTTAGCTGGTCAAGCCCATAAGGAGAGCAGGAAATAAATCCTTGTTTTTGCTGGTAAAATGCTGGTTTTATATAAATTAGACGAGATTCCAGAATTTGTCTTAAGGTTATTTCTGTTTCTTTGAGTTCTTTTTCGGTTTTTCCATAAATAGTAATATAAAGGCCAAAACGGAACATTCGCTCCTGAGCAGTTTGAAGTCGGTCTCTTAAGCTTTCCATATCTTGGTGTGCGATTTCTAAGGCTGGGTCCCTGATTAGTCCTTTTTCTTGTCTTTCCATTAGTTCGGCTTGAAGCTCGGTCACTTTTTTCCTTAGTTGTTTTAAGACCATTTCTGTTTCAATGGGATGGGTAAAAAGAGAGATGTCCATAGGCGTGCTTAAGTTTATAATCGGAGAAAACCAGGCCGTGGACAAATATCTAGGATAGGAAAAGATAAAAAAGGTTTTGGCAAACTTATTTCCCAGTTTTAAGTGTCCAGGGGTAAGTTCAATAGAAGAAGGCGCAATAATGTCTTCTATGCCGATTGTTTCTTTTTCAAAAAGCTTTTCAGGCAGTTTATATTCCTCAGTTTTAAATATTTTTTTAAGATAAGGTATCTTCATATTTTTATATCGATAATTCTGGGGGAAATTCAGGATGATAGCCGACCTCTGCTTCTTCTGGATGATATAAAGTCCAGAAAACCTCAATAAGCTCAAGTGTGGTTAGAGGAATAGCTTTAAGCCCGCATCTTCTGAGCCCCATTACTGTAAATTCTATTCTTTGCCAAAGCTGGGCTTTACATCTTTGAAACTGTTCTTCAGTTAAAACATTGGGAGTTTTCTGTTTTTTAAATAACCCCTTGGTTGCTTCAACGGTCTCAGTTTCAAAAAGAGAAAAAGGAATAATCACATAAAAGCTTTTAGTCATTATTGTTTCTTCTTTTAATAAGCTCTTAATAAATTCTCTATATTCGGCTGTTTGGGTTTTTAGTAATTCATTTTTCTGTTTTTTTTCCAACATTTCTAATTTGTCTAAGTAGCCAGTGATATTAAGTTTTCGTGACTGGATAATGATTTGACAGGAAAAATCAAGAGAGTTTAGAAAACTTTGGAATTGATAAAGGATAGCGTTTTGCTCTTCTTCTGATTTTAAAGCAAAATTCAGAGAAGAAACCATAAGCGCTCCTCTTAGTCCCTTGTTTTTTAAAACAACAACTCCTTCTCTGATTTGGTCAATTTCTAAAAATTCCTGTGTGCTTTTTTTTGTCATATAATTATTAGCTTATTTCGAGACGACTCCTTATTTTTTTAAGCCGGCTTTTTTCAGCGATTTTTAAGGGCAACTCTTGTTTTTTTTCTGTTTCTGGAATCAATGACCTTTTTCCTTCCCTGGGTTTAAAAGAAACAAAGGTTTTTTTTCTTTTCCAAAGATAAAGCTTATTAGAGGCAGTAAAGGTTAAAAAGTTTTTTAAAACAATTAATAGAGGCCGGCCATTTGTTTTCCCAAAAACAAGAACAAATGTTCCTCCTCCTATAAATATTGCTATGGCTAAAAAATTAGATAAAGGCAGCATAAAATAAAGAACAAATAAAAACGCTCCAGCTATTCCGAAAAACATAAACTGTTTAAAAGTTAAGGGCCCGACAATTTTAGTTTCGTATTCAATAAATTGAGGAAGTTGAAATTGCATATTATAAAAATCTAAAAATTAAAACACAAAACACAAAAATATAAATTAAAATCAAAAAGTTTTTTTACCTCTAATGGTTATCAAGCTGGCAGCTATGATATTAGACAACTCTATGGTTTCTTTAAGTAAAATTTCAACATCTTCTTCTGGAGCTTTTTTGCTATCTCTAAGTAATCCCAGCCAGTGCTTTGTTTCATTAGCAGATTTCAAAGCATGGGTAAAAAAATTAGCAAAATCTCTGCGACTATTTGAACCATGTGCTTCAATGACATTTGCCCCGATGCTTGTGCCTGACCTTAAAAGCTGCTTTGCCATAATCTGAGAGGAAAAATCTTTTGACAATTTATCAATAAATTTTATAAGAATAAGCGAATATTTATAAACCCTCTGTCTTAAATTATTTTTAGGTTTTTGGTTGTATTTTTGGCTTTTGTATTTTGTGTTTTGGCTTTGCATACTTTTAAAGTATTATACCATTTTACCACAGCCATTGACAAAAGTAAAAACACAGAGAGCGATTCTCTGTATTTTTTATA
>Ga0111216_133_pt1 | contig 9700 bp, 10 predicted proteins | sample DeeMarSWOR152_54_FD_80249 | JGI IMG/M metagenome (GOLD analysis project Ga0111216, IMG submission 80249) | Parcubacteria bacterium DG_74_2
AAAAAATATAATAATATCTGTCCTCACTGTGGCAAGCCATTAACTATTGGAGTTTTGAACCGAGTGGAAAGGTTAGCAGATAAACCAGAAGGATTTAAACCAGAAGGAGTTATTCCTTTTAAAAGTTTAGTGCCCTTAGAAGAAGTAATTGCTGAAAGTTTGGGCCAAAATACAGGCACAAAACAAGTAGAAGCAGAGTATAAAAATTTGATTGAAAAATTCGGCAGCGAATTTAAGATTTTATTAGATATCTCCAAAACAGATTTAGAATTAGCAACCTTGCCAGAAATTACTGAAGGTGTTATAAGGATAAGAGAAGGAAGAGTTTATGTGGAGCCAGGTTTTGACGGCGTTTTTGGCAAAGTAAGGATTTTTTCTAAAACAGAAAAAAGAGAATTACCAAACCAAAAAACATTATTCTAAAAGCTCGAAACTTTTCACTTCAAACCTTGAACTTGTAATATGTCTCTTTTTGAAGAAAAAGATAATATTGATAGTAAAGAACTCTGGGATGCTTTAAGAAATACATCGCATGATCTACCTACAGATAGTAAGATATTTAGCAAGAATGAAAGAGAAAAAATAATAGGTGAATTATTTAACAGTTGCGGTGATATTATTAGTAAGGATGAATTTAAAGGGGTTCTTCGTAAAGTAAGGGCTAAAGAATTTGATGTGATAAAAGATTTTGACCAGTCAGAGATAAATAGAATTATTAGATATCTAAAAGAAATAAGCGGAATAACAGATTTTTAGAAATTCAGTAAATATGGAAAAATAATCAAAACTCCTTTTAATGTTCTTTATCCAATTGGAAATAATAGATATCAGGTGAAAACCTGCGATGGCATTGGAACAAAAGTTCTTTTAGCTGAATTGATTAACAAACATAATACTATTGGTCAAGATGCTGTGGCTATGGTGGCTAATGATTGTATAAGATGCGGGGCAAAACCAATAGCTATTACAGATATGATTGATATAAAGAAATCAGAGCCGAAAATATTAAAAGAGATTCAGAAAGGACTGATTTTTGGTGCAAAAGAAGCAGATTGTCCTTTAATAGGAGGAGAGACAGCTGATGTGTCAGAACTTCTAAATACTTTTTACCATATAAATTGCGACTCTGTTGGAGAAGTAAAGAAAAAAGATATAATCAATGGAGAGAAAATAAAACCCGGTAATATTATAATTGGCTTTCAAAGTTCTGGGGTTCATTCTAATGGCTTAACTTTGTTGAGAAAAGTTCTTTTTAAAAGATGGGGAGGTAAATTTAATCTTTTTGACAAGCCAAAAGGTTTTAAAAGAGAATTAATTTTTGAGTGCCTTGAACCAACAAAAATTTATGTTAAACCATTTTTAGAAGTTACTAAAAAATTTGAGATTCTTGGTGCTGTTCATATTACCGGTGATGCTTATTTAAAATTTAAAAAATTAAATAGAAAAGTTGGCTTTGAGTTTAATAATTTTAAACCTCAGCCAATTTTTAATTTAATTCAAGAAACAGGAAAAATTAACCCTAAAGAGATGTTTAGAACATTTAATATGGGCTGGGGGTTTGCGATAATTGTTAGAAATAAAGATACGAATAAAATTTTAAATTTATTAAAAAAAGAAAAAGTTAAAAGTGAAATAATTGGCAGAGTAATTAAAGAAAGACAAATTTTTATCAATTACAAAAACAGAAATTACAAAAACAGAAAGATAACTTTGTAGATTTTAATCTTCTTTTAAATGAGGTTTAATCATCAATTAATAAAAATAGGGATTATTGGCGGCGGACAATTAGCTAAAATGATGGCTCAAGCAGCCAAGAAAATGAGTTTTTATATTACGATATTAGATCCTACGCCCAATTGTCCGGCTGCTCAAGTTGTTGACAGGCAAATTGTCGGTGATTTTTATAATGAGGACAAAATAAAAGAAATTGTTTTAGATAGCGATGTTACTACTTATGATATTGAGCATATTAATACTATCGTTTTAAAGAAGTTGGTTGCCCAGGGCCATATTATTCATCCCTCGCCAGGACTACTTGAAATTATCCAGGATAAATTAAAACAAAAGGAAATATTAAGCAATGCTGACATTCCAGTTGCTCGGTACAGGAAAGTTGATAACCCTGATAAGTTGTCTTTAACTCTCAAGGAATTTGGTTTTCCGGTTGTTCAAAAAGCTTGCAAGGGCGGTTATGATGGCAGGGGAATATTCGTAATTAAGAATGAAAACGACATTAAAAAAGCAATTCAGGCTGAATCTTTTTTAGAAGAGTTTATTGATTTTGAGAAAGAATTAGCTGTAAATGTAGCCAGAAATGTAAAAGGCGAAATTAAATCTCATCCGGTAGTGGAAATGATTTTTGACGAAAAAGCTAATATTTGTAATGTAGCTATTGCTCCGGCCAGGATTAAAAAAGAAATTGAAGAACAGGCAAAAAAGATAGCTATTAAATGCGTAGAAGTTCTTGATGGTGTGGGTATTTTTGGAATAGAGATGTTTTTAACCCAAAAGGGAAGAGTTTTAGTAAACGAGATAGCTCCCAGACCTCATAATTCCGGGCATTATAGCATAGAGGCCTGTGTTACTTCTCAATTTGAGCAGCATATTCGGGCTATAACCGGTTTGCCTTTTGGTTCAACTGAATTGCTTACTCCTGCCGTGATGGTAAATATTTTAGGCGAAGAGGGATATGAAGGTAAGCCAGTTTTGAAGGGGGTTGAAGAGACCTTATCAATTCCCGGGCTCTCGCTACATTTTTATGGAAAGGCAGCGACAAAGCCATTTAGAAAAATGGGACATATAACAGTGGTAGATAAAAACATTGAAAAAGCAATAGAAAAAGCAGAGAAAGCCAAAAGTTTCCTTAAAATAATAGCTGATAATTAAACTATGAATACAAAAAAAGCATTAATTGGAATTATTATGGGGAGTGATTCTGATTTACCTGCAATGAAAGAAGCAGCAAAAGCGCTTGAGGATTTTGATATCAAATATGAAATAACCATTGTTTCAGCTCACCGAACACCAAAGAGAATGTTTGAATATGCCAAAAGAGCAGAAAAAAGGGGTATAGAGGTGATAATTGCTGGGGCAGGTGGAGCTGCTCATTTGCCAGGCATGGTGGCTGCCATAACTCCGCTGCCGGTAATTGGTGTTCCAATAAAAACTTCTTGCCTAAAAGGAGCAGATTCCCTTTTATCCATTATGCAAATGCCGGGCGGAGTGCCAGTAGCTACCGTAGCTATAAACAATGCCAAAAATGCTGGAATTTTGGCAACTGAAATTTTAGGGATAAAGCATCCTGAAATTAGAAAGCAAATTAAGCAATATAAAAAAAAGTTAAAAAAAGAAGTAAAAGAAAAAGCTAAGAAATTAGAAAAAGTCGGTTATAAAAAATATCTTAAGCAGCAAAGGTAATATGATTCATCCTATTGACTATAGATATGGTTCTAAAGAAATGAGGGAGATTTTTGATGAAGAAAAAAAGATAGAGTACCAATTAAAAGTAGAAGCTGCTCTGAGTCAGACATTGGCTGAGTCGGGTAAAATACCCCAAAAAGCAGCCAAAGAAATAACAAAAAAGGCGAATCTCAGATTTGTGAAACTAAAGAGGGTAAAACAGATAGAGAAAGAAATCGGACATGATGTAATGGCTTTAGTTAAAGCACTTACAGAAGTTTGCAAGGAAAGTGGCAAATATATACATCTCACTGCTACGAGTTATGATATTGTTGATACTGCCCAAGCTCTGCAATTAAAAGAGGCAATAGAAATTTTGTTGATAAAAGGCAGAGAATTATTGAAAAATTGTTTGGTTGTTTCTGAAAAGTATAAGAACTTAATTATGATAGGTAGAACCCATGGACAGCATGCTACTCCCATTACTTTGGGTCTTAAGTTCGCTAATTATACTGATAAAATAGGAGAAGATTTAAAAACATTGAAAGAAGATAAAAAATATATCTGTGGAAAATTCTCAGGAGCAGTAGGAAATTATGCTGCTCAACAGGCTTATCACTTAGGCGACCAACTTGAGAAAAAAATAATGAAGAAACTTGGAATAAAGGCAGCTGATATTTCTACTCAAATTATTCCAAGGGAAAATATTGCCAGAATAATTTGTGATATAGCTATATTTGCCGGCACTATTGAACAAATAGCCAAAGAAATCCGTAACCTTCAGAGAACAGAAATTTCTGAACTATCAGAGCCGTTTGGCGAAAAACAGGTTGGTTCTTCAACTATGGCTCAGAAAAGAAACCCGGTTAATACAGAGAACATATGCAGCAACGTAAAGATTATCAGGTCTAATGTTTATCCTGCCCTGGAAAATATTGCCCTAGAGCATGAAAGAGATTTAACTAATTCAGCAAGCGAGAGGTCTATCTTACCCACTGTTTTTATTTTAATGGATGAAATTTTAATAAGAATGAATAAAGTAATAAAAGGTTTGGTAGTTTTTCCTGAAAATATGAAAAAAAATCTGGAATTAACAAAAGGGATAATAATGTCAGAGGCGATTATCACTGAGTTAGCGAAAAGAGGCATGGGAAGACAGGATGCTCACGAAATTTTAAGAAGAGGCTCTATGCAGGCATTTTCTGAAAATAGTGATTTTAAAAAAGTCCTTTTAAGAAATAAAAAGATTTTAAAATATTTAAACCAAAATGAATTAGAAAAAATAATGAATTATCAGAATTACGCTGGATTGTCCGTCAAAAAAACAGAAAAAATAATCAAAAAATGGGAAAAGTTTTTATAAACAAAAAAGGATTAATAATAGCACCAGGACTAGAAACTTATTTAGCAGTTCTCACTATTAATCAAGAAAAGCCTTCTTATATAGCTTTTATTACAGATGAACTTGTTAATGAGCAGGTTCAAGACATTCTTAACAAGATAAATTTTAAACCCTTTGAGACAAGAAATTTTTTTATAAAGCAAGGTATTAGTACGATAGAAACTGTGCAAGAGTTTTTAAGGGCCTTTTCTTGGCTTACAGAAAGAAAACATGTTTCACAGGTTATTGTAGATGCTACTAATACTTTAAAACCAAGAGCAATTTCTCTTTATATGACAGCAAGTTTTATAGAAGTTTTTAAAGGATTTTCAGAAGAAAAATTTGATATAAGATTAGATTGTATAAATTGTCCTTTTGATTTGAAAGCGAAACCAATAAAAGGTAAAGAGAGGTTAATTAGATTAGACGAACCAGTTGATACAATTGGTTTTGTTTTAGGAATGTACGCTGTTAATTTGTTTAATACTTTAGCATATAGTGCAGCTGCAAAAATCTTTGATATATTAGAAAATAAAACTTCTGACAGCTTGCATCTATTTTATTCCGGATTAAAAAAACTTAGTAATGCCTTTGATGGATGGGATAAATTTCAATTAAGTGAAGCTATTGAAGATTTGAAAGATTCTATTTCAATCTTTAAAAAAATAAAGAGATATGTACTTGTAAATAAAATATTACCCTCGCTTCAGCAAAAATTAAAAATCCTTGAGGAGACTAATAAAAAATTTGGTTTGCACCAAATAGTTGACGTATATCAGAATGGAAATAGGAGATTAGAGAGAGATAGGTTTGACGATGCTACAGCTCGCTTTTACTGTTGTTTAGAAATGATATCTCGTTTTCGTTTAGCTAAATTTGGAATTGATACTACTAAACCGGAATATAATAAGTTGCCAAGAACTTGTATAGAAAAATTTAAAAAAAGAAATAGAAACATATTACCAAAAGAGATTGATCTTAAAAAAGGATTTGAATTACTTGAATGTCTTAATGATCCCTTAGGAAAAGAAGTGGAGAAGAATAAAAAAGTATTTTTAGGACTTATTGGATTGAGAAATTCTTCTATTTTAGCACATGGAACTAGACCAATAACTCAAAAAAATACCGTATTATTTAAAGAAAAATTAACAGAAAAATTACTTTTTGATCTATTAGAACAAGAAAATGTTCCAAAAGAAAAAATTCTTAATTCACACATACATATTAAACTTCCCGTTAGCATAAAAGAATTTTATAAACAACTATAAGATAAGATGATTAAAATTAATAAAAGAATCCAAAAATGGACGCCGTCCACCCACCACCCTAAATTTTAAGTGAGATAATTATATTATATGAAACTGACGAGAATTCATAAAGGATCTGCAAAAAATACTCTAATATTCAAAGAGGCAACCAAAGATTCTTTTGGAGAAGGGGAGTTTGAATTTTTGGACTATTTTTCAATCTTTGATTGGGGAAGATTTTTAGATAACCCAATTAAATTCAAGGGAATAGCTATGGCTGCTGTGGCAAAAAAATATTTTGAGTTATTAAATAAATCAGGAATTAAAACTCATTATCAGGGAATGAAAGATTCAACCAAAATGAATATCTCTCTGGTAAATGTCCCAGAAGCTTACAAAAATGTTCCCTTAAATTCAAAAAACTACTTGCTTCCGATAGAAATAATTTTTAGAATTTACACTCACCCGGAAAGTTCTGATTTAAAAAAAATAAAAACAGGTAAAAAAACTTACCAGGAACTTGGTTACAAAGAGATGCCGGAACCGAATAAAAAACTGGCTTCAGTAAAAATTAGTTATTCCACAAAACTAGAAGCTGAAGATAGGGTGCTAGCAAGAGAAGAAGCCAGAATACTTGCCGGTTTAACAGAAGAAGAGATGTCCAGATTAGAGAAGTTGGCTCTTAAGGTTAACGAAATAATTACAGACCATTGTGAGAGCGTAGGATTAATACATTATGATGGGAAAATAGAAGTTGCAAAAGATGTTAATGGTGACTTTGTGATAGTCGATGTTATAGGCACATTAGATGAAGACCGGTTTATGGTAAAAATAGGAGAAAATAAATATGTTGATTTTAGTAAACAGTTTTTGAGGAACTGGTTTATTGATAATGGCTGGAAGGCAATTATTAACAAAGCAAAAGAGAACGCAGAACAGCAAGGTATTAAAGATTGGACGGCTTTTTGTAGTAAGCCACCTAAATTACCAGAAAAAATAAGTAAATTAATAAGCGAAATGTATCTGACTGATGCCCAAATCAGGACAGGAGAGAAACTTGGCGAAAAGTTAGACGTTGAAGTTCGTTCCTTGAAACAAGTGGCAAAAGAGATGTACGATATTCAAGAAGCCCATAAAGCAGGTATTAGTAATTTTTGAAAATTAAAGAAACAGTAAAAAATAACTTTAGTTTAGCAAAAGATTGACAGATTTATAAAAATAATTAAGGTGAGAATAAAGGACAATGAAGTCCGAAAGACCAAGTCCTTTAACAAAAAAAGGAGGAAAAGTAAAAAAAGAAAGGAGGTGATAAAAATGGGAAAAGAGATAAATAAAGAAGAGTTAATCTCCGATACCGAAATTATTGAAAGACAAGATGAACTAAACCAGATATATTTGGAGTTGTCAGAGAAGAATGAGTTTTCCTCTAATTACTACTATGAATTTAGAGATAGCGACATAAGAACAGCGATAAAGGAGTTAGGGTTTGACATAGAGAGCACATTCTTTTTTTCCAGACAATAGCAAACTCTCAAGCTGACCAAATAATAAGAGAAAACCACCAGAGTTTCAGCATACATACGGTTACCAGCTGGCATTTCAACACAGATATAATGAACTTTTTATTGAAATTGATACACGAAAACAACGAGCACCATACGTATTTTCCAATAGTAAGAAATATTGGAGTGCACAGTTTAGATACCCATTCAGAACAGATATACTGGCCAGTTGTTCACGTGCTCAAAGATGCCACAGCCATCCAACTGCAAAAGTTTGTCAGAAGTGTGGAATATGTGATAGAGAACAATTTTGCGAAGATAGAAAAACACGAATTTCCGCAAAACTACCACTTGGAAGCATATCAATTACTGAAAGAGAAAGAAATTTCACCACTGTTGCTTCAGGTAGGTCCTGTTTTTACAGGAAAAGAGCTTAAAAAAGCAATGGATTGGTTATTGCAATATCAGTATACAATGAAGTATAAAGGTCCTATTCGTGACGACTATTAATTCACTAAAAGAAAATTAGGAGAAAAATTTTATGCCGGTTCTAGTTTTATTTTGAATCGGCTCTTTTTATTTGACTAAGATTTCAAGGTATGCTAATTTCATATTAATGATGGTAAAAGCCATCAAGGGGTACATTGACAATCTGTGCGGATTGTCTGATTGAATGAAAAATTTTAGGAGGTGAAATGAGAAAAAGATGAGAAAAGAAGGAGAAAGAGTAGGAATATTAGTTATTTCTTATGGGTCGAGAGCGGCTGCAGTGATAGATGCGCTGAATAGAAATAACGATTACAAAGCCTATTTTTATGTTGCAGACAAGCAAAAAAATCCGTTTAATGCAAAGCACGCGAAAAAGCACCTGGTTATTCCTAATTTGGATGTAGGAAAAATATGTGATTTCGTTGAGGCGAATAAAAACGAGATAGATTTTGGTATTTGCTGTCCGGAGAAACCTATTATAGAAGGAGTTAGAGATGTAATTGAGAACAAATTTGGCATACCGATGATTTGTCCAACTCAAGAGTATGCAATAGAAGGAAGCAAAGTTTTACAACGGCGGTTACTTGAAGAATGCTGTGCTGAGGCGAATCCCCGATTTAAAGTTTTTCATCGGAGAGAGCATGGAGGTGCAAGCGCAATGAAAGACGCTATATGGAAGTTCTTAGACGAGATAGGAAATGAAGTAGCAGTGAAGCCGGATAGACCTACTGCTGGAAAAGGAGTAGGTGTGTGGGGCGATCATTTTATAACCAGAGAGCAGCTTTTTGAACATTCTTGGTCTATCTTTGATAGTGGCAGCGATGTAATCGTTGAGGAAAAATTGGAAGGGGAAGAATCGAGCTTTCAGGCGTTCTGTGACGGAAAAAGGCTCGCTGTTCTTCCTGACACGAGAGATTACAAACGTGCTTTCGATGCAGACCTCGGTCAAAATACAGGCGGAATGGGCTCTTACAAAGATAACAAAGATTGGCTGCCTTTTATGGAGAAAAGGGATAGAGAAGAAGAGGAGAAATTAGTTCAGAAGATATTCAAAAAGCTTAGAGGTAATGGAAGCAACGAGGAGCTGAGGGGAATACCTTTTTATGTTGCTTTTATGCACACTGCCAAAGGTGCGAAGATACTGGAGATAAACAGCCGACCTGGCGACCCAGAGATACAGAATGTGCTGCCTGTTCTGAAAAACGATTTTGTAGACATTTGCTTCCGTGTGATAGAAGGAAATCTTTCGCGGATAGAATGCGAGGAGAAAGCGACAGTAGTTACTTATGCTGTGCCGATGGATTATGGTAAGTACAGGGTGAAATACAGTGGAGACAAATTGGTGGATTTGAGTGGTGCTTATGCGTTACAGGAAAAATATGGTGATAATTTGAGAATCTATCCGGGGTCTATGGAATTGAGGGAAGATGGACATGCTTATGCGCTCGGTTCAAGAACTATTTGTACCGTGGGCATTGGTAAAAACATAGAAGAGGCAAGGGAAATTTCACTGGACGGCATCAGAAATACAGACGGTGCGTGAGCGTTTTATTTTTTTAGCGCTCTCCAATTTCTTTAAAAATTTAGGAGGTGAAATGAAAAAAATGGAAAGAAGAAGTTTAAGGCAGGGAGATGTAGCTTTTTTTCAAGTGGAAAAGTTGCCTAAAGAGGCACAGTTTGTT
>Ga0111216_123_pt1 | contig 9611 bp, 15 predicted proteins | sample DeeMarSWOR152_54_FD_80249 | JGI IMG/M metagenome (GOLD analysis project Ga0111216, IMG submission 80249) | Parcubacteria bacterium DG_74_2
CTTCCAATATAAATTAGGAATAATAATATTATTAATCTGAAGATAACTAATAAAAAGAAGGGTTAAAGACGAAATCAATGCTATTATAAATGCAAAACGTGCGCTAATAAGAATACCTGATATAATAATGATTAGCGAATAAAATAATAATCCGGAAGGAACTTGAACACCCCACCTATAAATCATATAGGTGGCTAAAGCAAAGTAAACTCCTATAAAAATGTAAGACGTTAAAACAAAAAAACCAATACGGGCCAGATAAAGAAAAAGGATAAAAACAAAAAGAATTGCCAGAGTTAGCAATGGAGACATTCCTCGATAAGCCGAGCCCAACGTTATTGATTGAACTATTGTAATTACGTTGGCGATTATTAAAAAAATAATCGAGCCCGATAAAAGAACATTGAGAATAAATTCACGACGTCTCAAATCTTCATTTTCTGATTTAGGATAAACTATTTTTCTGAAAAATTGACTAATTTTCATATAATAAATAATATGATATCAAAAAAACTGGGCATAATGTAAACTAACTAAATATACAAATTTAGTGAATTATTTTTATGTCCAGTTTTTATAATGTCTAAGTAATGTTTAAAAATCGCACCAAGGAAATCCAGCATTCATTACTGTTACTACCAACGCAGCTAATACTGCGCTATTTCTTGCTGCTTTGCTAGTTAGAATTTTTTTAATTAGTTTGTCCATATGCTTATTAACTTATATTATTTATTATATTATCCAAATATCTCGACCTTTATTACTTAATTATAATAAAAACAAAATAAAATCTTTATAAAGATTTTCTAAAAATACACGCCAAAAAAATCAGCCGATCCTATATCCTCTGCCTGATATGGTATGGATAAGTTGACTTGCGTTCTTAGGTTCAATTTTTCTCCTTAAGTTTAAAATATGCGTTTCCACTGTATTTGAAAAAGGGTCAATATTCATATCCCAAACATGCTCCATTATCATTCCTCTTGACAAAACAATGCCTTGATTTTTCATTAAGTATTCTAACAAGGCAAATTCCTTGCGGGTCAAGTATATTTCTTTTTTGCCGCGTGTAACCATCTGTTTATTTTTATCAAGAACCAAATCATCAACCATTAAAATATCATTTTCAATTTTTTCCGGCCGACGCAGCAGCGCTTTAATCCGGGCAAGTAATTCCTCAAAAGAAAATGGCTTAGTAAGATAATCATCAGCGCCTATATTTAAAAGCTTTACTTTATCCTCAATCTCTGATTTTACCGACAACATTATAATTGGCATATTCTTGCCCCTACTTCTTATTTCCTGACAAACACATGCCCCGTCTTTCTTAGGCAAGACATAATCTAAAATAATTAAATCATAATCATTTGTCCGAGCCAAAAAAGAACCTTTTGCTCCATCCTCTGCCGCGTCAACAACAAAATTCTCGGCCTCTAAGCAGGGCTTTAAAAATTTAATGATTTCCTTATTGTCCTCCACAAGAAGAATACGCATTATATTATTTTAATACAATATCAAATATAAAACAATTTTTGAAGGGTCTATTGAATATAAAAACTTGATTTTTTCAAAAAAAAGTGAAATAATACACTGTTATGCGAACAATTATTGCCTTTCTTATAGTCATTGCCGTCCTTTCAATTTTTTCTTCTTCCGGACAATCTCCAGATTCTTTCTCAAAACAGACAGATAAAAAACAAAGTATTGTAGAATCAGCCGGGCAAGCAGCCATAGTAAAACCTGAAAAACCCTCTGCTGTATCAGCAATTGACACTCTTATAACCGCTGGTCCAGAATCAGGAGAAACCATAGAAGAAACAAATAAGGTTGTTTTTGAATTTGAAGCGAAAATTCCTTCAAAAGAAGCTAAAAGCCGAATATTCTTTGAAACAAAAATTATAGGATTTGATGATGACTGGCAAAAAACTTCTTCTAAAAAAAGAAAAATAACCCTTCCCTTAGGCCCCAAAGAATATACTTTTTTAGTAAGAGCAAAAACAAAAGATTCAACAGATATAACCCCAGCTCAAAGAACTTTTAAAATAAATGTTTCTCCTTATTTTGAAAAAGTAAGAATTTCTAAAGTAACAATCCCCTCTTCTTCTCGTCCTTCCTTAACTACTTTAATAACCAATCTTAAAGAAGAAGAAAAAATCAATATCACTGGCTGGCAAATTAAAGGAAGAAACGGCAGCGCTGTTATTCCTCAGGGAATAAAAAAATGGCTTCCCGGCTATAACTATGCAGACAAAGATATTTTTATAAAACAAGGCGATAAAATATACCTCTCTGGCAGCTCTAATCCATTAGGTAAAAATAGAAATTTTCTCAATAATAAATGTTTTGGCTACATAGCCAAATCTAAAAATTTTATTACTCCTGTATCCGGGAGCTGCCCCAAGCCCGAAAAAGAAGAAATCTCACACCTTCACATTTGCTGCCAGGAATTTATTAATAGACGCGTCAATAGATGCTTTGTGCCTGACTATTCTAAAAATTTTAAAATCTATAATGATTCAGAATGTGTAGATTTTTTAAATGAAACTTTTAATTATGAGGGCTGTTTTAGAAAATATTCCAGAGATGAAGATTTCTTAAGAAATGACTGGCACATTTATCTAAGCACTGAAATTGCTGCTGATAGTTATTGCGATACGATTTATCTGACAGACCAAAACGGCCTTGTCGTAGATAAATATTCTTACGGCCGAGACATCTGCAGATAATCTTTATTTTTAATTTTTCAATTCCTGGACTGCCTGCTTGGCTTTTCCGGTTTTTTCAAAATATTTTATTCCTCTTTGCTCTAAAGCATTAGTCATATTTCCTCCAAAAGCTCCGGCAATTACAATATTAACATCTTTATCAGCAAGCATTTTGGCAACAGCAATGCCTGCGCCGCCTCCGCCAACAGCAAAAGGATTAGAAATTGCTTCCAAGAGTTCTGCTTTTTCATTAAAAATTAAATAATAAGGAGCTCTGCCTCCTCTATTGCTTATCTCTGAATCTTCTTTTTTTTCAATAACAGCAACTGCGATTTTCATAGAAAATAAATTTTTAAAAGCGAGAATTCTGAATTTTCTGAGACGCGTCGGAGCCCTTTAGGGTAAAGCGCGAAGAAAATTCAGATTCGAGCAATAAAAATTTTAAAACTTAATTTCCAAAGTTTTCATAATTTAAGAAGTTTTTCGACTAAAACTCCGTTGATAATTGAAAATAAAACAGTGTAAAAAGTAAGTACTGCGGCAAAAGGCAGGCCAAAATAATAAATCATCATTGGTAAAAGAGGTATCTTAACTGCTCGGTTATAAAGAAAAGCGGCAATAAAACAATCCCTCATTCCTTTTTCTTTAAACTCGCTGAGCAAAGGATACCACATATATATAGGCCCTGTTGATAAAATTCCGCCAACAATTACTATAATCCATCCTTTAATTCCAGCCTCCCTGCCCAGAAATCTGGTTATTTTTTGAGGGTCAAAAAAGATATTGGAAAGAAAAATGAACATTAAAACCAAAACGAAAACAGGAATAATCTTCTGAAAAAGCTCAGCAGATCCAATAAATGCTTGTTTAGCCAGCTCAAAATTTACATATCCCAAAATCAAATACAAAGCCGTAACAACTATTAAAAAAATCCATTTCCAGCTGATTTTTTCTAAAATTTTATTAATCATAAAAATGAAAGAATAATAACGGTTAAAATGGCAATTATAATCGCGCTTATAAAGCTTATAATATTTCTAGTGAACGCAAATCTCTTTCCCAGCATTAAGGACTCTGCCGGCAGCTGAACCACGCCAACGCTTACCCAAGCAAAAATAAAAGCGGTAACAGCAAGCAAACTCACGCCTTGGTCCAAAAGCTCTCCGCCTATTATATAACTGGTTATTGGATTACCTGCGGCTATGCTTCCGAATACCGCGCCTGCTAAAGGGTCTATGATTTTACTTCCAGTAAAAACGTTTTTGTAAAAACTTTGAGGCGTTGCGACAATAACCAAGCTCACCAACATAACAACACCCAAAATAATTGGAAAAACCTGCTTAAAATTATTTACTGCTTTTACAAAAGCTTGTTTTAAAATAACCTTTGTCATATTATTTATTCTACCACTATTCTTATTGCTCTGCCTTCTATCAACGCCTTGCTGATTTTTTTATAAGCAGAAGATAAAATTCTCTGAAAAGTACTTTGCGAAGTTTTCATTTGCTTAGCGCATTTAATCTGGTCTAAATCTTTTATATTTTTTAACCTCAAAGCCTCTGCTTCTTCAGCAGTTAATTCAATCATTTCTAAGCCCCTCATGGGCACGCCTTGAGGTTTAAAAAAAGTTATATTTGGATTAAATCCAATTCTCCGATAACGCCGCGGTCTGGGCATAATTAAATTAGCGGGCTCTGGTCATTAAGCTGCCGCATTTAGGACATTTTGCTTCATAGCAAGGAATTCCTCTCTGATGAGGAACCTTTTTATTGCATTGAGGGCACCAGCATTCTCCGCTGGGACCCAAGCCAAAACCGCCGGGCTGACCACCACGACCTCTTCCCGCAGGAGCTCTAAATCTCCCGCCAGGAGAAACTGAATTATTTTTTTTAATTGGCATATATTTTCTGAAAATTATTTATTCCGACCTTTCTATTATGAGTATATACCCATTATAATCTCTTGTCAACCCCTAACCTCTATTCCAACAGGACAATGGTCAGAGCCCATCACTTTATTAAGAATAAAAGCTTTTTTCAGTTTCAGAGCCATTTTTTTTGAAACAAAAATATAATCCAAACGCCAGCCCAAATTTCTTTGTCTGGCGTTAAAAGAACGCAGCCACCAGGTATAATTATCTGGCTTTTTGTTGAATTTTCTAAAACTATCAATAAATCCCAATTTAATAATCTCATCAATCTGCTTTCTTTCTTTTGGCGTAAACATTATATTGTTTTGATTTTGCTTTGGCCTGGCTAAATCAATTTCCTGATGAGCTATATTAAAATCACCAACCAAGATAATATTTTTATTCTTAATTGTTTTTAAATAGTTTAAAAGCTCTTTATAAACTTGCAACTTATAATCTAAGTTTTCCTTCTGCCTGCCGCCATACGGCAAATAGATATTGATTAAAGTAAAATCAGGATATTTTAGTTTTAAAATTCTGCCTTCTTGGTCAAATCTCTTAAAACCTAATTTATTCTCTGCTTTTAACGGCTTTTGCTTGGAATAAACTATCACTCCAGAATAGCCCTTTTTAACCGCAGGATTAAAATAAAAATAATATTTTTTGGGCTTAAGCAATTCATCTGGCAGCTGCTCTTTTTGGGCTCTTATTTCCTGCAAGCAAATAATATCTGCCTTAGATTTTTTAAACCAATCCAAAAAATTCTTTTTACAAGCCGCCCTAATTCCATTTACATTCCAAGATATAATTTTCATTATTCCATTCTATCAAAAAACCGCCTAAAATAAAATCCCGAATAAATAGCGGGATTTACTATCTTTTTAAAAGGTCAATTCTAAGTTGAAGCGCCTTAACATGACAAGGGAGCTGCTCATATTCAGCAATAATTTGAGCCATTCTATATAGTTTTATAAAATATTCTTTATGTTGTTTATCCATTCTTCGACCTCCTTTTATTCAACTCTTAAAGAGCTACCTGATATAATCGTATCATAGATAATATATTTGTAAATAAAAATTCTGAATAAATTAATTTTCCTTTCCTTCACGCTCACTATAAATTATATTATTCAAAAAAGAATCAATCGCCTGCTTTATATATGGAATTATATTTTCTGGTAAATTATTAATTTCAAACCAACTTAAATCATCACATTTTTCAGGTTCCATTATTTTTGGTTCGCCCTGCCATTTTTTTACGGTAAAAAAGAAATCCACTCTCTCATTGTCTGGTATTCTTCTATTCATTATATGAATTAACTTTAAATCCTCTGTATCTAAAATTATTCCTATTTCCTCTTCTGCTTCTCTAATCATGGCTTGCTTAAGCGTTTCTCCGCCGTCAAGATGCCCTGCAGGAAAACTATAATTATTATCAAAATATCCCGTATTATATCGCCGGGAAAGAAAAATTTTATTGTTTTTTATTAAAACCAAATATACAGAGGGTATGATTTTAAATCTTTCTTTAGCCATATGGTTTATAATATCAGAAAACCATTTGTTTCACAAAAACAAAATCCAGTCCTCTATTCAACTTCTTTGTATTGTTCTAAATGCCATGCCGGGGCACAAGGAACAAACAATTTTAAATTCCCTTCTAAAAAGAATTTCTCTCCGGGCTCAATTAAAACCAAATCATCTTTAGCAAGCTTTATTTCTTCTCCTTCAATTTCAGCCCTGCCTAATCCTTCAATAACATAAATCAATTCCTTGCACTCTAAATTAACAACTCTTCCCTTGTCTGGATATCTGCCGCCTAATTCAATAACAGCTCCATTAATATCTTTATCCCCCATTGGATATTCAGTCGCAATACAAACATCGCTATTTTCAAATCTTTCAGTTTGATTTTTATGAATAATTTTCATTATTCCATTCTATCAAAAAACCGCCTCTGTTGAAACACGGACTGGCGGTTTTTCGCGAACTTCCAAGGACATTTTCTTATTATTCAGAAAGCGTGGTAAATAACTGTTCAGTGCTGGTTGCTGTATTGCCTGAAGCATCAGCAGAAACCACTAAGTAATAATAAGTGGTGCTGGCTGTTAAATCAGTTAAAGTCAAATCATGAGTGGTTTCTAGAGTAGAAGAGCTTACTACGGCCGTAGAAGTTGCTATAACAAACGAAGTAGTCGTGTCATACCATACTTTGCTGTCTGCTTCTTCATCAGTGGTCCAAGTAATTCTTGTTGATGTCGCAGTGGTGCTTGTTGCCGCAATATCAGAAATAACAGGCGCTTCCGTATCCTCTTCTTCCTCTCCTTCTCCTTCGCCTAATTTTTTACTAATACCAGGAGGAAGCTCTTGCCCCTCTAATGGCTGAGGTGCATAACCAATTTTTTTTCTAATTCCTGGAGCAATTAAAAGTCCAGGTGGCACCTTTCCAGAAGAACCAGCTCCTTGTTCAAGCAGTTCATTTATTTTAGACATTGTTTTTGGTCCAACTCTGCCAACCTGCTCAACTCCCATCTTTTTCTGAAATCTTTCTACTGCCCTCTCTGTTAATGGACCAAAATATCCTGTAATAAGTCCTTCAGGATAAATCTCTGGGTCTGTTGCCAGCATCTCCTGTAATAATTCTACATCTTCATTGCTCATTCCTCTCCATAATTGTCTTGTAATCCTTAAGGTTGCTTTAATTTCTTTTACTGTTTCTTTTACCTCTCCTTTTGCTTGTTTCAGCGAATCTAATTGTACTGTCAATGCTTGTATTTGCGCTGTCAGCTCTTCAATTTTTTGCTTTATCGTTTGAATTAATTCCTGCACTGAAGCAGCGTCCGCTTCTTTAGCTTGAATTGCAATGGGCATTAAAATAATACCTAATAAAATACCAGCGCCAACCAAGATACTAATAGCTTTATTCATTTTATTATTTTTTATAATTAATTAATTTTCTAAACCCTCGACCTTTTTCTTTTCTAATTTTAGAATAAAATATTTTTTATAAAAATCAATCTATCACGGCTTGTTTAAACGTTTCTTTGCCATCAAAATGTCCCGCGGGGAAGCTATAGTCGCAAACTATAAAAAATTTTTTAAAGCTCTTCTTTTTGAAACTTTTGTTCTTGAATTTGGTCTAATTTTTTGATAATCTTTATCAGTTCAGCAACATGCTCTTTTTCGTCATCTCTGATATGAGCCAGAACTTTTTTAACTTCTTCATTGTCAATTTCATCTATATGCTCCTGATATTGATTAATAGCGTCTAACTCCCCCTTTAAATCCTTTCTCAAACTTATTAAAATTTTATTGTCCATATTTTTTTTAAAAATATTAATTTATTTATATTTATATTTGACCTTTTACTTTTAACCTATTCTACCAAAAAAACCGCCCTGCTACAAACGGGGCGGTTTTTTGTATAATTCTTTTGAATTAAATCTTAAATGCGTTTTACATTTACTGCGTTTGGTCCTTTTTGAGAATCAGCTTTTTCAAAAGAAACTCTGTCTCCTTCTTTTAACTCTTCATAGCTTACGCCTTGGAGTTCATTGCTGTGAAAAAACAAATCTTTGTCTTCACCATCAACAGTAATAAATCCAAATCCTTTATCTGTAAGAGTTTTAATTACTCCTTCCATATTTTTAGTTAACCCTGTTAAATAATTTCGCCTTTGGCGAAATTCCCCTTTTAGGGGATTTAACGGGGTAAATACAAATTAAATTAATTAATGTTTTAAGGTTTTATCCTAAAGTATTGCGCTAATAAACTCGACTACCTTTTGTTAGACAACCACTCTATGTAAACAATACTAACATTAAAAAAACAATTAGTCAACTAAAAACAGGGCTTTCGCCCTGTTTTTAAATGAAAGAATTATTGACAGTCAAGTAAATTTATTATTTGCTCAAAGGTTTTGTATCCAATATATATTTCTCCGCCAATGACAAATGCCGGAACTCCTGAAAATTGATGCTGGGTTGGCTCAGCCATAACATCAACTTGATTCACTTTTATTCCTAATCCCTCAACTTTCTCAATTATTCCATCGCTTTTAACTTCTTCGCACGGAGGACATGTATCAGAATAATAATAAATTATCTCATTAAATTTACATTCCAACCCTTCCGCAGGTATCTCTATAGTTTCTTCCCCTATCTGCGGCTCTATTCTTCTCCTCTCCTCTATTTCTTGCTCTGACAAAGAAGGCGCAGGGGAAGTCGTTACTGTAGTAGTTAAAAGAACAAAAAAACACTCGTCTGGTGTTGTTACTCCCACTTCCCTACATCTACCTTCAACCGATGCACATATCTCTGACGTTCCTCCCGCTCCTATACAGAAATTCTCAATCTGTTCAAACGATTCAAAACCCTGAAGAGGAATTTTCTCACACATCTCTGGTGGTAGCATTCCCCTCTCTACACAGAAAGCTCTAAGCGATTCAGAGCTCTGAAGATCATTCACAAATGATGTACACATCTCTGGTGGTGCTCCCTGTTCTACACAGAAAGCTCTAAACGATTCAAAGCTCTGAATATCATTCTCTTTTGCCCGCTCAGCTTTCTCTGCTTCTAATTCCTGTTGAGCTCTCATTTGAACCCTCTCTCTTACCTCTTGTGGAACTTCCTCTGACAGAGAAGCTTGTTCTGGAACTTCGCCTAAAGCATTTTTAGCTTTTAATGCCTCAACTGCTCTTTCGTGTCCTTTTACTGAAACTTTCATTGCATTTTCAATAGCTGGTTTTGCCTGCTCAGGAACCTTCTCATAAACTTCAGCTAAAACCTCTAAATGCTTGGAGGTTGCTTTTCCGACCCTAGCTACAACTTCCATGACTTTTTCAACACTCTGTGCCTTAGCTTCTGCTTTTTCTGCCCAAGCCATGCTGTTATTTAATTGGTTCTCATATCTTTCAAGGGTTTTTTCTGCAAATTCTGGCCTTCCTTTCTCTACCACAGCTTGAACTTCAGCTAATCTTTCAGCAGCTAAAGCCGCGT
>Ga0111216_124_pt1 | contig 9467 bp, 8 predicted proteins | sample DeeMarSWOR152_54_FD_80249 | JGI IMG/M metagenome (GOLD analysis project Ga0111216, IMG submission 80249) | Parcubacteria bacterium DG_74_2
CTGGAACGTTAATCTCGGCGGTATCCCGATTTATCGGGACGCTAACTGAGTGAAGCGCCAGTAAACGTCGGCGATAACTATAATCGTCCAAAGGTAACGTAATCCCTTGCCTGGTAAGTTCAGGCCCGCATGAAAGGCGTAACGATCAGGGGACTGTCTCAACGAGGAGCCCGGTGAAAATGCAATACCGGTGAAGATGCCGGTTACCTGCGGCTAGACGGAAAGACCCCGGGAGCTTTACTGTAAGGTGATATTGAGTTTTGAGTTTGGATGCGTAGCGTAGCAGGGAGGCTTTGAGTCCTGATTTTCGGATCGGGAGGAGCCGTCAATGAAACACCTGTCTTTCAAGTTCTTAATTCTAACTTCCGATTTATCGGAAAAACAGTGTTACCCTGGCAGTTTAAGTGGGGCACTTGCCTCCTAAAAGGTAATGGAGGCGTTTAAAGGTTGGCTATTTCCGGATGGAAATCGGAAAAATAGGACAAAGCCATAAGCCAGCTTTACTGCAAGGCGGATATGCCGCGCAGTCACGAAAGTGGAACTTAGTGAACCGACTCGTTTTCATAGAAAACGAGGAGATCATCAGATAAAAGCTACCCCGGGGATAACAGGTTGGTAGGGCCCGAGAGTTCATATCTACGGCCCTGTTCGACACCTCGATGTCGGCTCATCTTATCCTGGGGCTGAAGAAGGTCCCAAGGGTTGGGCTGTTCGCCCATTAAAAAGGTACGCGAGCTGGGTTCAGACCGTCGCGAGACAGGTCGGTCCCTATCTACCGCAGGCGTTGAGTTTTGAGAGGATTTGCTCCTAGTACGAGAGGACCGGAGCGAACTAACCTCTGGTGTACCAGCTGTTCCGCCCGGAGCATTGCTGGGTAGCTAAGTTGGGAAGGGATAAGCGCTGAAAGCATCTAAGCACGAAGCCCACCTCAAGATTAGAACTCATAGATTGGTTAGAGAACACAACCTTGATAGGCTGCAAGTGTAAGGGCAGTAATGTCTTTAGCTGAGCAGTACTAATAAATCATCTTTGTTTTACTCCGCTAAACACACAATAAATTATAATTTTAAAAAAGACGTTGTAGTGGCGGCTATGCTAGAGTTGTCCCACCTGATCCCATCTCGAACTCAGAAGTGAAATACTCTAAGGCCGATGATAGTAGGTTTTCCTGCGAAAGTAGGTAGCCGCCGCTATAGCGTCTTTTTTTTATGTTTAAAATCCGCTATAATAGATTAATGGCTCAATTTTTTAAAACAAAGACCGCGATAATTTTAATTTTGATAATTTGTTTTTTTCTGGTTTTGAATTTAATTGGTTTATCAAAGCCAGTTAAAAGTTTTTTTTATTCTCTGTCTTTGCCGATCCAAAAAACTCTTTGGCAGGCAGGAGATGGAGTTTCTGACTTTTTTGATTCTATTGCCCATTCAAAATATTTAGGAGAAAAAAACAAAGAGCTTTTATCTAATAATCAAGAACTTCTTAGCGAGAATGCTTTATTAAAAGAATTAAAAAAAGAAAATGAAATTTTAAGACAGGCATTAAACCTTGATTTGCAAAAAGAGTTTCAGCTAATTTTAGCTGAGATAATTAGTAAAGATATTTCCCAAGATTTTATTTTAATAAGCAAAGGTTCAAATGATGGCATTTTAAATGATATGGCAGTGATTACCGCGGAAAAAGCTCTTTGTGGCAGAATTTATGAAGTGTATGATAATTTTTCAAAAGTGGTGTTAATTTCTAATCCTGAAATCAGTTTTGACGCCAAAGTTCCAAAAGAGAGTGAGGACGAAATTTATGGAGTAATTGAGGGAAAAGGCAGTTTAAACCTTTATTTTAATCTTATTCCCCAAGATAAAGAAATTAAACAAGAGGATATTGTAGTCACTACTTCTTTAGGTGGAATTTTTCCTAAAGGACTTTTGATTGGCAAAATTAAGGAGATTAAAAAGAGTGATGTTCGGCCATTTCAAGAAGCAGAAGTCCAGCCATTTTTCTCTCTCAAAAATACAGAAATTTTATTTATTATCAATGAATATTGATGATTTTATATGATTAGAAAATTAGCAATTATAATTTTGTTTTTTTATGTTTTGGCTTTGCTCCAGACCAGTTTTTTGGTTAATTTTGGTATAAATGGAATGATTCCAAATCTTATTTTAATTTCAGTGATTCTTATAAACATTTTTGAGAAGCCGGAAAAAAAATATGGAATTTTCAGCGCTTTTATTGGCGGTTTTTTCTTAGATATTTTTTCTGAGAGATTTATTGGATTTGAAATTTTAATTTTAACAGCAATAGCTTGTTTTATAAAGCTAATTTTAAAAAAATATGTTCGAGTTCAAATTACCAAGAGAGTTTAAAAATAAAAGAGTAAGCTTTTCTTCTAATAGAGATATTGAGCCCCAAGAGGTTTTTTTAGATCATCTCGCCCAAAAAAAACAAGAAGAAATAGGGGTTTCAGAAAAGAAAATGGAAACCCCTCTTTCCCGAAAAATACTTCAGAGTTTTTATATTCTTTCTTTAATTTTAATCTTTGGTCTTTTTTTAAAAACCTTTCAATTTCAGGTCCTTGAGCAGGGAAAGTTTTTAATTTTAGCTGAAGAAAACAAGACAAGAACCTATCCAATAAGGGCTGAACGGGGAGTGATTTACGACAGTAAAGGAAAACAGCTTGTTTGGAATCAGGTTAGTTTTGATTTAATCTGTGATAAACAGGATTTACCGCGCGCAGAACAAGAAAGAGAAAAACTTTTTCAGGAAGTTGCTAAACTTATTGGAAAAGAATCAAGTTTTATTAAGGAGAAACTTGAAAATAGTGAATCAGCAAAAGTTTTAATTTTAAAGAATCTTGGCCACAAGACATTAATCTCATTTGAAATAAGAAGTCAAAATGAAGAAGAACTTCCTGGTTTTCGGATTGAAGAGAATATAATTAGAGATTACAAAGACGGCGCAATTTTTTCTCATCTAATTGGCTATACTGGAAATATTAACAGGCAGGAATTAGAAACTTTCCCAAATTATTCAGTTAATGATTATATTGGTAAGACCGGTTTAGAAAAATTTTATGAAGATACGCTAAGGGGCAAGCCGGGCGAGTTTTTAATTGAAAAAGACGCCTTTGGAGATCAAAAAATAGAAAAAAAGATTTCTTCGCCAGAATCAGGAGCGAACTTGGTTCTTAATTTAGACAGCAATCTCCAAAAAAAAATAAAAGAATCTTTAGATAAAACTCTTAAAAGAGTAGGGGCGGAAAAAGCCGCAGTAGTGGCTTTAAATCCCAACAATGGGGGAGTGTTGGCTATGGTTTCTCTTCCAAATTTTGACAATAATTTATTTTCGCAAGGCATTTCTCAAGAAGATTACAAAGAAATTATAGATAATCCTTTAAATCCTCTTTTCAATAAAGCAATTTCTGGGATTGGCTACCCTACTGGTTCGATAATTAAACCTTTAATTGGAACTGCAGCTTTAGAAGAAGGAATTGTAACTTCAAAAACCAAATTTTATTGCCAGGGCAAGATTTCTGTCCAAGACCAATGGAATCCAGAAATTCAGCATGATTTTCATGATTGGAAAATTCATGGTTCAGTTGATATCTACAAAGCAATTGCTGAGTCCTGTAATGTATTTTTTTATATCATCGGAGGTGGATATGAAGATTTTAAAGGACTAGGTCCGACAAAAATAAAAAAATGGCTGGAAAATTTTGGCTGGGGGAGTATGACCGGGATTGATTTACCGCAAGAGGGTAGAGGCGTTATCCCTGATCCTGCTTGGAAAAAAGAAAAACTTAATGAGCCCTGGTATGATGGTGATAGTTATCATTTATCTATTGGTCAAGGTTATATTTCTATTACCCCTCTTCAAGTAGCCACTGCTTTCTCGGCTATAGCTAATGGAGGGACTCTTTATCAACCGCAAGTTGTTCAAAAAATAGAGCCAAAAGTTCTTAAGCAAGATTTTATTGCTCAGGAAAATTTAAAAATAATTCAACAGGGAATGAGAGAAACAGTTGCTTATGGGTCAGCTGTTAATTGGTTGAATTCTTTGCCAGTTAAGGCGGCGGCAAAAACCGGAACAGCCCAAACAGCTAAAAAAGGATATTATCATAGTTGGGTTACAGTTTTTGCTCCCTATGATAATCCGGAAATTGTTTTAACAGTAATGGTAGAAGATGTTGAAGAGGGACAGATAGCTGCTTTACCAGTAGCTAAAGATGTTTTAGAATGGTATTTTAATCTTGACAAGGTTGAGTGAGTATTGTATTTTAATAAGTGGCACATTATTAAAATAAAAAAATAAAAAGGGGTGGAGCAAATGAAAGTAGTAGATTTGATGAGAGCAGATGTGAAAACAATAGATGGTGACAAAACTATTGAAGAAGCGCTAAAAGAGATGCTTGAAGAGCGAGTTTCAAGTTTGATAGTGGAGAATGGAAACGATATAGGAATTATAACAAGAAAAGACATTATTCATAAAGTAATTGCTAAGGGTAAGAGTTTAGAAACAGTTAAAGTAAGAGATATAATGTCTCCTCATCCGTTGGCAGTAGTAGACCCGGATATGGATATACAGAGCACTGCTATATTAATGGCAAGAGCAGATATTAGAAGATTTCCTGTAGCTAAAGAAGGAGAAGAAATTATAGGGATAATTTCAAATAGTGACATCTTGAAAGATGCGGCAGGTATGTTAAGCTTAAAATAAATACCTCAGAGATTTTAATTTCTCTGGGGATTTTTTTGATTTTGGATTTAAAATAAGGTAAAATAACATAATGGCAACAATACAAAAATTACAAAAAATACGACTTAAAAAACTAGAGGCAATTAAAAGAGCAGGTTTTTTAGCTTATCCCGCAACAACAAAAAGAAGTCATAAAATAGAAGAGGCATTGAATAAGTTTACTGTTTTTTCTCGTTTTAAAAAGGAAATTATTTTAGTAGGCAGGATTTATTCAATAAGAGAACATGGCGGTTCGTGTTTTCTCCATTTTAAAGACGGGACTGGGAAAATCCAGGCATATTTTAAGAAAAATCAGCTTGGAGAAAAAAGTTATCAGTTTTTCTTAGATAATTTTGATATCGGAGATTTTATTGAAATCAGGGGAGTTTTATTTAAAACAAAAAAAGGAGAGAAAACTATTGAAGTAGCTGATTTCAAAATGTTGTCTAAGAGTTTGCTGCCCTTGCCTGAAAAATGGCACGGACTCCAGGATATTGAAGAAAGATACAGAAAAAGATATTTAGATATTTTATTTAATCCAGAAGTGAAGGAAATGATTAAGAAAAAAGCGATTTTTTGGAATAATGTCCGTGAGTTTTTAACAGGCCGCGGTTTTTTAGAGGTAGAAACGCCAGTGCTGGAAACCACAACAGGCGGGGCAGATGCCAAACCGTTTATAACTCATCATAACGCTTTAGATATGGATGTTTATTTAAGGATTTCTACTGGCGAGCTTTGGCAGAAACGTTTAATGATAGCTGGTTTTGAAAAAACTTTTGAAATAGGCAGGATATTTAGAAACGAGGGAATGGATGCGGAACACCTTCAAGATTACACTCAATTAGAATTTTACTGGGCTTACGCTGATTATAAAGATTGTATGAAGCTTTCTGAAGAATTATTCAAATATGTCGCTAAGAAAACTTTTAACACACTTAAATTTAAAATAGGGGATTTTGATGTAGATCTAAGTAAGGAGTGGAAAAGATATGACTATCAATCAACTATTAAAAAATATACTAAAATAGATATTTCATCAGTTAATCTAAGAGCTATTGAAAAAAAATTAAGAGAATTGGAAATTGTTTATGATAAAAAGGGATTGAACGAAGCGCGCGCTATTGATAGTTGATGGAAATACTGCAGGAAAAAAATAGCGGGTCCTGGATTTTTAATCAATGAACTTTTAATTACTTCGCCTTTAGCTAAAAGAATGACTAAACATCCAGAATTAGTTGAACGTTTTCATGTTATTTTAGCCGGCAGCGAATTAGCCAATGGCTATTCAGAGTTAAATGACCCGATTGACCAAAAACAAAGATTTGAAGCTCAGCAAAAGTTGCGTGAAGCAGGGGATGAGGAAGCTCAAATGAACGATAAGGATTTTGTGGAAGCTTTGAAATATGGTATGCCTCCGACAGCTGGTTTTGGCATGAGCGAGCGATTGTTTAGCTTTTTTATGAATAAACCTATGCGGGAGTGTCAGATATTTCCCTTAATGAAACCCAAAGAAAAATCAAAAATCAAAAATCAAAATGCAAAATGACAAATCAAAATGTAAAAAGTTTTTAAGATTTATTAATTTTGATATTTTATTTTTGATATTTTATCTTGACTGAGCCCGAGAGGGCGAAGGAACATGCCTGTTACACCATTTCATTTAGGTCCCGGAGTTTTTTTCGGAACAATATTTTTTAAGTTTTTTAATTTTTTTGCGTTTTTATTGGGAAACGTAATTTTAGACATAGAGCCGTTAATGATAATAATTTTAGGGATAGGTTATCCTTATCATCGCTTTTTCCATACTTTTTTAGGCGGTTTAATCGGAGCCTTTGTGGCTACTTTTTTAATTCTTATTTTTAAAAACATCCTTCAAAAGATTTCCTTAAGAATTAACCTTAAACAATCTTTTTCTTTTTTTAAAGTTTTTATTGGTTCTCTTCTTGGTTGTTGGACACATGTTCTTTTTGATTCATTTATTCATCGCGATGTTTTTCCTTTCTGGCCGTCTCATTTTAATCCTTTATTGGGTTTAATTTCAATATTCCAGGATTATGCTTTATGTGTAGTTTTGGGAATAATTGGTATTATATTAATAGTTAGAAAAATTCACCCAGTGAAATAAAATCTTTGATTTTAATTCCGATAAATCGGAATTATTTCACCGGGTTAAAAAAAATGCTTGATATAAAATTTATTCGTCAAAATTCGCAAAAAGTAAAAAAGGGCTGCGCAAAAAAACAAGTCAAAGTTGATATTGATCGTCTTTTAGAATTAGACAAACAAAGGCGCGAGACAATGGTTATTTTAGATGGATTCAGGGCAAAAAAGAACAAAGCAAGCAAAGATATTGTTGCCGCGAAAGATAAAAAAGCTCAAAAAAAGATTATTTCAGAAATGCGAAAAATTGATAAACAAAGCGATAAAACAAAAAAACAATTTCAAAAAATTGACAAGCAATATAAAGAATTAATATTTCAGATTCCGAATTTGCCATTTGATGATGTACCAGTCGGAAAAGACGAGAATGACAATGTTGTTTTAAAAGAAATTGGCGAGAAGACCAAATTTGATTTTAAACCAAAAGATCATTTAGAATTAGGAGAAGCTTTGGACATAATTGACGTAAAAAGAGCGTCTAAGATCTCAGGCAGCAGATTTTCTTTTTTAAAAAAAGAAGGGGCATTATTGGAATTAGCTATGATGAATTTAGCAATTGACTTTTTATCTAAAAAAGGATTTTCTTTGCTTATCCCGCCAGTAATGTTGAAAAAAGAAATAGCCAAAGGAACTGGTTATTTTGAATCTGCCGACGAAAATGAAGCGTATTTTATACCAAAAGACGATATGTATTTAGTTGGAACTTCTGAACAATCAATTTTAACAATGCATGCCGATGAAATATTTGAGGAAAAAGAACTGCCAAAAAGATATATTGGACTTTCTACTTGCTTCAGAAGAGAAGCTGGCGCATATGGCAAAGATACGAAAGGAATTCTTAGAGTTCATCAATTTAATAAATTAGAAATGTTCAGCTTCTGCAAACCAGAGGATTCTGCGAAAGAAAATAAGTTTTTTTTAGAATTAGAGGAAAAGCTAATGCAAAAATTAAAATTGCCTTATCAGGTTGTTAATATATGTACTGGTGATTTAGGGTTTCCGGCTGCTGTAAAATATGATATTGAAACATGGATGCCTGGCCAAAATAAATATAGAGAAACCCATTCCACATCAAATTGTACAGATTTTCAAGCCCGGCGTCTAAATATTCGTTATCGTAACTCAAAATCCAAAAAATTAGAATTTGTTCATACTGTAAACGGCACTGCTTTTGCGATTGGCAGAACTTTAATTGCTATTATTGAAAATTATCAGCAAAAAGACGGCTCTGTTTTAATTCCCAAAGTCCTCCAAAAATATATCGGCAAAGAAAAAATATGTCACAAAGTCAAGGAAAAACAATTTTAATTTTGCATGGCTGGGGCTCATCTTCTGAAAAATGGCGAGAAGTAGGCAAGTTTCTTTCAAGAAATAATTTTCAGGTTATTGCGCCTGATTTGCCTGGATTTGGAAAGAGTCCTGTTCCTCCAAAAGCCTGGGATATTGATGATTATGTAGAATGGGTTAAAAATTTTATTGCTCAACAAAAATTAGAAAGCTTTTTTTTATTGGGACATTCTTTTGGTGGTAGTTTGGCGATTAAATTTGTTTTAAAATATCCAGAAAAAGTTCAAAAATTAATTTTAGTTGCCCCTGCCTGCATTAGAAAAAAAACTTTGAAAAAACAGATTTTAGCAAAAATTTCAAAAATTTTTGGTTTTTTTTCTTTTTTGCCGTTCTATTCTCTGGTTAGAAAAATGTTTTATAAATTCATTGTTGGGAAAAGCGACTATCTTTATTTTAACGGCGTAATGAGAGAAAGTTATTTAAAAATAATCAACCAAGATTTATCCGATAAATTAAGTTTGCTGAAAGTTCCGACGACGATTATCTGGGGAAAGAAAGATGATGTGGTTCCCTTGAAAGATGCTTATTTGATAAATAAAAAAATGGCAAATTCTAAATTAATGGTTATTCCCGAGGGAGATCACGACATGGAACAAAGATTACCCGATGTTTTATCTAAAAAAATTTTAGAAAATATTAGTTATAATTATTAGCAATGTTTTATATTTTAGGATTTTTTTGGTTTATTAGAACTACAAAAGCGATTTTATTTTGGCTTTATCTTTGGCAGTTAAAGGAATATCATATTGGAAGATTTAAAGCGCATTTTCACACAGCAAAAGGAAAACAGCTTTTTCTAAATAAACTTATTTTTTTGAAAATAGTTCTTTTTTTTGTTTTTTTTGGTTTGAGATATGTTTCTGTTAAACCAGGTTTTTTTGACACTGTTGTTGATTTTATTCTTCTTTTTTCTATTTTTATGCTTTTAGCTATATATCTTTTTGAAGCTGTGAAAGCTATAGCAGATTATTCTTTAAATAAACTTATTAAACCAGTTTTTACAAGAAAAATGCAGTTCCTGGTTTTTGTGCTTTTGGGTTCTGTGGGCGCCTTTTTATATTTCACAATATTTTATTTTCAAGATATATTGCTTGGATTATTAGTGTTTGATATTTTAACGCCGGTTATTGTTTCTTTTGTTGTTCTTTTTTTTCAGCCATTAACTGTTTTATTAAGAAATCAAATTATTAAAAAAGCAACAAAAAAAAGAGAAAAATTTAAAAATCTTTTAG
>Ga0111216_125_pt1 | contig 9338 bp, 9 predicted proteins | sample DeeMarSWOR152_54_FD_80249 | JGI IMG/M metagenome (GOLD analysis project Ga0111216, IMG submission 80249) | Parcubacteria bacterium DG_74_2
AAATATATAAAAATTTTAGTATTTAAATATGTTAACTATATTTACTATCCCAAAGTCATTTGAGGATTCGCATATTAATGTAATTCAAAGGAACGCTGTTCAAAGCTGGCTTCAATTAAACCCGAGATGCGAGATTATTTTATTTGGCGATGACCAGGGGGTTGCTGAGGCAGCAAACGAATTTAGTATTCGTCATATTCCAGAAGTTAAAAAAAATGAATTCAACACCCCGCTTTTGAATTCAGCGTTTAATTCAGCGCAGAAATTAGCTAAAAATAATATTTTGGTCTATATTAATACAGATATTATTTTAATGAAAGATTTTATTCCTGCAGTAGAGAAAATTAAATTTCCTTTGTTTTTAATGAATGGTAGGCGATGGGATTTAGATATAAAAGAGGAAATCAATTTTAATGATATTGATTGGGAGAAAAAGTTGCGTCAGAAAATTGCTGAAAAGGGTGAATTGCATGGTTTTTCCGGTATTGATTATTTTGTTTTTCCCCGCAGTTTTCAGAACAATCTTCCTTTATTTCCTGTCGGCCGGGTTGGCTGGGATAACTGGTTAATTTATTATACTCGTTCTTTAAAAATACCAGTGATAGACGCCACAGAAGCGATTACTATTATTCATCAAAGTCATGGTTATTCTCATTCTCTTTGGGGAAAGGAGAAAAAGACCAGAGTTGAAGGGCCAGAACTTGAGCAAAGTATTAAATTGGCTGGTGGTTTTTCTTGCATGTCTACTATAAGAGACGCTGATTGGGTCTTGACTAATAAGGGTTTGAAAAAACCAAAATTTTTTAGAAGAATTCTTGGTAAATTATCTTTATTTTATCCTTGGAGATTAATGCTTTCAATTAAACGGAAAATACAACAGCTTCTATGATAATTAAAAAAAAATGGTTTAAAATTTTACCTTTATTTTTATTGGCTGCGGCGATTGCTTTATCTCCGAGTTTTTCAGCAGGAGCCCTTGAAGGGGAAAGAGTTATTGAAATTAGAGTAGAAGATATATTAATAGTAATTTTAGGATTGATTTGGTTCACTAATTTTTTAATTTCAGGAAAAAAAGAATTCAAAAAACCTCCTTTATTTTTGCCAATTTTAGCTTGGCTTGGGATTGGGCTATTTACCGTTTTATTTAACTGGATTTTAGGAAATCTTGAGCTTAGTCGCGGGTTTTTTTATTTTCTAAAAGAATTAGAATTTTTTATTATTTACTTTTATGTTTTTTATCATATAAAAAACATTGATTCAGCTAAATTTATTATAAAACTTTGGATATTTTTAGGATTAATAAATGCTGGCTATGTTTTTTATCACATAAACGCTGGTATCCGTTCTGGACAATACGGCGCTGGCGCTATTTGCGAATGGGGGGTTTTTTCGTCTGGCGCATTTTTTCTTATTCTTTTTATTTTTTTGTTTAATATTTTCTTTTTTTATTTTTTTAATTTAGATATTTCTAAATTTAAAAAAGTAATTTTAGGAGCAATGATTATAAGCCCGGCTATTGGCGTTTTGGGCTCTATTTCTAAAACAAATTTTTTAGGGCTTATTCTTGCTTTATTTTTAAGTTTTTCCTTCTTTTTTTTAAAAAAGAAAAGAATTAAAATTATTTTATTTGCTGTTTTAATTTCAATAGTGATGGTCGGAGCTTTCTTATTTACTCTTCAACGTATGCCAGTGGCAAGCAGGATAGTTGATATATTAAGACCAAGCGATCTTTTGCTTTCTTTTGATGCTGGAAGAATGTCTTCAATAAAATCAGAACTTGAAAAAGCTATGAAAGAACCCTTACTTCTTCCTTTTTTTGGTTATGGAAAGGGTTATGTGGGAGAAGCGCACAATCAATATCTACGGAATTTTATAGAAGTGGGAATTATGGGCAGTGTTATATTTTTATTTTTAATTTTTGCTATAATAAAAAAAGCATGGGATGGATTTTCTAAAAGCCGAGACCCTTTTTCAATAGGTTTGTCAGCCGGGCTTTTGACAGCCACACTGACGATGCTTTTTATTTCAATTGCCACAGAGGCCTTTATCGTAGTAAAGCCATCTGAGGTCTATTGGTTTTTTACCGCAATAACGATGGCTGTTCTCTCTATAAATAAAGGAAATATTGATTATAAAGAAAGAATAAATTAAGAAATATGTATAAGTGTCGTTTATGTAGTTCTAAGAATATTATTCTTAAACATAGGTTTAATACTTTTGAGCTTGGATGCTGCAGAAAATGCGGTTTTGTCCAGGTTTTACAAAAACCAACTATTGAGAGTCTTTCAGAGATGTATAGTGGAGAATACTTTAATCGTGGTAAATATATAGAAAGCAACAAGGCAATCAATTTTGAAAATAAAAGGCGGCTTTTCTGGCTTAAAAAAAGTGGCTTAAAGAAGGGAGCTCGAATTTTGGATGTTGGTTGTGCCACCGGAGATTTTATCAATATGGCTAAGAGATATTTTGATATGTGGGGATTAGATATCTCAGAATTTGCTGTAAAAGAGGCACGCCTTAAAAATCCTGATATTTTTCAGAAGATTAAAAAAGGAATGATAGAGGAGTTAAGTTTTCCAGCCGATTTTTTCGACTGTATTGTTATGTGGGACGTTATAGAGCATTTATGGGATCCCGTTGGAGTTATTTCTAAATTAGTAAAGATTCTAAAACCGGGCGGCGTATTAGCGGTTTCTACGCCAAACATTAATACAGCAACAGCGCGACTTATGGGAAAGAGCTGGCATTTTATGATTATACCTGAGCATCTTTCTTTTTTTAATAAATCTACACTAAATTATTTATTTGAAACAGCTGGTTTAATTCCTCTTAAATGGATGACGAGAGGAAAATGGGTAAATTTTGGGTTCTTGCTGTATAAAATAAAGAAAGCATTTCCCAAATTGCTTCCTTCAAGCCTTATTCATTGGGTCCAACAGAAGCACATTATTGCAAACCTTGCTTTATATGTTCCAACCGGCGACATTCAATATGCCTCGGCAATTCGCAGAGATAAAAAATAAATAAATTAAATAAAACGATTATGAAATTTATTAAACAAATATCCACACATAATGAAAATCAAAAAAGACCTTATACTTTAATTATTCCTGCTTATAACGAAGGCGCGGTAATTGGCGGAGTGATTAGGGAATTGGGAAGTCCATCAGGATGTGCTGAAATAATTGTTGTGGATGACGGTTCCAGTGATAATACGGCTAAGGTGGCTGCTGAGAACGGCGCCAGAGTAGTTTATCACCAACACAATAGAGGCAATGGAGCGGCAATAAAAACAGGGATTTGTTCGGCTAAAACAGAAATAGTAATTATTTATGATGCTGATGGACAGCATCGTCCAGAAGATTTGGAAAAAATAGCAAAAGAATCCCCCTATTATGATATGGTGGTTGGAGCAAGAGACAAAAAATCTCAAAAAGATTGGGCAAGAGTTCCCGGCAAAATGGTTTTAGAGGTTTTTGCAAATATATTATCGGGATATAAAATTCCGGATTTAACATCAGGCCTTCGTTCCTTTAAGGTTTCTGTCATTAAAAAATATTTGCATTTGATGCCCGATGGTTTTTCTATGCCCACAACAAGCACGATAGCGTTAATTAAGATGGGCTATGCCGTGAAATATATTCCCATAGTGGCTAAAAATCGTTTAGGGCGCAAGAGTTCAGTAAAGATTTTTAGGGACGGTTTTGGTGTGATGATACTGATATTAAATTTAGTCGTATTGTTTAATCCTCAAAGAGTTTTTCTGCCAATTTCCCTATTTTTTCTTAGTTTGGGCGCGGTCTACTTTATTGCTTATTCGTTTATATATAGAGTTCATTTAACGCCTTCAATGCTTTTATTGATTATGACCGGAATAATACTATTCTTTATGGGAATTATTTGCGAGCATGTTTCTGCTATTCATCGAGAACTTCATAAATAATAATGAAATTCAAAAATAGCAAAAAATATCAACACCTTAAAATTATCGGAGTAATTCTATTTTTTTATATTCTTTTCAAGATTGATATTCAAGAATTTTTTTCCATTTTTAAAAATATAAATCTATTCTATTTTTTTATAGCTATTATTTTATTGCCTCTCTCTCCTCTTTTAGGAATTTTAAAATGGAAAATATTAATTAATTCGCAAAATATAAAAATCTCTTTCAGATCGCTTACAGGACCATTTTTAAAAGGTCTCTTTTTAGGAACAATTACTCCGGGTAAATTTGGAGAATTCTGGAGAGCAAAATATTTAGCTGATATTATAAATATCTCCAAAGGAAAAGCATTTTATACTGCTTTTACAGACAGGTTGATAGATGTGATTGTTATAACAATAGTAAGCATGGCAGGTATTATTAATTTATTCTTGTTCAATAAAATAAAAACAGAATGGCTGATTGTTTTTTTGTTTTCAATTTTGGTTATTTTTATAATTTATTTTTTAATTAAAAAAGAAAAAAACAGAAAATTTTTAAAATTTTTAATAAATTTTTTTATTCCTTCTCCAATCAAAAATAAAATAAATTCATTCTTTAATGAATTTTTTAATGGGTTTAGACAATTGAATTTTGTTCTATTTTTAAGATTGATGGGTTTTGGATTTTTTTATTATCTAAGCGCGGTTCTGGCTTTTTATTTTTTAGCTTTATCTTTAGGCGCAACCATTTCATTTTTCCATTTATTTTTGATTGTTGCAATAGTGCGATTGCTCATAATTATTCCCATTAGTGTTTTGGGATTAGGCGTCAGAGAGGCAAGTTATATATTTTTCTTTGCCATTTTTAACATAACAGCGCCCGTGGCAGTGGCTTTTTCAGTTATGGTTTTATTTGCTGGCATTATTTTGTCTATCCCAGGTTTATTATTATTCTTAAAGAAACAAAAAAGCTCTCAACTCTAATAAAATAACTCTAAGTTTTTTATAGGAACATCTCCATTGGGCAATATGCTTAATGGGTATTATTTATTGTAATATTATAAGCTGGACGGATTATTCTTGATATTGTATCATAATAATAAGCAATCAATTTATATAAATAATGCAGGCAATTTTAACTCTATTTTCTAATATTTATAGTAACAAAAAGTCATTATTGATATTTATTTTTATTAGCTCTGTTTTTGTTTCATTGCTTTTTTTGTCTTTTTTTAGAGACGCAGGACCGTCTCAGCATCGTGTTCCTGCTACAGATTATCAAACATATTATGAACCAATTGCTAATAGCATTTTTTCGGGAAAAGGCCCTACTATTAAAGGAAAATTAATTACTGCAGTTCCGCCCGGCTATCCAGCTATTCTGTCCGGAATTTTTGCTTTATCTCACCTGTCTGGAATTGGCGAGCTTGGATTGGTTGTTGCTTTTAATGTTATTATAACAGCTATTGCCTGCTGTTTTTTGTTTCTTTTTGCTGAACTGATTTTTAATAAAAGAATCGCTCTAATTGCTTCATTTTTATGGCTCAGTTATCCTTTTAATTTATGGTTTATTAAAAATCCTAATACAGAGGTGCCTTTTATTTTGTTTTTATATCTTGGAATTTATTTTTTTATTTTTTCTCTTAAAAAAATGAATTGGAAATATATTTTTCTTGCTGGAATTTTTTTTGGCTTTGCTTCTCTTGTCAGACCAATAGCTTTACTGCTTTCACTTTTTTTGGCTTTATTAATAATTTTTTTCTCAAAAAACACTTTTAGAAAAGGAGTATATCTTTTTGCGATTGTATTATTAATAGGAAATATTTTAGCTGTTCTTCCTTGGGAAATGTATGTTTTTTCTCAAACTGGAAACATTATTCCCTTATCTACTCTTGGCCCAGGAGCTTTTAACGCAGGATTTACTTTTGCTTTACGGACAGGAGCAGGCGGAGATGAAATAGCTGTTTCAAGCGATGTCCGCGCCTTAATGGAGAGGGCAGACGCTGAAAATTTTAATAGCGGAACTGATATTCTTTATTTTTGCATAAATGAATTAGAAAATAACCCTATTTCGTTTTTTAAATTTTTGAAATTGAAAGCAGCAAGGTCTTGGTATGCCACCTCTTCAAAATGGTACGAGGATGTGATATCCATTGTTCAAATTCCATACCTTTTTACTGCTTTTCTGGGAATAATGCTCAGCATTAAAATTCACAGAAAAAAAATTAAAAATATTATTTTATTGTTAGGTGTGATTGCTTATTTTTGGATTATGACTATATTTGCCCATTCTATTTTGCGGTATATAGTGCCGGTGATGGGTTTGGTTATTATTTTTTCAGCAATCACCATTAATGCTTTATATGAAATTTTTAGTTTCAATAATAATTCCTTGTCGGAATGAAGAAAAATTTATTGGAAAATGCTTAGATTCTATTATTGCGCAAGATTATCCAAAAGAAAATTTGGAAATTTTGGTTGTTGATGGAATGAGTCAGGATAGAACAAGGAAGATTTTGAAAGAATATCAAAATAAATATTCATTTATTAAAGTTTTAAATAATCCTAAAAAAATTGTTCCTATTGCCTTAAACATTGGAATTGCACAAAGCAGGGGAGAGTATATTCTGCGCGCTGACGCGCACAGTAAATATTCTTTTGATTATATTTCAAAGTGCGTGCAGTATTTAAAAAAATCTAAAGCTGATTGCGTAGGGGGCACGCTTAACACTTTGCCTTCAAGAGATGATTTTGTAGCTAAAGGCATTGCTATAATTCTTTCTCATCCTTTTGGTGCTGGAGGAAGAACTTTTCGAACAAAAAGGGGCGAAGGATATGTAGATACTGTTCCTTTCGGCGCCTATAAAAGAAAAATATTTGATAAAATTGGCTTATTTAATAAGAAATTGATTCGCAACCAAGATATTGAATTTAATTCCAGAATAAGAAAAGCCAGCGGAAAGATTTTTATAACCCCTAAAATAAGATTAAGTTATTTCGCACCGCCAACTTTTAAGAAATTGTTTTTTCAACAATTTCAAAATGGTTTATGGAATATTTATACTCAAAAGATTGTTCCTAGTTCTTTGTCCTTAAGACATTTTATCCCGCTTTTTTTCGCTTTAGGATTACTAGGAAATTTAGTTTTTATTTCTTTTTTCTTCTGGGCTAAAATTTTATTTATTTTAATTTTAGGAAGCTATATTTTAATAAGTTTACTAATTTCTTTTAAAATTTCTCTTAAAAAGGATTTGAGGTATTTAATAATTTTACCTTTTGCGTTTTTTATTTTACATTTTTCCTACGGTCTTGGTTCAATTTGGGGACTGCTTACTCTTTGGAAAATTAAGAAATAAATACAATGATATGGATTTAAAACCAATTAAATGTCCTCTCATTAAATTGAATATTACCAATATAGATGTTGCTGCTAAGTTTACTGGAGCAGTTTATAATAAGGGAATATGGTGGAGAGAGTTATACAAGGGTTTTTGGTGGCCCTTTGATATTCAAGAAGAATTTACAGTTGGCCCGAAACCTCCTTTCTTAAAAGCTTTTTTAGGATATCAGCATTTGGCTAAAGAAACAGAAGCAAATTGTTATTTAAGATTTATGGTTATTAAAAATCTTCAGGACTGGGGGCCAGATAAACTTCAAAAAAAACAAAGGTCTGTAATAAGAAAAGCTTTTGAAAATTTAGAGATAAGAAAAATTGATAAATTTAATAAAAAACAAGCAGAACAAGCTATGTTTTCTTGGAATAATCTTGTAGAGAGAACGAGCTGGCGAAAAAAAATGACGCAAAAAACTTTTTTTAATTACTGGAATAAATTATTTGATACTCCTGGACTTACTTTAATTGGAGCTTATAAAAACGAGTTGTTGGTTGGCTGGTTGATTGGAATATTATATGATAATGGTCATTGTTATCCGTCTCGATATGTTTCTCACAGAGACTATTTTGATTTATTAGCCAATAATGCTTTGATATACTGCTTTTTACTTTCAGCTCAAACCAGCGGAGCAAAGACAGCTAATTTCGGACTTTTTCTACCGGATAAACCTGGCTTAGATAGGTTTAAAGAACATTTAGGATTTAAAAGAAAGAATTTCCCGGCTTATATTTATTTAAATACATTAGCAAAATTAGCCATAAAGATTTTAAAGCCCAAAGAACTAAATAGAATAACAGGATGGGGGAGGGCTTAAAAAGAGTAAGAAAAATGATTTATCTTTTTTTATCATCATTTATAATTTCTTTAATTTTAACCTTTGTTTTTGAGGGCATAGGGATTAAATATAATTTTTATGATATTGCCAAAGGCGATATTTTAAAAATTCACAAAAAACCAATACCTATTTTGGGTGGTTTGGCAATAATAATTACTGTAATAATCGGGCTTTTATTTTTTATCTTTCAAAACCAGACATTTGATTGGAGAATCGCCGGTATTATTTTTGGTTCTTTGGTTGTTTTCATACTGGGGTTTTGGGATGATTTAAAATGGAAGCATATTTCTGAGATAAAACCCTATCAAAAATTTTTTCTTTTAATTTTATTTCCTTTAATCGCTGCTTTTTTTCTTTTAATGTCTGGAATAAAAATTGATTTTTTTTCTGAAATTTGGTTGGCTGGTTTTTTAACTTTTATTTATATTTTTGTTTTTATCAATGCGGTTAATTATCAAGATGGTATGGATGGATTAGCCGGTGGATTAACAGCGATTTCTTTAGTCGGTTTCATATTTTTAGCATTAATTTCAGGGAATAATTTTGTTTTAATTTTTTCCTTAATTTTATTAGGAGCGGTTTTGGGCTTTTTGGTTTTTAATTTTCCTCCAGCTAAAATTTTTATGGGAGATTCTGGAGCTTATTTTTTGGGATTTGTTTTGGCTGTTTTGGCAATGCTTTTTTCCAAACCTTATGACCCTTTAAGTATTTTAGGCCCTGTTTTTATCGTCGGACTGCCAATTTTTGATGGAATTTTTACTAATATCAGGAGGTTGTTTCAAAAAAAATCAATATTTTTAGGAGATAGAAAGCATTTTTACGATAAAATTTTGCAAACAGGATTTTCAACAAAAAAAACTCTCTTGATTTGTTATTCTATCCAAGCTATATTTATAATAATGGGATTAATTTTTTATTTATGAAAATTTCTTTGGCAAAACAAGATATTACAGAAAAAGAGATAGGAGCAGTTTTGAATGTTTTAAAAAGCCCTTATTTAGCGTTAGGTCCAAGGTTGGGGGAATTTGAGAGAAAAATCGCAAAATTTATTGGAGTCAAATATGCAGTAGCAGTAAATAGCGGGACAAGTGCTTTGCATTTGATAGTTCGAGCAATGGACATAAAAGACGGGGATGAGGTGATAACTACCCCGTTTAGTTTTATTGCTTCTTCAAATTGTATTT
>Ga0111216_126_pt1 | contig 9309 bp, 16 predicted proteins | sample DeeMarSWOR152_54_FD_80249 | JGI IMG/M metagenome (GOLD analysis project Ga0111216, IMG submission 80249) | Parcubacteria bacterium DG_74_2
TGCCTAAAAGAAAAATTAAAAAATGGCCTCGCGCTAAAATGATTTTAGTGTGCGGCACATCGATGAATTCTGGCAAAAGCACAGCGGCTATTGCCTGTTGCAGAGCGCTTAAAGCGAAAGGGCATTTGGTACGAGCAGTAAAAGTCACTGGCACTGCAAGCTTAAAGGATATTTTAAGCATGAATGACGCTGGCGCCAAATCTTTTGCTGACTTTTCATATTTTGGCTTTCCATCCACTTATTTATTGCCTAAAAAAGATTTGTTTAGTATTTTTGACAATCTTGATTTAAAATACGCAAACAATCCAAAGAATTATTGGGTTGTTGAGTTTGCTGACGGCATAAACCAACGTGAAACAAGCTTATTGCTTGAGAATAAAAATGTTAGAAAACGGATTCATCGATTCATTTTTTGCGCTTCAGATGCGTTTGGCGCAATAGGCGGGTTAAAAGTGCTGCGCGAACATTTTGATCTTGACCCAAATGCAATCTCAGGCATATGCTCGAGCTCTCCTCTTCACATTAAAGAGATAAAAGAATTTACAGATATTCCTGTTTTTAATAGTGTTAATCCAGACATAAATACCTTAATAAAATTATTAGAATAATTTTTTAATAAAATATATGCAACATAAATTTTTGTTTGTTTCAAAAGACGCGCTTATCAGCGATATTGCCTGGCAAGTTGTTAAAGAGGGTCATGAAGTTAAATATTTTATTGAAAATAAAGAAGAAAGCGATATTGCTGACGGCTTTGTTCCTAAAACCAAAGATTGGCGCCAAGATTTAGATTGGGCAGAAATAATAGTTTTTGATGATGTTTTAGATCAAGGAAAAATAGCTCAAGAATTAAGAAGCAAAGGCAAAAAAGTTGTTGGCGGCACTGCTTATACTGATATGCTGGAAGACGATCGTTCTTTCGGACAAAGAGAACTTAAAAAGCACGGAATAAAAATTATCCCTTTCTGGGAATTTTCCAGTTTTGACGAAGCGATTACGTTTGTCAAAGAACATCCAGATGAATATGTTATTAAGCCAAGCGGAGAAGCGCAGAATATTAAACGGCTTCTTTTTGTGGGACAAGAAAAAGACGGGAGCGATATCATCAGGGTGCTTGAATCATATAAAAAAGTCTGGTTCAAGGAAGTAAAGATATTCCAATTGCAAAAAAAAGTAAACGGCGTTGAAGTGGCTGTTGGCGCTTTTTTTAATGGTAAAGATTTTATTTATCCTATTAACATTAATTTTGAGCATAAAAAACTTTTTCCAGGCGATTTCGGCCCAGCGACTGGTGAAATGGGAACATCAATGTTTTGGAGTCAGCCAAATCTCTTGTTTTCTTCAACTTTAGAAAAATTAAAAGATACCTTGCGCCGCGAAAATTATGTTGGATATATTGACTTAAATTGTATTGTTAACAGCTATGGCGTTTATCCGCTTGAATTCACTTCCCGTTTTGGTTATCCGACAATCAGCATTCAGCAGCAAGGAATGATTACACCTATTGGAGAGCTTTTATATCATTTAGCAAATGGCAATGACATTGATTTAAAGTGCAAAAAAGGGTTTCAGGTTGGAGTGCGTCTTGTTGTGCCTCCATATCCTTTTAAGGATAAAATGACATTTGATTCTTTTTCCAAGGATGCGGTAATAACTTTTAAAAGTAAGCTTGGTAATAACGGAATTCACATTGAAGATGTAAAATTAGTAAACGATCAATGGATTATTACTGGTTCGTCTGGAGTGGCTTTGATCATAGTTGGTACAGGATTAACAATGAAGGAAGCCCAAAAGCAGGCTTATTCCCGAATCAAAAATATCCTTATTCCTAATATGTATTATCGGGACGACATTGGAGACCGCTGGTACGAAGAATTTGACAAGTTGCATAGCTGGGGATACATAAGATAAACTATAAAGACCTTTTTTTCGGTGGAACACTTTCTTTAGTCATAAGCTTATTTTTTTTACTTAAAATCAGATTTTGTGGGTTTACCAAAAGCAGATGAATCTGAAGCCATAGTAGAGAGTTTCTTGGAGAGAGGTTCTAATGTCGTCTATTACCCGCAGCATTAAAGGATAACTCAATTTTTTAGTATATTTGTGGTATACTTAAATATATGAATACAAAAAGAGGTTTTATTCCAATCGTTATTATTATTGCCCTAATTATTGTGGCAGGCGGAGCTATTGTTGTCACAAAAACTCTTGACAATAAAGAGGAGGCCAGTGCTCCTTCTGATTCTAAAAATGGTGATTTGACGCTTGTTATGGAACTGGGCCAATGCGGCAATTCAAAATTTATGTTTTTTAAAGATGTTGCTTGTGATAGCCGGTCTGATTGCACGACTTGGGCAAAGGAGAACAAAAAAGCCATTGAAAAAGAGAATATCGGCGATGAAGATGTTACTTGTTGTGTAAGCGAAAATACCTGCGGATACTATACAGATATTTCTGGTTTTGATATGGGTGATGTTATACAAAAAGTTTATAGTAGTTTTTTAAGCGGCTATAAACTTTCTCCTGAATCCAAGGGGTGTTCCAAAGATTTTACTTTTGGAAGAAAATGCGATAACAACATGTGCGAATGCTGGGGTTTTCCGGAAATCACAAGAACTGTTGAAAAAGTTTATAGCTGTGATTACACTCGTTGTCGTACGGCAGAGATAAAACTATTAAGATTTACAGATTTTCGTATAAATGGAAAAGGAAGGCAACAATGGGTAGATAGTGTTTTAAGAGATTATGAAGAAATAATAAAAGAAAACCCTGTTCTCTAAAGAAAGAAATGTATTTTTTCAATGGCCCTTACATGTTTAGAGTTAGATCGCATTCTCTTGGTATGACACATAATGGCGATACTCTCACTATAGACACAGAGCCTTATCTTAACTATCCTCCGCCTCCTGGAACCACTTATACAGGGCAATACTGTATAATAGACGAGTGGATGCTTGCAGAGAAAGCTATTAAGCAAATAATTCAAGAGGTGGTGAAATAAAAGATAATAAATGGTTCAAAACAAAAGGGCTCCTCTTTCGCTAAAGCTACAGGCGGACAAAGGGTTTTTTGGTATAATGAAAAATGAAATGAAAAATGTTGTAAAGGTAATAATGTACATATACAGGGACAATAATAGAAGGAAAGAGTTTTTTGTTTTGCATAGGAAAAGAGGGGATTGCGTGGTTTTAACCGGCCATGTTGGCGACAATGAAAAAATAAAAAATGAATCTTTAGAAGATGCCGCGAAAAGAGAAACCATTGAAGAATTAGGAGTTGAGCCAATGAGCATTATTGATCTTAAAACGAAAATTTATGTTGAAATAAAAAGAAACAATCAAGCCAGATATGAACACGCTTTCTTAATTCAAATTCCAAATAAAGATGTTTATTTTTTGGAAGGAAGCGAAAAACACAAATGGTATTCATTAGAGGAATTAGATACTAATTTAACATATCCAAATCAAAAGAAGCCATTAAATAAAATAAGACAATTAATTAAGAAATAAAATTTATGGAAAAAGTAAAATTCGAAATCTCGTATGAATACCAAATTAAAAAAATTAGAGAATCTTAATAAATTATTAAAACCACCAAAAGAATTAGGTGGTAGATTTTTACCAGAAGGATTTAGAGGGCAATTTGATTTTATATTTATAGCAGAGATGCCGTCAATGAATGAACCGAAAACACTAAGTAAATACAAAAATTTCAATTTTGGCGTGACAGCACGAGACAGATTTTTTCAAGAAATGCTGATTAAATATGGTGTAGCTGGCAGTTATGTAACAGACATAGTAAAACAACGAGATATTCCAAAAAAACCCGCAAGAGAAGAAATAAAAAAATGGTTACCATTTTTACTTAAAGAAGTAGAAATTATACAGCCCAAAGCCATTATAGTTTTAGGAAGAAGAACTTACGATGCGAGCTTCAAGCCATTTGTTGAACCTTTTATTCCAAAAAATATAAAAATGGACTATGTTTTTCATTACAGTCAGCAAGGGGCAAAAACAAACACTGAAGTTGAACAGAGATTTAGTGAAGTAATAAGGAAAATCAGAAATAGTGAATAGTAGAAAGTGTATCTGAGAAAAATCGCCAAGAGGGCGGTTTTTTGGTATAATAAAGATAAATATGAAACAAGTTATTACAGGAAGAGTCACGGTAATAAAAAACGAAAAAGATTATTACAAAATAAAAAAAGAGGTAATTTTGGTTGCAAAAAACACTCATCCAGATATAGTTATTGCGATTAAGAATATAAAAGGAATTATCACAGAAATAGATAATAAACTTTGTCATGCAGCTATTATCGCTAGAGAATTCAATAAGCCGATTTTAATGGGAGTTAATGAAGCAACAAAAAAATTTAAAAATAACGACAAAATAGCAATTGATTTCAGCAAAAGAATTGTTAAAAAAATAAAATGAAAGATTTATTAAAATATACTTATTTGCTAAATATAAACCAAATTGAGAAAAAAATTGAAGCTCTTTGGCAAAGATACCAGGAAATACTTAGCAATCCAAAAAGCTCATGGGAAGATTTGAATGAAGCAAGGGCAATATTATATTTTCTTGGGTATCTCTATCCTGAAAAAATAGCATTAGAATCGCTTGAATATAGAGTAAAGCTTATAAAACCAAAGATTGACATAAACGAATTTCTTTTAGCAATAGACGGAAAGAATATAAAAGTTTTAAATAAATACAAAAAAAATAAGAAATTTAATAAACTAAAAGAATTTTATTTAATTGTAAAAAATATTAAAAACCGAGTAAAAAATAATACTTATCTTGATGAAGGAAGATTTAATAAAATCTATTCTAAAATAAAGCCAAAAGATTATTCTTAATTTTACTATAAATCGCCAAGGAGGCAATTTTTTGGTATAATAAAATATAGACAACTAAAATCATCGATAAGGTTTTTTATGAAAACAATAAAGATATATTGTCAAAATTGCAAAACACTCTTATATAAATATCATAAAGAAAAAACAGGTCATTTAATTAAATGCTACAAAGATAAAATTGTAAAAGATTATACCAAAGGAGATTTAAAATGCCCTCATTGCCAACAGCAATTTGCCAGAGAAGCGATGTTCCGCGGCAAACCAGCCAATAAAATCATTCAAGGAAAAGTTTTTGTTAAAAAATAATTTGCCTGAGGGCTTTTTTAAGGTCTTAATTTAAGCCCTCACGATGTAGAAAATATTATCTGCGCCTTATTAAAACATATTGATAATCAATAAAAAATTGGGGTCAATTTAAAAAATTTGACACAGTTTTACTCTTATGATATGGTTTGACTATAGAAATTGCTCTTTATAATAAAATATTGGATTGATTAGTAAATAAAAAAAGAGGTGATTTAAATGGAATTAAAAACTATATATGAAACAGATAAAGCAAAGAAAATAGGATTTAAGTGGCCGGATGACAGGAAAAAGATACTATGTGGAGATTTAGAGGAAATGATTAGAGAATGGAGAGCATACATAAGAAATGAGCACCAAGAAGCAAAAAAGAAAGCAATAAAAGATTTGGAGAGAAAACCTTTAATTGATTTGATTGTAAAACTTAAAGAACTGAAGAGTAAAATAGTTGCAAAAACTATTTTTAAAGAAGGCTCTTCAGACCTTATTTCAGAGCTTCAGTATGTGTTTATTCAAGAAATGATTAGTGAAGTTAGCAAAGACATAATGGCTATTTCCCGCATAAACCCTATACCAGAATAAACAATAAAAAAAACTCATAAAGAGATGAAACATTCTCTTCTTTTTTTTATTTGGATTTTTTATTTTATTTCAATCTCACTTGACCTTTTTAGCCCCTGCTAATTTTGTCAAGCAAATAAAAATCGCCTTCTTGACGGTTTTTTGGTATAATAAAATGTAGACAACTAAAATAATTTAAAGAAATATGTCAAAAAATACAATCCATTCAAAATTTCTTATTCATTGGACTGGAAAAGATTTTGACCCTGGCAACGACATAAATAATGATATAAGGAAAGAATATATCAAGAGATTAAAAAATATTTGCGAGCAAGGTTTTCGTATGAATCCAGGAACTGAAAAAATCTGGGGAGTAAATAATAAATGGGTAGAAATTACTATATCTAGGATATGTTTTACTGAGATTAGATTAAGTCAAACCCAGGAACCACCTAAAAGATTTGGGAAATTAGGAATTGGCGTGCACAGAGATTTCGTAATTGAAAGACAAGGAAATCCAGTTTTTTATGTCCAAAGCGGCGATAGAGGAGTCGTAGTTGAAAACTTGGATATTTTACGTGGGTTTATTCAAAAAAAATCTAAAACAGGTGATAAAATGGTTGAAACTCTAGATATTATACTCGGTTATTTAAAAAATATGTCAGACCAAAACCAATCCGAATTAAAATATTACGAAGAAATGGAATGGAGAATCGTTCACTTGGATAAACTTATGGATAAATATATTTCAAAAAAAGATAAAGAAAAAAATGTTTATAGATTAGATTTAAGGCCCGAGGATATTCGTACTATTATATTTCCTGATTATGAAACTCTTACACTTGCCCTAAAAAACAATTCTATTAAAAACTTTTTTAAGAATCATCTCCCCACAATTACCACGCTTAATGATTGTGAAAATTTCTAAATATTAAAAAATCTAAAGGTTGAATTTTATCAATTATAAAAATAAAACTTAAATATGGCAAATGAACAAAAACAAATTAAAGTAAATCTTGACCCGGTTCTTTACGCGCTTTCTAATGTTAATATAGGTTTTAATCAAGAAGTTTTTGATTTTATAATGGCCTCTGGGAATCAAGCGCGCCAATTTCGCGCGTCGCCAAAGCACGCAAAAAGAATTTATTTGCTTTTAGGTAAATATCTTAGTGAATATGAAAATAAGTTTGGCAAACTTGAAACACAGCTTCCTGGAAAAATAGAAGCCGCAACGCAGGAAAAAATCGGCTTTGGTGAATAACTGACTATTGACAGGTTTTTTGGGCTTATGTATAATTCTTTATATCAGAAGGTTTTAGCGGGGATGGTCTCCCGCTGACCTTTATTATTTAATATAGGCCTTGATAATGCAGGCAAAGCATTAAAAGGTCTTTAAAATAATGATTGTAAAAGAATTCAATCTTCAAGATGAAGATTACGACGAACCAGAAAATGAAGAGGAGGAAATAGAAGAAGAAACAGAAGATGAAGAGTAAAAATTAAATAAGAGGCAGCTGAAAATCAGCGCCTCTTTTTTATTGAATGTTTTTTTAGTTTTCCACAATTGACACTAATATTAATTAGCATATAATTTATTTAAAGGGAAGTTTTAATGAGGATGGTCTCTTGTTAACTTCTTATTTGTTAGAAGCTTCTAATGTAAAAAAGAAAATTTAGTTTTTCTAAACACATTGTGAAGCTCTAAAACAATGGCCAAAAAAAAGAAAAAGAAGAAGAAATAAAAAAAGGCGCCAAATCTTGGCGCTTTTTTTGTTTTATTTTTTTAAAAAAAATTTATATAATGAAATTATCATACACGAGAACGCTCTCGGATTTTTAACTGTGATATAATAGAACTAACCTAAAAATTAAAGGTCGGGGATTAAGTCTTCTAAAAATTTTTAAAATTATGGCTATAATAAAAATAAAAGAAATTTTAGGCACCTCTCCTAATAGTTTTGATGAAGCATTGCAAAATGCGGTTTCTCACGCCTGCACAGAAAAACAAAATGTCACTGGAGCTGATATATTAAGGCAAACAGTTGCTATTGAAGAAGGAAAAATCACAGAATATAAAGTAGATGTAAAAGTAGCTTATCTCTGGGAAAAATAGGTTAATATAAATTTGACATTTAAGTTAACCTATGTTAACGTAAAATAGTAAGTTAACATAGAAATTTTATATTTTATGAAAGATAAAAGATTTTTAAGTACAGCTGAGTTAGCTAAAATACTAGGCATTAGCCGTGTGGCTGTATTCAAAAAAATTAAAAAAGGAGAAATTAAGGCGATAAAAGTTGGCCGAAATTTTATTATTGAGAAAAAAAACTTGGGAAGTATTTTAGGCGAATCTCTAACCAAAAAAGAAAAATTAGAAATTGAAAAAGCAGTAAAAAAAGTAGTTGAAGAATACGGAGAAACTTTAAAATTATTAGGAAAAACATGATTAAATCTCTATCCATTGCTGAAGTTGAATATACGGCTTTTACGTTAGCCAGAGAATTTATGACTTATAATGAGCCAATTCCTGATTTTACTACTCGTTTTCCCAATATTTTAGAAAGTTGTATTGCTGTTCCTTTTTAAAAATTTGGAAGAAAACCGCTTTATAAAGGACCAATTGGAAAAGCAGGCATTCTTTTTTATTTAATGATTAAAAACCATCCTTTTCAAAACGGCAATAAAAGAATCGCAATAACTGCTCTATTTACCTTTCTTCATAAAAATAAAAAATGGCTAAAGGTTGATAATAAAGAACTTTATAACTTTGCTGTCTGGGTAGCAGAAAGTCCTCCAAAATTAAAAACAGAAACTGTTTTAGCGATTGAACATTTTCTAAAAACTTATTTAGTAAACTTAAAATAAGGGTATGAAAGAATTTCAAAATAAAACAATTTTAATGGCGCTTATTTTTGTTGCAATTTGTTTTGGAATGTATAAGTTTTACCAAGCACATCAAGAATTTCAGATGGTTAATTTAGAAAAAGCTGAAAGCGAAAGAATTGCTCAAGAGAAAATAACAGCACTTAAAGAAAAATTGGCTGAGGAAGAGATTAAAAACGCGTTTCTGGAAAAAGAAAAGCCCGACCCTTTTGAAATAGCCAAAAGATTTAATAAAGAATATGATACCAGAAAAAAGGTTTTAGAACTTTCAGATGATATTAAGGGGGTTTATGTCACCAAGCATATTGCTAATGCTGGCTTCCAGGATTTATATGCTGGAAAAGTTTTACAAGATATTAAAAAACTTGTAAAGGAAACTGAGCTTAATGCTGTGGTTATAGATGTAAAAGAAGTAGATGGATTTCAACTGTCAGATTCTTTACAAGAACTAATTAATGAACTGCACAAAGAAAATGTGTGGGTTATTGCCCGGTTTACGGCTTTCCGCGATTCTGCCTTAGTTAAACAAAGACCAGAACTTTATCTTAAAAAAGAAAATGGAAACCTTTGGCAGGATGAAAAAGGATATTATTGGCTTGACCCTGCCAGCTCCCAAGTTCAAAAATATCTTCTTGATTTGTGCTACCAAGTAATTGATTTTGGATTTGATGAAATCCAATTTGATTATGTCCGCTTTCCAGCT
>Ga0111216_134_pt1 | contig 9045 bp, 9 predicted proteins | sample DeeMarSWOR152_54_FD_80249 | JGI IMG/M metagenome (GOLD analysis project Ga0111216, IMG submission 80249) | Parcubacteria bacterium DG_74_2
AAAAAAAAGAGAAAAATTTAAAAATCTTTTAGTTATAGGAATCACTGGAAGCTACGGAAAAACCTCAACTAAAGAGTTTTTGTGGACGATTTTATCTGAAAAATTTGGCAAAGATAAGGTTTTAAAAACAAAAGAGCATCAAAACTCAGAAATTGGAATTTCTCAGTGTATTTTAAATAATTTAAAGCCAGGACATGAAATTTTTATTTGCGAAATGGGAGCGTATAATAGGGGAGGGATAAAACTGCTTTGCAATATTGCCAAACCCAAAATCGGCATTTTAACCGGAATAAATCAGCAGCATTTAGCAACTTTTGGTTCTCAGGAAAATATTATAAAGACGAAATATGAGCTGATTGAAAGTTTGCCAAAAGATGGAACAGCGATTTTTAACAGCAATAATAAATATTGTTTAGAGCTTTACCAAAAAACCCAGGTTAAAAAAATACTTTATGGACAAGGAGCTGTTTTAGCTGATTCAGAAAATATTGCCGGAGCCGTAGAAGCGGCTAAAGAATTAGGAATGACTGATGAAGAAATTGATAAAGCCAGGAAGAAAATTAGACCTTGGCTCCAAGTTAAAAAAGGAATAAAAGGATTAAATATTATAGATGCTACTTATTCAGCAAATCCAAATGGAGTGATTTCGCATTTAGAATATTTAAAAACTTGGGAAACAAAAAAAATAATTGTTATGCCTTGTCTTATTGAATTAGGCAGGGCATCAAAACAAGTTCATCAGGAAATAGGAAAAAAAATAGGTGAGGTTTGCGATTTAGCTATAATCACCACAAAAGATTTTTTTGAAGCTCTTAAAAAATCCGCCATAGAAAGCAAAATGCCAGAGCAAAACATTTTATTTTTAGAAAACCCAAAACAGATTTTTGAAAAAATAAACAGCTTTACCAAACAAGGTGATATAATCCTTTTAGAAAGCCGCGTCCCAAAGGAGTTGATTAAATTGTTAAGTGATTGAAATTATGCAGAATTGTCAAATTAGAGAAATAAATAATAAGCAAATATGGGAGGATTTTCTTTTACAATGCAAAGACAAGACATTTTTAGATTCTTGGAATTGGGGAGAATTTCAAAAAATGACTGGGAGTAAAATTTGGCGATTTGGAGCTTATAAAGACAAAGAATTGATTTCTATTGCTTTAGTGATTAAGGTTGAGGCGAAAAGAGGAACATTTTTGTTTGTGCCTCACGGTCCAGTCATTAAAAAAAGTTCAGACGTCGGGTCTCTGGAAGTTTTATTAGGAGAGTTGAGAGAAATTGCGAGAAAAGAAAATTGTAGTTTTATACGAATAAGCCCAATTTGGCAAAAAAGTGAGGAGAATATTAAAATTTTTGAGGATTTGGGTTTTAGAGACGCGCCGATTCATATGCATCCAGAAATAACATGGGAGTTAGATATAAGTCCTTCAGAAGAAGAGCTTTTAATGAATATGAGAAAAACAACTCGTTATTTAATCAGACAGGGATTAAAAAATAAAGATATTGAAGTAATTCAAAGTCAAGATATAAAAGATGTTGAAAAATTTAACAAACTATACCAGGAAACAGTTGTTCGTCATCATTTTGCGCCATTTTCTTTAAACTATTTAAAAAATGAGTTTTTAGCTTTTAATTCAGATAACCAAATTTTAATTTTTTTAGGCAGATATAAAGGAGAAATAATTTCTTCAGCAATGATTATTTTTTGGCAGGATATAGCTTTTTATCACCAAGGCGCTTCTTCGCATAAATATTCAAAAATTCCAGTTTCTTATCTTTTGCAATGGGAAGCGATTAAACAAGCAAAGAAAAGAAATTGCAAAACTTACAATTTTTGGGGAATAGCGCCTTGCTTTACTGAAGCAAAGCAAGGAAATTCCAAATCCCAAGCACCAAATTCCAAACAAATCCCAAGCACCAAATTCCAAACAAATCCCAAGCACCAAATTCCAAAGAGCCATCCATGGTATGGGCTTACTTTGTTTAAAATGGGATTCGGCGGCTCTAAAAAAGAATATGTAAAAACACAGGATTTTGTTCTTTCCAAAAAATATTGGTTAAATTATATAGTAGAAAAAATAAGAAAGCATAAACGAGGATTATAATTATGCGAAGAAATAAATGGAGAAAACCATATAGAATTAAAAGGAAAAGGCCTATATTGAAAAATAGGTTTTTTGTGCAGGCGGTTTTAGCGTTGTTATTTTTAATCGGATTTTTTTATTTAATTTGTTTTTCTTCAATTTTTCAAATAAAAAAGATTATTATTACTGGAGAAGAAAAAGTTTCAACGCAGGATGTTGGGGATTTTATTGATAAAGAAGTTGGAAGTATTTTTTTAGTCAAGCCAAATAAAATAGAAAAGATAATTTTAAATAGTTTTCCTGAGATAGCTGAAGTGGAAATAAAACGAGGATTTCCCGATGCCTTATATATTGTTATTATAGAAAGGACTGGTGTCGCAACCTGGTGCCAGGAAGAACAATGTTTTTTAATAGACGAGCAAGGAATAATTTTTAAAAAGGTAGACGTCGGGTCTCTACCGTTTTTGGAAATTAAGGGCTTAGGTAGAGTTGAGGATGTAAAATTAGGCGAACAAGTGATTGGCAAAGATTTGCTTTCTCAAATTTTAGACATAGAATCAAGAATAAAAAAAGAGTCAAAAATTGATTTAAACGAAGCTTTAATTGTTTCTAATAAACGGCTAAATATTAAGACCTTTAACCAATGGGAAATTTATTTTAATTTAGAAAAAAATGTTGATTGGCAGATTACAGAATTGAATTTGGTTTTAGAACAGGAGATTTCAAAAGCGCATAGAGAAAATTTAGAATACATTGATTTAAGATTCAGCCGTGTTTATTACAAATACAAAGATTAGATTACAATACTCGGTCTACGGCCGTGGATAAAGTATTTGATGGTAAAGATTGTGCTTGGCTAAGCCAAGCACAGAAAGCCAAGTACAAAATAAGCACAAAATAAAAAGCGCCCGAAGGCACTTTATCTTCTAATTTAAGCAATTTTGCTATAAATTTTCCGGGAATTTTTAATAGAACTCTTTCTGTTCCGCTGAATGGACAATAGAAACGTATTTTAGTCGTTTGACATATCATCATTGTTACAGGAATACCTATCATTATTCCAAGCCAGATAATATATAAAACAAATAAACCACTATAATTAATTGGAATAACGTAAGCATTTTTATTATAAAGCCAAATTGACAAATATTTCGTCATTGGCAGGCCTATCAACAAATATCCAATAATATATATTATTGTATCCATTTTCTAATCACCCAATATATTTTTAATTTTATATGTGCTATATATTTTAATTTAGTATAAATATGATGAGAAGTCAACGGCAAGAAATCGTTTATTGGACTTTGTATTGGGTTATAATAATCCAGCCCTGGTAGGGATGGGCGTCTTGGAATCCTTTTTCTTGTTGTTTAATCCAATTGTTCGGTACTTCTGGCTGATAATTGCCAAAGCCAGTGGTATTAATGAACCAAACTATATCATTTTTTTGGGGTTGTTCAAAGTTTTTGATAATATCTTCTGGAGAGAGCAAGGCAGTGCCGGAAAAATGTAAAAGTTCGCCTGGCGCGAAAAGAAGCGGCTGGACAGGAGTTTTATTGTAGTATTTAAAAGTAAAATAAACAAAAGAAGAGCCCACATAAATTTTATGGTTTGGCTTTACTTCTTGATTTAAGTGAGCAGCAGCTTTAGCCATTCCTGGCTTGTCTTTAATATCAAGGTCATTCCAATAGTGGCCAAAACTGATTAAACTTCCTAAAATAGTAATTATAATTAAAGTGTTTCTAATAAATTTATTTTTAATTTCTAAAATAGCGGCGCAGATAAAAATTATATAAAAACCAGAAACAAAAATAAAATAACGGTCAAGATAAATAGAGGTTTTAATAGACATAGCGATTGAAGCTATAAAAGGAACAATAAGCAAAGACAAAGCCAGCCACTTAGCCGGCATTTTATTTTTTTTCAAGAAATAAATAATTGCAAGAGTAATTGCAATCATCATTATAATTAAAATAGAAGCGCATTCAGAAGCGTTAATTCCAGCCCCGGTGCTTAATTTATAAAAAGTGCAGGGGATAGACCAAATATTCATAGCTGGAATCCAATAACTTTCTTGAACCTGGCTTAATTGCCTGAAAAATATTTTCAGCCAAGGCAGGTAAGAAACAGCCGCTGCTAAATATGCGAACATGGCAAGTTGAAAATTTTGGTTTTTTAGCCATAAGGAAATATTAAACTTTGATTCTCTAAAAACATAATAAAGCACGAAAATTCCCTGAGCTAAAATTGAAAAGAAAACATAATAATGAATATAAATGCCAGCGCTTACGCTTATTATATATAATCCCCACCAAAGCAAAGGAGATTTTGCATTTTTATTTAAAGCTTTTAAAAGAAAGTAGCTGGAAATAATAATTAAAAAAGCGCCCAAAGTGTACATTCTTGCTTCTTGAGCGTATTGAATTTGAAAACAATTAAGCGCTGTGAGAGCTGAGGAAAAAAGAGCCAAATTTTTATTTTTAAAGGCCTGCTTAACAAAAAGATAAACAGCTAAAATAATCAAAATGCTGAAAAAAACGCTAAACATTCGCAAAGAAAATAAAGAGCTGCCAAAAACAAAATCCCAGATTCTTAAAACAAGATAATAAAACGGCGGATGAACGTCTAATCCAATGCGATAAAGCATTTCTCCTAAATCATATCTCATTAAAAGTCCTGAAAACGCTTCGTCATGCCATAAAGATATTGCGGTAAGATTATAAATCCGCAAGCCCGCGGCTATTATTAGAATAAAAGGCAGTAAAATTATCTTTTTAATATCAATATTCATAGACGCGCATTATTTCTTGTCCAAATTTATTAAATTTTTGTTTTATAATTTTGGCTTCAGGATGCTCTTGTTTAAATTTTTTAGTATCAAAAATTGTTGATTGAGTGAATATGATTTGGTCTCCTAAGGATAATTTGGTTTGATAACTTGTGGCTGGGTCAACTAAGATGTATGGTTGATTGTTTTCTATAGTAAGATAGTCAGGCGTTTGAACTGAATATTCGTCTAAAACCAAATATGTTTTTTCTTTAAGATTACGTTGATTAAGGTAATTGCTAACAATTGTTAAATCAGAGCGGTAAGCATAGTAAAGGCCAGGAGAGTTAGCGCTAATGCCGAAATATAAACTATAATTATAAAACAAGCTTGCTGTAAGGAGTATTCCAAAGCACAATGCTAAAAAGATTTTACTGTTTTTAGATTTTATTAAAGAATCAATTTTTTTCCAGAAAAAATTCAAAACTATAGCAGGAAAGAAAAATACTGCTGGAATTGCTCCGATTGCTCTTAATCCGTGAGGGATTGCCTGGGCGCTTAAAATCTCAGGTCCCAGCATTGCTCCGAACCAAATGATTAAAAATAGGTATTTAAAATATTTTTCTAAAAAATTATTTTTAAAATCATTTATTCTCCAAAATTTTTCTCTTAAGAGAACCAAGAAAGAGCCGAGAATAAAAACAGCGAAAAGAAAGCCAAGCAAGGGGTTTAGCATACTAAAGCCAGAAACATTATGTCGCCAATTCAAATCTCCGTCTGCGAAAAACATCCAAAAGGTCTTTTTACATACATCAAGAAAAGTTCCTAAAACATCGCCTTGGTTTAAGTCAGGATTAAAAATAGAAACACAGCCAGCCCGGCCAGTAAAAGAGCCGGGATGGTCAATAAAATAAATAACCAAGGGGCTCAAAACCAAGAACATTGCAATAAAACCTATAAGTATTTCCCGCCAGAATTTTTTAAAAATTTGTTTTTTTATTAAAAATAAAATAATTGCCAGTAATATAATAATTCCAATCATTGCTCGGAACGCGATATAGGTATAAAATCCCAGACCAAGAGAAATGCCGCTTAAAATAGCCCAGAGAACACGTTTGTTTTTTAAGGGTTCTTTGTAAGTTAAATAAACAAAATAAAAGAAAAGAGCGGAGAGCAAGGGAATTAAAATAGCCCGAAAGCCGGTTCGAGAAAGAGTGGTATGCCAGGTTGAGGCGGCTAAGAAAAAACTTGTTAAAAAAGCAATTTTATTATTAAATAGTTTTTTAGCCAACAGCCAGGTTGCTAAGACAGTGGATATTCCAATTAAAGCAGAAACAAAGTGAATTTGCCAAACACCGATTCCTAATACACTAATACTTATTGCAAGCAGATAAAAATATAATGTCTCTCTGCCTAAGCCACGTTCAAAAAAGGGAGCGTGCTCGCCCTGCAGAATTAAAACAGCATCTTGTCCGTTGGCTGCTTCATCAGGGAATAGCCCCCCAGGCAGGGTTTCTAATTGCCAAAGCCGAAAAAAACCCGCTATTGCGAGAATTGTCAATAAACCGAAAATTATAAATATTTTTGTATTGTTTTTTATAGCCATTTTTTCTTTTTAAAAAGTCCCAACATAAATAAAGTTCCAATGCCCATAATTCCTAATACTATCCAGAAGTCGCCCTTAATGCCAACAAGAGGGAGATATTTGGTGTTCATTCCAAAAATTGATGCGAGCAAGGTTAAGGGAAAAACAATAACTGAAAAAATAGTTAAAATTTTAACAATTTCATTAATTTTGTTGGTAAGCAGAGAATTATTTGTTTCTTCCAAGGCCTTTATAATATCTTGAAAATTTCTTATTCTATTCCAGCACACGCCAAAGGAGCTTGCTAAGTTAGAAAAATAAGGCAGGAATTTTCTTCCCCAGAATTTCCCTCCTTCTGAAACTAATGAATTAATTACTGATTTTTGCGGTTCTATTATTCTGTAAAAATCAATAATATCTCTTTTTACAATAGAAATTTCTTTTACCATTTCTTTTTCTTTTCCAGCAAAAATTTCATTTTCAACAAAACCAATTCTTTTTTCAATGCGATTAAGTTTTAAAAGACATTCACTAAAGGTTTTATCTAAAATAGAATAAAGAAGAAAACCTGTTCCCTGAGTTAAATATTTTTCTTTTTCTTCTTTGTATAAATTGCAAGCGTCCCAAACAGCTTTTAAGGGAACAATAGGTTGATAATGACTGGTGATAAGCACATTTTTAGTTATTAAAACATCAAGCTCCCGAGCGCGGGTTTGCCTTTTTATATTATGATAAAAAGGATAATAAAAAATAAAGTAGATGTAGTTATCGTATTTTTTGACTTTGCTAAAATAAGACGGAGGAATCAGTTCAGCTAAAATAATAGGATGAAAATTAAAATTAGTTCGCAAATATTCAATATCTTTTTCATCAGGCCTTTCAATATCAATCCAGGTTATTTTTTTGTATTTAATTGTCTTAATCATCTTAAACCATTTTAACACATTTTTTTAAAACAAGCTGTGGATAGTGTAGATAGGGGTTGACATTTTTGAGTTAGAGTATAATATAAAGATATTAAAAATAAAATATTGAAGAGAGGTGATTGAAATGGGAGATTTAAAGCCGAAAGGAATTGTGCCTGACACAAAAGAGATAAAGGAAGCTTTTAAGAAGATAAGGGCAGATGGCCAAAGGGTAGAGGAATTGACAAAAAAGTTTTTTCCTGACGAATATCCAGCATAGAAAATCTATGTTGGTTTTTTTGAAAATCCTTGACATTTTTTCGCTTTATGGTATAATTAAAAATGTTAGGAGAGAGTAATTGATTTTAATTATTGACGAAAAATGGACTCTCTTCTTGAAAGTCCATTTTTCTTTATTGGCAGCTCTTTAAATAAAAATAAAAAAGAAAGAGGAAAAATGACAATGACAATGACAATGACTAAATGACTATGACTATGACTATGACTATGACAAAAAAGGACAAGGATGGATTATTGAAAAAAAGGATTCTCCTGCTGATTGAGGTTCTAAATCTTTAGACCCCAGCCAGCAGGAGAATAATTTATTTGTCCCTGCGAGGTGAAAACGATGATGAGGTCTGGAATTAATGAACTAAAAGAGATGATGGAAGATGTGCCACTTAATGAAATTTCAAAGAGAGACATTGAGTGGTGCACCGCAAAGTGGAAGTTAATCATAGTGCATGCATATGAGTGCAGGCATGTTTACAGATGAAGTCTCAAGTTCGGATTATTATAACACCCTTATGGTGAAACTTGAGGATAGGATGAATGCTCTCGATGGTAAATGCTTAGAAAAGCGGAAAAAAGTGTCTTTTTGGAAGAAAATTTTAAATAAATTTTTCTCTTTCTTTCTTTTTTCAAGCTCATAAAACAGGTTTGTGGATTTGAAAAAAGTTAAATAAAAGTTAAATTACCTTAAAAGATGTTTTAGTTTTTTGTAAAAGTTTTCTCTTGGACCAACTAAATGAATGATTATTAATTTCTGTGATGTATTAATAGTGTAAGCTATTCTGTATTCAACATTTTTAACTTTAAGATGAAAAGAATATAAAAAATGGAGAGAGCTAGAAAGCTTCTCTCCTAAATAAGGATTTTGTTTTAGTTTTTGAGATTTAATTACAATTTTTTCTCTAATGAGTTTTGGTAATTTCTTGGCTGATTTCTTTGCCGAAGGAGTAATTAAAATTTGATACATTATTTTAAAATATTCTCAATTGGTTCTAATTTTCCTTTTTCTGCTTCGCTAAAACTTTTAGTAAGTTGATTAAGGGTTTCTTTATCAAGTAAAATTTCCAAAGTTTCTAATTCTGCATCAGTCAAAACATCTCTTAAATTTAAAAGAGTTATCGCTGATTCCCGCGCTTTTTCAAAAACCTGAACCCGAGATGGACGATCTAATGTTGTAGTTGAGGACTTATTATTCATATCAATTTTAGTATATCTTTTCAATCCGCAATGTCAAGCAAAATTAGCAATGAGAGAATTCTTTTTAAAAGAATTTGAAAAGAGCTCTCTCCTTGTTAGAAACAATAAACAGTTCTTTAAACAAAAATAAAAAAGAAAGAGGAAAAATGACAATGACAATGACAATGACTAAATGACTATGACTATGACTATGACTATGACAAAAAAGGACAAGGA